>PJEL010001675.1_pt1 | contig 21743 bp, 22 predicted proteins | sample 1853271 | NCBI WGS metagenome assembly PJEL01 (sample SAMN08108733, study PRJNA415343) | Invertebrate metagenome, whole genome shotgun sequencing project. | host: Globobulimina | place: Sweden: Gullmar Fjord | collected 2015-08
CTGAGGCTGCCGCGCAGCGCCCAGGCCTCGATGTGAATGGCGATGGAGGTCCGGCCGACACGGATGATGTCGGCATAGGTGCAGAGCACGTCGCCGACGTAGACCGGACGATGAAAGGTCATGGCGTCGACGGCGACCGTGGCGACGCGGCCGGCGGCGCGCATTCCCGCGGTAATCCCGCCGGAGATGTCCATCTGGGACAGCACCCAGCCGCCGAAGATGTCGCCGCTGGGGTTGGCGTCCGACGGCATGGCCAGCGTGCGGGTCGCCAGGTCGCCGCGGGGGCGGTCCGGTTCAGCAGTCATAAGTTTGTTCGCAGGGCATGGACAGAAGGGCTCTCCACAACTAGATATCGTGACTCTATATAAGATACCCTACTTTATGGGCGATTCTCTCGACCCGATTCGGGTAGTCCGGGACCCGCGGCCCCGGTATTCATCTTCTCGTTGATAGCATAGGCCAAGATGGCGGACCTCTTCCAATCAGCATCCAAGAAATCACCGGCCAAGCAGTCCGGAGGTAAGCAGTCCGGCTATTCGGCCAAGGACATCGAAGTTCTGGAGGGTTTGGAGCCGGTACGCCGGCGCCCGGGCATGTACATCGGCGGCAACGACGAACGCGCCATGCACCATCTGGTCGCCGAGGTCCTCGACAATGCCATGGACGAGGCTGTGGCCGGTCATGCCTCCCGCATCGAGTTGGACCTGCATCCGGGCAACGTCGTGGTCATCACCGACAACGGCCGTGGCATCCCCGTAGATCCGCACCCGAAATACAAGCCGAAGTCGGCCCTTGAAGTTATCATGACGACCCTGCATTCAGGCGCCAAGTTCTCCCAGAACGCCTATGCCACATCCGGCGGCCTGCACGGGGTCGGCGTCTCGGTGGTCAACGCCCTTTCCGACGAGATGATCGTCGAGGTGGCGCGCGACCAGAAGCTCTACGAGCAGACCTACTCCAAGGGCGAACCCAAGACCAAGCTTTCCAAGGGGAAGCCGGTGAAGAACCGGCGCGGCACCACAATTCAGTTCCACCCCGACCCGTCGATCTTCGACAAGGACGCGGTCTTCCGCCCGGCGGTGCTCTATCGCATGGCGCGCTCCAAAGCCTATCTCTACCGTGGCGTGGAGATTCGCTGGAGCTGCGACAAGAGCCTCATCGCCAAGGGCGACGCGACACCCGACAAGGATAACATTCACTTCCCCAACGGGCTGTCCGACTTCCTCGCCTCCAGTCTGGAGAAGCGCAAGACCCTGACGCCGGAGCCCTTCGTCGGCGAGGCCAAGTTCTCGGACGAACAGGGCCGCGTGGAGTGGGCCATCTCCTGGCCGCTGGACGAGAACGGCTTCCTCAATTCCTACTGCAACACCGTGCATACGCCCGAGGGCGGCAGTCATGAGGCCGGCCTGCGCAGCGGCCTGCTGAAAAGCGTCAAGGCCTATGCCGAGATGCTCGGCAACAAGAAGGCCAACCAGGTCAACGCCGACGATATCTGCGGCGGCGCCTGCGCCATGCTGTCGCTGTTCATCCGCGACCCGCAGTTCCAAGGCCAGACTAAGGAGAAACTGGCCACGACGGCGGCGGCCCGGCTGGTCGAAACCTCCATCAAAGACCATATGGATCACTGGTTGACCGGCCATCCCGAGCGCGCGCGCCTGCTGCTCGAACGCTTCATCGAGCGCGCCGAAGACCGGCTGCGCCGGCGTGATGAAAAAGAACAGAGCCGCAAGACCGCCACCCGCAAGCTGCGCCTGCCGGGCAAGTTGTCGGACTGTAGCCGCAACCGCTCGGAAGGCACCGAGGTCTTCCTCGTGGAGGGCGATTCCGCCGGCGGCTCCGCCAAGCAGGCCCGCTCCAGAGAGACCCAGGCGGTGCTGCCGCTGCGCGGCAAGATCCTGAACGTCGCCAGCGCCACGACCGACAAGATCAAAGCCAACCAGGAAATCTCCGACATCACCTTGGCGTTGGGCTGTGGCACCCGCGGCAACTTCGATGCCGAAAAGCTGCGTTACGAGCGCATCATCATCATGACCGATGCCGACGTCGACGGCGCGCACATCGCCGCGCTGTTGATCACCTTCTTCTATCGCGAGATGCCCGGTCTCATCGAAAGCGGCCGCCTCTATCTTGCGCAGCCGCCGCTCTATCGTCTGACCCAGGGCAGCCAGAGCGTCTATGCGATGGACGACGCGGAGAAAGACCGCTTCACGAAGTCGTACTTCAAGGGACGCGGCAAGATCGAGCTCAGCCGCTTCAAGGGTCTTGGTGAAATGCCCGCCAGGCAGTTGAAGGAAACCACCATGGACCCGGCGAAACGTACCCTGCTGCGGGTCACCATCGTCGGCAAGGACGACAAGGACCCTGCCGCCGAAGAAAAGGCCGCGGCCGACATCATCGAACGCCTGATGGGCCGCAAGCCGGAAATGCGTTTCGCCTTCATCCAGGAGAACGCCCGCTTCGTTGACGAGCTGGACGTCTAAGGGCGAGAACCCAAGCCGGCGATGACCTCTGCCTTTGCCCCCATAACCGCGCTGCTGCTCAGCGTCGCGCTGCTGCTCATGGGCAACGGCCTGCAGGGTACCTTGCTGCCGGTGCGGGCAAACCTCGAGGCCTTTTCGGCCCTCGATATCGGCGTCCTGGGATCGTCCTATTTCATCGGTTTCGCCGCCGGATGCCTCTATGGACCTCGCCTCATCCGGCGCGCCGGCCACATCCGCGCTTTTGCCGCCCTGGTCGCCATCGCCTCCTGCGTGGTCCTGGTCCACGCCCTATTCTTGAACCCGGTCCTCTGGTGGGGCCTGCGTGCGACCACCGGCTTCTGCTTTGCCGTGCTCTACATGGTCATCGAAAGCTGGCTGAACGAGAAGTCGACCAACGAGACGCGCGGTTTCATCTTCTCGCTCTACACCATGATCAATCTTACGGTCATCACCATCGGCCAATTGATGCTCGGCCTCGATCGGCCGGAGGATTTTCCACTGTTCCTGCTGGCGTCGATCCTCGTTTCTCTGACCGCCGTACCCGTCGCCCTGACCCGCGCCGAGGCTCCCGCCCCCGTGCAGTCGGTCAAGATCCGTCTGAAGTATCTCTATAACCTATCGCCCGTAGGCGTTATGGGCTGCCTGGCCGTGGGATTGGCGAACGGATCGTTCTGGGCTCTTGCCCCCGTATTCGCCCAGATGAAGGGCGCCGACACCTGGGGCGTCGCCATCTTTATGAGCGTCGCGGTAATCGCCGGCGCTATCGGCCAGTGGCCACTCGGGCGGCTCTCCGATAAGACGGACCGGCGCCGCATTATCATCGTCGCGACCTGCGGTTCGGCCACCGCCGGCCTGCTCATGGTCGTGCTGGCGCCGCCTTGAGGCGTGGCACTGCTCGCTCTTGGCTTCATGTTCGGGCTCTTCGCCTTTCCGATCTACGGTCTCTGCGTTGCCCACATGAATGACTACGTGGAAACCGACGGCTACGTCGAAGCGGCCAGCGGACTTCTCCTGGTCTTCGCACTCGGCGCGGCCATCGGCCCTGTCCTCACTTCGCTATTGATACGGTTCTTTGGACCCGACGCACTCTTTGGCATGACCGCGGGGGTTCAGCTGTGCCTTGCCGCCTTTGCCTTGCATCGCATGCGGCGCCGCGCACCGGCGCCGGAGGAAGCGCATGTCGCCTTCACCGAGTCCCTGAACTACGCCCAGACCGTCTCGACCGTCGATCCATCGGGCGACCACGAGCCGTCAGAAAAGCCGTAGCCTCCGTCGTCCGACTGAATTGCCGCAGAACTGACCGGTGACTTATAGGGTGAGTTTGAGCCATGCGCGTTTGAGAGCCTGAGTGGCTTCGGCATGTGTCTCGAAAATACCGAGGCTTCGACGCTCCCGGGCGCCGTCGGCGGTAATCAGATAGGTTGCCACGCCCCAGGAATCGGATTTGTTTTTCTCGATCTCGATGGTCGCCCGAAGCGGGGTGTTGAGAGAGAGTTCCATGAAAACTTATCCTCGAAACCAGGCGGACTCTGCCCCTGGATCAGCCTATCCAGACCCCCTTTGCGGGGCCAACTGAACCTCTGTGCATCCGCTGTCTCGTCTTTGCGAGGGCGGCCCGAATTCACCAGGGTTCAGCTAGATGCAGATGCGCACTCCGGCATCTGCGGTCAAGCGGGTCGAGGCCCTGCAATTCGCGCGACGGTCATGCAATTTCGGAATGGATTGGTGGCCTGGAATCAGGCTTCGGCCTGCAGCCAACGGCGCATCGCCGCGGTGACTTCCTCCGGGCGCTCCAGGGTGGCCAGGTGGCCGCAGTCTTCGATGACCACCAGTCGCGAGTCGGCAATGCCGGCGGCCATGGCCTGATGATCGGCCAAGGGAGTCAGGGCATCCTGCCGTCCGCAAAGAACCAGGGTCGGCACGTGGATGTTGACCAGAGTGGCATGGTGATCCCGGCGAGACATGATGGCCTGCTGCTGAGAGAGAAAGGCATCCTTGCCGACCCTCTCCGCCATACCTGTGACAATGCCGGTCAGGACCTCGTCCTCCAGCCGGTCTTCGTGGATAAACAGCGGCAGCAGTCTGGGCGTGACGCCCTTGAACTGCCCTTTCTGGGCCAGCTCGATCAGGCCGCGGCGGCGTGACGTCTGTTCTTCGTCATCGCCCTGAGCCCGCGTATCGATGAGGGCAAGCCGTTCGATCCGCTCCGGCGCACGCGCCATGATCTCCAAAGACACATAACCGCCCATGGAGAGGCCGGCGAGCGTAAAACGCTCCGGCATCGCCGCCAGCACGCTTTCCGCCATGGCCGCGGCGGAATCCTGGGTAGTGAAATCCGCGACCCAGCAATCGGCGATATCGGAAAGGCCTTCGACCTGAGGCTGCCACAAGGCGGCATCGCAGAGCAGACCGGGCAGCAGCGCGAGGGGAATCTTGTCGGACATACAGCTTGGTGTCTCGGACCAGGTGACGACGAGCGTGAAAGGCGAGTTTGGAGGATTCGACTTAAGAAGGCGACAATGCCTCATCGGAGCCTTGGTTCATGCCTTCCAGCCCGGCCAAGACCTCAACAGAGGTCGCGATGCTCGCCCCGGCCCGGGCCATGCGTGCCAAGGCGCAGCGGCGGTTAAGGTCGTTGCGCGATGCCACGGCATCACCGACCACTGATACCGCGACGCCGTCGGCGAGCAAGCCGAGCACGCTTTGCTGCACGCAGACATGAGCCTCCATCCCAACCACGACGCAGTGTTTCAGTTGCCTGACGCCCAGAGCATCGCGAAAAGCCGCCTCGCGAGTCGCTGCGAAGTGAATCTTTTCGACCACCTCGCCTGACGCCAGCAGGCCGCGCAGTTCAGGTATCGTCGGACCCAGTCCGCGCGAATACTGTTCCGTCGCAAGTATCGGCAGGGCGACTTGCCGGGCCTTCTCTATAAGAGCGGAAATCTGCGGGACAACCTGCGGCGCGGTGGGAATAGCCGGAGCCAAGCGTTCCTGTACATCGATGACCAGAAGGCCTGTACCCTTGAAAGAGCCGATAGGCCGCACTATTTGTTTTACAGAAATATTAACCATCTTAAGTCATAGGATATAGGAATATTATTCATGGGCCAATGACTGCTCGCGCTGATTCGAGTAAGAATTTGTGCAGTTAAATCGCAGTTATCATTGACAAGTGCGCCCTAATTCCTATGATCCGGCCAAAGTTCGATTGATATAAGTTCAATCGACGAGTTTGCCCCAACAGAATCACGGATTACATGACGTTCGAAGATCTTGGACTGAGTCCAGAGGTCCTTAGGGCCGTTCAGGACGTGGGTTACACCACGCCGACCCCCATTCAGGAAAAAGCCATTCCTGTGGTGCTTATGGGACGCGATGTCCTTGGATGCGCCCAAACTGGCACCGGCAAGACCGCCGGCTTCACCCTGCCGATGATCGACATCCTGTCGAGCGGACGGGCGCGCGCGCGGATGCCGCGATCGCTGATCATTGCGCCGACGCGCGAGCTGGCGGCCCAGGTCTCGGAAAACTTCGAGCTCTATGGCAAGCACGGCAAGCTGTCGATGGCGCTGCTGATCGGCGGCTCCTCCTTCGTTGAGCAAGAACAGAAGCTCAACCGTGGCGTCGATGTTCTCATCGCCACGCCGGGACGCCTCATCGATCTTTTCGAGCGCGGCAAGATCCTGCTGGCCGACGTGAAGATCCTGGTGATCGACGAAGCCGACCGCATGCTGGACATGGGCTTTATGCCCGATGTCGAGCGCATCGTCGGTCTGCTGCCGAAAATTCGTCAGACCCTCTTCTTCTCGGCCACCATGCCGCCGGAAATTCGCCGGCTGGCCGACAAGTTCCTGATCAATCCCAAAGAAATCTCCGTCGACCCGCCGGCCTCGGCCGCCGAGACGGTGACCCAAGCCCTGGTCAAATTGCGCGGCGCCGCCAAGGAAAAGCGCGCCGCCCTACGCAGTCTGATCAAGAGCGAAGAAGTGAAATCAGGTTTGATTTTCTGCAACCGCAAACGCGACGTCGATATTGTCTTCCGCTCCCTGGAGCGCCACGGCTTATCGGTGGCTGCCCTGCATGGTGACATGGCCCAGCCGGTGCGTATGGAGACCTTGCAGTCGTTCAAGGACGCCAAGGTCACATTGCTGGTCTGTTCAGACGTCGCCGCCCGCGGACTCGACATTCCGGCTGTATCCCACGTCTTCAATTTCGACGTCCCCTCCAACGCCGAAGACTACATTCACCGCATCGGCCGCACCGGCCGGGCCGGGCGCAGCGGCAAGGCCTTCACTTTGGCGTTGCCGGAAGAGGGCAAATACCTGGCCAACGTGGTTCGCATGCTTGGCCGTGAAATTCCCGAGGCGAAGCTGGATGACTCGTCCAGCTGGACCACCGATGAGCAGGCTGAAGAAGGCCGGGACCGGGGGCGCCGCCGTGGTGGCCGGAGCAGCGCCAGGAGCGGCGAAGGCGGCAGCCGACGCGGCCGTGGCGGTAGAAAGCCGGCTGCGAAGGCTGAAGCCGCTGTGGCGGACGAGACCTTGGCTGAAAAGGTTGAAGCCGAGGAGGCCGTGGCCAAAGAGACGGCGCCTGAAGCAGCCGTGACAGCAGCGGTTGCGGCCCCAGAGACCGTCGCCGAAGAGGCTGTGACTGAAGAGATCGCAGCCGTCGAGGCTGAAGTCGAAGAAGTAGTGCCCTTCGAGCGCCAGCCCGAGAAAGAGAAGAAGCCCGCGGCATCGCGCGGCGGACGGGGCGAAAAGCGTGGCTCACGTCGGTCCCGGTCGCATGACCAGGATGACGATCCGGCACCGGCGCCGGGCCAGACCGCATTTGGCGACCACATTCCGGCCTTCCTGCTGCGCCCGGCGAAGGTCGCCTAGACCTTCTTTCCGACCTGCTTACGCATAGAGACGCGCGGATTGATTTTATCCAGTCCGCGCGTTCGTTCTCTGCGCCGGATCGCGCGCAGCTCCGGCCCCGCCTCACTTTCATTCAATACGACGAAGCCGAGCCGCTCGTAGTAGGGCCTATTCCACGCTACGTCGCGAAAGGTGGTGAGGCTGATGCCGCCGAAGCCCTGCGCTGCCGCCCAAGCCTCGACCCCGTCAAGCATCACCGACGCCAGGCGCCTGCCTGCATGATCGGGATGGACCGAAATTTCCGCCAGGTAGCCCTCATCGTCGACCCTGTCCGCGATCGCCAACCCCACGATCGTGCCACCGTCTTCCTCGGCGACCCAGAGGCGCTCTTCCCTGGCGATCGTCAGGTATTCGGCATCGCTGGTCGGCCGGCCCTCCGCTATCCGGGTCAGTCCGATTGTGGCGAACCGTTTGGCGGCTGCCTGTTCCAGGGGCCCCAGAAGCGCGGCATCGGCTGGCAACCCCGGGCGGACAAGATAGCTCACGGCCCTGCCCGCCTGCCGACGTGAGGCAGCGACTTGGCCTGAGCCCGCAAGCCGCTATGATGGTCGCGGTCGGGGATTCGAACCGGGAAACCGTCAGGCAGCGAGAGACAGGGTGCCATGCAAACCATCTTCATTATGATCAAGTGTGACCTTGGAAAGGCCTACTCGGTGGCCGACGACCTGGTGCAGGACGTCGAGCAGGTCTCCGAGGTGCATTCCACCTCCGGCCAGTACGACCTGCTGGTGAAGTGCTATCTGGAAGATGGTGCCGACATCGGCCACTTCGTCAATGAGAAGATCCAGACCCTGGCTGGAATCAAGGACACCTTCACCCTCATTGGCTTCAAGGCGTTCTCTTGAGCACAGTCGCGCGGCTCAGAGACCCAAGCAGGTCACCGGCTGATTCTGCGCCTGAACACCACGCATCCAGACCTCTAGGTCCCTCAGCATCTGACTGAAATGCCGCCGTCCGGCCCGCCAGTCGTCAATCTCGAGAAACTGGCAGTACCCGTAGTTCGGCGAGTAGTCCCAGATTTCTTTCGGGCTCTCCGTGCGAGAAACCTTCCTGGCACCCTCTTTCAGGTCGTCTATGCAGCGCTGAAGCCGGCTTCCGGATAGCGTTTCAGGGCCGTAGAGATTGAAATGCCCGACGAGGAAGCAAACCGCCTCGAAGGCGTCGCCGTCCATGTAGGCTGATTTTTCCGACCAGCAGCGACCCAGAAGATAGGGGCCGGGATAGAATTCGGCATACCAGCCGCCGATGCCGGGAGAATATGGAATAAGTTCGAGCTGCATGGCGGACAAGCTTATCCGTGGTGGATGGTCAGTGCCTTGCCGCCGTCACGCAGCACCTGCACCCAAGCCCGTAGATCGAGCAGCATCCTGGTGAAGTCCTGGCGCTCCGACGGCCAATCCCGGACCGAATTGAACTGGGTATAGCCGTAGCTGGCGTTGTAGGGCCAGATCGCTTTCGGGCTCTCGGCGTGTGATACCCGCCGGGCGGTGTCCTCCAGATCCTCGCTCAGGCGGCCCAAGGCCGCGCCCTCGACCGTGACCGGCCCCTTCATGCTGAAGCTCTCGACCACGAAGACCAGGGCCTCGAAGGCGTCGCCATCCATGAACACCGATTGCGCGGACAGGCGCTGTCCGTTGTTTGGGCCGGGACAGAACTCTGCGATGTACCCGCCGATGCCAGGAGAATAAGGAATCAAGCCGAACTGCATGGGCTATTCTGGCGCAGGCCCGGCGGTGCGCGCAACTCCGCCGCTTCAGGGCTTTGCGCGGTAGGCCGGCGGAATGAAATAGAGGTGGTCGAAATCTTCCCTGGCCAGATGGCAGGTGATGCAGAACTCGACCCGCTCAACGCCGAAACCTCCGGTCTTTCCGGTCAAGTCTCCTTCCGCGGTGACCATGCTATAGCGCCAGTCGCCGGTGACGTAGCTGAACCCCGGGGCCATTTTCTCCATCAAGAAAAGCGGGCCGGGCCGAATGTCGCCGTCCTCCGTAACGACGAAACTGTCCTTTGCCAGGATCGAGCCGACCGGCAGGCGACCCGCGTTCTCATAGGCCCCATAGGCCTGCGCCACGGCGTTGGCATAGTTGTTCACATAGCGCCGACCGTGCGTCATCGAGGCGTAGGGCGCCGTATTGTAACGGGTCCAGTTCTGATAGCTGCTGATCGCGGGGTCGCCGGTGCGGGCGTAGCCTTGCGCCATGGCCTGACGCAGATCGGCGTAGGTCCGTTCTGCTTCGGCCGGTGAGAGGCCGGCCGCGTTGGCGACCCGGAGGTGCCGCCGGGGACGATCTGGATCGCCGCTGAAACTCTGCGCAGGCGCTTCCGCTTCGGCACTCGCCGCAGCACCGCCAGCAATCTGCGCCTCAGCTGAAAGACTGTAGAAGCCAATGAGGACCGCAAGGAGTTTCGCGGTCGAAGTACGTCGCAGGATAGGCATGCCAAAGTCCTCGTTTCATGAGCCCCCCCTGCTCTACCGTCTTGATTCTCTTGAGATATAGGTCGCGGCCGGCTCACACAGAGATCAAACAATCGTGAGGTCTTGGCAAAGCGGCCCAAGGCCTTGGGCCCGGGCGGCAGTGTCTTTCGGCTTGCGGAAAAGCGCGTCAGGCGATAGCTGCTGAGGCCCCCTCTCTCCAGCCTCGGCCCCCAGCATCCGAATGTCGCCCCAGGCCCTCTCCGCCCGCTACGCCTTCTACTACGTCGCGGTGTTCCTCTCCGTCGGCGCCTATCTGCCGTTCTGGCCGCTTTGGTTGGAATCGCGAGGCCTGACCGCGGGGGAGATCGGTCTGCTGCTGGCCTTGGCCGCCTGGATGAAGGTGGTGGTGAACCCCGGCCTCGCCCACATTTCTGACCGGGCCGGTTGGGGCAAAGGCAGCATCGTGTTGCTGGCCGCCGTCAGCCTTTGCGCTTTCGCGGCCTTTGCGTCGGTCAGCGGTTTCGTCTGGGTCCTTGTGGTCCAACTCGTCGTGGCGGCCAGTTTCCCCCTGCTCATCCCTCTCGGGGAGAGCCAGACCATGGTGGCCGTCTACCGTTATTCCCTCGACTACGGACGTATTCGGCTTTGGGGCAGCCTGGCATTCATCGGCGGCAGTATCGCCGCCGGGTGGATGATCGGTGCCCTGAGCGTCGATTGGGTCCTTTGGCTCATCCTTACCGCCTTGGTCTTGACCTTTCTGGCGGCATTGGCCCTGCCGGGGCGTGGCGCATCGACCGCCAAGGCCGAGGCTAGGGAAGAACTCTCTCTGCGCCGCCTCTTCCGTCTGCTCGGACAACCCGGATTCCTGGCCTTCCTGGTGGCCGCGGCCCTGATCCAGGCAAGCCATGCCGCCTACTACGGTTTCTCCAGCCTGCACTGGCGCGCCAACGGTATCGGCGAGACCGCCATAGCTCTGTTGTGGACCGAGGGCGTCGTGGCCGAGATCCTGTTCTTCGCCGTCAGCCATCGCCTGACCCGGCGCTTCTCGCCGGCGGTATTGTTGGTCACAGCGGGCCTGCTCGGGCTTTTGCGTTGGTCGGTTCTGGGTCTGAGCACCGATCTGGTCCTCTTGGCGGCTGTGCAACCGCTTCACGCCGCCACCTTCGCGGTCACCCACCTGGCGGCGATGCACTACATCACGCGCGCCACGCCGGCGGCGCTCTCCGCCTCCATGCAGAGCCTCTATTCGGCTCTTTCGGGCGGGCTTGCCATGGGGGGCGCGATGCTGCTTGCCGGACGGCTTTACGAATTCGATCCGGGCTTTGCTTTCTACGCCATGGCGGGAATCGCCCTGGTCGCCGTGGTTCTTGCCGTGGCGTCGGGACTGCTCCGTCGGCCGCGGCCGGCATGAGATCGGCTATTTGGTCCCGAAAATCCGGTCGCCGGCATCCCCCAACCCCGGCACGATGTAGCCCTTTTCATTGAGCTTCTCGTCAACAGCGGCTGTGAAGATCGGCACGTCGGGGTGCGTCTCACGAAGCGTGGCGACGCCTTCCGGCGCGGCGACCAGGCAGACAAAGCTGAGGTCGGTCGCGCCGTCTTTCTTCAACATGTTCAAGGCGGCAACGGCGGTGTGGCCGGTGGCCAGCATGGGGTCGACGACGATGGTCAGCCGCTCGCCCATGTCCTTGGGGACCTTGTAGTAGTACTCCACCGCTTCCAGGGTCTTTGGATCCCGATAGAGGCCCACATGGCCGACCGAGGCGGAGGGCAGCAGGTCCAGCATGCCGTCGAGCAGTCCGTTGCCGGCCCGCAGAATGGTGATCAGGCAGGGTTCCGGCCGGGCGAGCATAGGTGCGGAAGCCTTGGCCACCGGCGTCTCGACCTCGACCGACTTCAGTTCCAGGTGGCGCGTCACCTCATAGGCCAGCAGCAAACTGATCTCCCGCAGCAGACGGCGGAACTCAGGCAAGGCGGTATCCTTGTCGCGCATGATCGTCAACTTGTGCTGCACCAGCGGATGATCGACCGTCTTGACGTCTTGCTGCATCTCTCTGCTCTCTCTTCGCTCGCTGCAATTCTTCCCAAACGCCCCGGCAGGCCCACGGGGGGCTTGGGCCGCGCCGGAGTGTTAGAAGACCGGGACGATTTTGTCGAGCGCCTTTACCCCTGGGCAGGTGCCGCCTTGGCCGCTGCAGCATCGGCCGCCGCCACCGCCGAGGCGGCGGCTTTCTCGATTGTGGCACGCTCCTCATGATCCATGTCCTCGGCGCCGGGCACATTGACCGTGACACGTCGGTCGGCGAATTTGATCCCTTCGGCGGCAAAGGCCTTTTGCACTGCCTGAAAGATCGACCGGCGAATCAGGAACTGGGCGCCCGGTTTGGCCATGAACTTGCCGCGGAGCACGAAGGCACTGTCGTCCGTGGCCAGTACGCCCTGAGATTTGAAGGGCTGAATGAAGCCCGGTGCGAGTTCTTCGTCTGCCATCAAATCCTGGCCGATCTTCTTGAAGATTTTGCGGACCTTTTCGAGGTCCGTATCGAAGGGAACGCGGAACTCCAACTTCATAATTGCCCAATCGCGGCTGTAGTTCGTCAGGTGCTGGATTTCGCCGAAGGGCACCGTATGAAGCGCGCCACGATGATGACGCAGGCGCAGGGAGCGTAGTGAGATCTTCTCCACCGTGCCCTTCACCACGCCGACGTCGATGTACTCGCCGGTACGGAAGGCATCATCGACCAGGAAGAACACGCCGGAGACGATATCGCGCACCAGCGTCTGGGCGCCGAAACCGACGGCCAGGCCGATCACACCGGCACCGGCCAGCAGCGGACCGATGTTGACGCCGAGAGCGCTCAAGACCAGCATGACCGCCATGACCGCAATGGTCACCTTGGCCACGGCCCGCATCAACGGCAGCAAGGTACGCATCCGTGATGCCCCCTTCCCGCCTTGCTCGCCCGGTTCCGGGGTAGCTTCCTCGCCATCGATACCTTCTTCGGCAAGGCGCCGGTCGATCGCGATGCGCGCCAGTTGCCACAGCACGAAAGCGATCAGGACCGTCAGGCCGATATCAACCAGCGCCCCGGCAAGCCTGGCACCAAAGCTTTCCTCGGCGAAGGAAGAAAGATCGACCCCCCAGATCTTCGCCAGAAACAGCCCCGTCGCGATGAACAGAACAATACGTGAGGATCGCACGGCGACGACTTTGACCTGGCCGCCCAGGGTATCGAATGTACTCGGCTGGTCCTGCATCCGTCGGGCGGCACGCTCGAGTATCGCATCGAAGTGGGGCAGGAGAATCACCGTCGTCAGGCTGCCGAATGACGCCAGATAGGATCCCTGCCCACCGGCCAGCGTGACGACCACGATCACTGCGTAGAGCAGGATCGTGTATGTAATCGCGATGGAAGGCCAAGCCGCTGCAAGCATCAGCCTGACCTTGCCGGCAGTTTCCGGCTCCCAAGCCAGATCGCCGGTTATCGCTGCCCGGGCGCGGCCAAGGGTGTAGACGACGGTCGCGATCAGGACCAGGCCCACGGAGAAGGTCAGAAGGTGGTGAAGGTCGATGGGGAGACCGAGTTTGAGCAGCAACCGGCAGGTCAAGAATCCGAAAGCCCCGATGCAGGCCATGATCAGCGACTGCCGGTAGAGGAAGCGGGCATCGGAATCGGAAATTCGCTCCAAGCGGAGTTCAGGCTGACTTGGCGCGAGTAGAAAACGCGCCAGGATGGCGACCGCCCGTACCGTCGCCACTGCACCCATGTAGGTCATGACAACGCCCCGCGTCGTGGCGCTGCCATGGGTGAGAGCCAGGAAGACCAGTAGCGCCGCTACCACGAAGACCCCCAGGACGACGAAATCGAGGAAGAGTCCGAACAAGAGGGAACAAGCATTGCTCAGCGGACTGGCGGTCGCGCTTATCGACCTTTGCTGGCGCAGACCGCGCAAGGCCCGCTTGGCGAACAGCTCCGCGACCCAGCCGACGGCGAGCATCAGGGCAAAGCCCAAGGCGATCCAAACCAGGCTTGAGTGCGGTCGCCCATTGCGCAATTGATCGATAGCCGCCGGTACAGCATCGGTAATCGTTGACGCCGAGAGGATCATCGCCAGGAAATTATTGCGGAGCGTCTCGGTCTCGTCACTGGAGCGCAGCCAGAAATCGCCGAGTTCGCCTTCCCCCTCCTGAGCTGCCGCCCGCGCCGCGGCGTCCAGCCGCTCAAGCAGGAGCAAGCGCACCTCGGTATCGTCGAGGCGGGCGATTAAGTCGTGCACCGCAGCCTCGGAGAGCGGCTGATCACTCGCACGGAGCGTCTGAAGGGCCGCCGACTCACTCGGAGCGTCGGGTTGGGCGCTTTGGCCTTGAACTGAGGCAGGCGCCAGCAACCCCAGCGTCAGGCATAAGATGAAAACAGAACAAAAATTGCGCACGAGTCCCCCCAAGAGCAGCTAGTCGATTCGACTATAGCCGCAAATGCAGCCGGACCCAACCAAGGCTGAGGAAAATAGTCAGCTGACGAATTTTGACATTCTCGGCCTGCAGAGGCTGTCCCTCACCCCGCTCTCGCTGGCTATTGCCTGGTTCGTAGCGAGGCGGCCAACTCTTTGGCTACCGCCCGCTGGTCCGCCTTCAACCTGATGGAAAGTGCGTCCCGACGTTTCGCGGCCCAACCGCGTCCCTGCTCGGCTGCAAGAATGAACCACGCAAGCGCACGCACCGGGTCACGTGCAAGCCCCCGGCCCTGCGCATAAAGCTCAGCCAGGTTCATTTGAGCAATGGCATCGCCAGCCGACGCTGCAAGCAGGTACCAACCCGCCGCAGCGACAATATCACGCTCCAGTCCCGGCCCTCCGGCTTCCAGCAAGCCCGCCAGGGCAACCTGAGCCGTCAGATCGCCATCCCGGGCGAGCGGCAGCCACTCCTCGTAAGCGCCCCTCAGGTCACCGCCGTCAAAAGCGGCAAGCCCTTCAGGGAACCCGGCAAAAGCAAACCGCCCCGGGCCAAAGCCCGAGGCGGCAAGCATCACGATCAGAAACCCTGTGCCGATACGGGCGGCACAACGCAAGGGCGGGTGCCCGAGGTGCACTACTTCACGCGGTATTCGTCAGGCAGCAGCATGACGTTGTCCTGCTCGGGCGTGACCGATCGATGGCAATCGATGCAGAAGGCCATGTTCTCCGAGCCGGCCCCCTTCGTGGTCCCGAACACCGCACCGTTCGGCATCACCATGGTGTAGCGCCAATCGTCGCTGTCCGGGTTGAATCCCGCCGGCATCTTTTCCATCAGGAAAAGCGGCCCGACCGAAACCTCGCCCTTGGCATTCACAGCAAAACTGTCCTTGCCGAGTTTCGCCCCCGCCGGGAAAGTTCCGGCATCCTCATAGTTGCCGTAGCCCTTGGCGCTGGCATTGGCATAGTTCTGCACATAGCGGTTGCCGTGCGTCGCCGAGACGTAGGCTTGAGTGCTGTACCGACGCCAGTTCGAGTAGCCGGAAGCATCGCCCTTGTCGGATTTGGCATAGGCCGCCGTCAAGGTCGGGAACAGGCAGTCGTACGCCTTAACCGCCTCCGCATCGGTCAACTCGGCTGAGCCGCCGGCGCCGCAGGGGTTGCAAGGGTTGCAGGGATTACAGGGGTTGGCCGCCGCACAGGGGTTGGGTGCTGCACAGGGGTTGCAAGGATTGCACGCCTTGGCCGCCGCACAGGGGTTGCAAGGATTGCAGGCTTTAGCGGCCGCACAGGGGTTGCAGGGATTGCACGCCTTGGCCGCCGCACAGGGATTGCAAGGGTTGCACGCCTTGGCGGCGCAAGGATTGCAGGGGTTGCAGGGTTTCGCCGCGGCACAAGGGTTGGCCGCCGCCGCTTGCTGCAGGCGAGGCACGGCGCAAGCCAAGACAGAGCTCCCGCCACCTGCCGCACAGGGGTTACAGGGATTGCAGGGGTTGGCCGCTGCACAAGGGTTGCAAGGGTTACACGCCTTGGCCGCCGCGCAAGGGTTGCAGGGGTTGCAGGCCTTCGCAGCCGCACAGGGGTTGCAGGCCGCCCGAGCGGTGGATGTAGCCACTGCAGCGGTGATCACCAGTCCGCCGGCAGCAACGCCGCCCAACATGATGAATGGGATCATCGTTGTCGACAGCAACAGGTTCTTCTTGTTGGACTTCATTGGTTCCTCACAGACGGCTTCCCAAGAATGAAAAGTTCACGCAGGGAAGTCTTTTTGGCTGCATGACTTGCATCACCGTTAGCCTAGGAGCGGGCAGCGATTCTGTAGAGTCACGGCCTCTCACGTTGTCGTGAAGCTTGGCCCGGCCACGACAGCGGCCACTCCCGCGCTCACTGAGAATTGAGAACCTCGACCCGATATTCTTCCGGCACGAAGAACATCTGATGGTGCTTTTCAGCGACGGCCTCGTGGCAAGTGATACAAAAAGCGACGCGCTTGCTACCGTCGCCCTTTGTCGTGCCGAACAGGCTGCCGTCCGGCATGATCATGGTGTAAGCCCAATCGTGGCTGGCCTGATTGAAGCCGGCGGGCATCTTCTCCATCAGGAACAGCGCTCCGGCAAAGACATCGCCTTTGCCTGTGACCGTAAAGGAGTCTTTTGCCAAGACGGCACCGACCGGCATTGGGCCTGATGCTTCATAGCGCCCGTAGGCCCGCGCCATCGGGTTGGCATAGTTGTTTACGTAGCGCTGGCCATGAGTCGCGGAACGGTATGGGGCGCTGTTGTAGACGGGCCATTGGTCGAGATCCGCGATGGCCGGATTCCTTGCGCCGCTGTAGCCGGAGAACATCCGCGCACGGACGTTCTGATAGACCGCCAACGCTTCCTTCGCGTCCAGCACCCTTGGCTGTTGCACCGTGAAATGCTGATCCGGGCTCGTCAGATCGACACTTTGCGCCTGTGCCGAAGAGACCTGCAACGCCACGAGAATCAGTGCAGCTGTGAACAGCGGACAGAGCAGGCTTTCCTGATATCGCGTCGACAGCGTCGGCGCCGAATTCTTGCCGCTATGAACCCACATTTTGGCCCCCTGACCGTGACGGCAGAGCACACCCGAATTGGTTGGCCCCTATTCTGCCGCAGGAAACCTCCAGGGCGGGATCACTTCGCACTCACAAGGGGGTGATGCCCAAAACGAAAGAGCCGGGCTCTCGCCCGGCTCCTCGCCTCGTCCCGAACGGCTGATCCGCCGCTTATTCGGAAAACTGCTTCAGATATGCGATCACGTTGTCACGGTCCGCGGGCTTTTTCAGACCGACAAAAGCCATTTTCGTACCCTTCACCAAGGTCTTCGGCTTTTCAAGGAAGGTGCTGATCGTCGCCTCATCCCAGACTTTTCCGGACTCACCAAAAGTCACCATCGCCTTGGAATATTTGAAACCCTCGGACGTCCCGGCCGTACGCCCGATCAGATTGTGCAGGCTCGGACCAACCTTGTTCTTGCCCGCTTCGACGGCGTGGCAGGCCTTACACTTCCGAAAGGTCTTCTCCCCCTTGGCGGCATCGCCCTCTGCGAACGCGGGTCCGGCGAGCGCGACCACGGCTGTGAAGGCAAAAATCGAAAGGACGCTCTTGGCGCGCATATCTACTCTCCGGTTTTGTTTTTTCGCGTTGGGCTGTGAATCTCGTTTAGGGTCGGCAAGACCACCAAGCCGCTAGAAACTAGGGGAGCCTGCCGATCAAAAGCAAGCGTCGAGGCCTCCTCATTTGGTACAGGCAGTAAGGTGCTTGCCTCCCTACACCCTGAGTTGTATATCTCATCGACCGGGCGCTAAATCCGGCTCTTGAGAGTCGATACCGCTTGATTCCCCGCAGATATCATATAATTAAATCCATACCAGATTAGTATGGATTGAGGTTTCGCATGTTCCGCTTGAACCGGCTCACCGACTACGCCGTGGTCGTGATGTCCCAGATGGCCTTGCGCGGCGGCGGCACCCGGTCGGCCCAGCAGATCTCCGAGGATACGGGGGTCCCCCTGCCGACGGTCGCCAAGCTGCTGAATCTGCTCGGCAGGGCCAAACTGGTGACCTCTCAGCGTGGCGCCAGTGGCGGTTATGTCCTCAGCGCAGAGCCGGAAGACATCACCGTGTCGCAGATCATCCAGGCCATGGAAGGGCCGATCGCTCTGACGGCCTGCGTCGAAGGTGCGACCGATTCCTGCGATGCCGAGTCCTTCTGCCCGATGCGGGGAAACTGGAACAAGGTCAACGGGGCGATCCGCGAAGCACTCGGCTCCGTCAGCCTGGCGGATATGGTGAGTTTCCCGGAAACCTTCGGGCTTCCGCAGGGCTTGTCGAGCGAGACCGGGCCACAAGGCACCGCTGCGAAATAGTGAACAAGGAATGCGGCACAAGCATTCGTTACGTCAGGAGAGTGAGTGAATGGCAGCCACAGTCGAGACTGTCGAACAGGTCCAGGCGCTGGACAAATACAAGTACGGCTTCGTCACCGACATCGAGTCGGAGACGGCACCCAAGGGCCTGAGCGAAGACACGGTCCGGTTCATATCGGCCAAGAAGAACGAGCCGGAATGGCTCTTGGAATGGCGCCTCAAGGCGTTCCGTCATTGGCTGAGCATGCCGGAGCCGACCTGGGCGAAGGTCGACTTTCCGCCGATCGACTACCAGGATTCCTACTACTATTCCGCGCCCAAGCAGCCGGGCGACGGCCCCCAGAGCCTCGACGAAGTCGACCCCAAACTGCTGGAAACTTACGAGAAGCTGGGCATTCCCCTGACCGAACAGAAGATGCTGGCAGGCGTGGCGGTTGATGCCGTCTTCGACAGCGTCTCCGTGGCCACCACCTTCAAGAAGAATCTGGAAGAGGTCGGCGTCATCTTCTGCCCGATCTCCGAAGCGGTGAAGAACCACCCGGACCTGCTGCGCAAGTACCTCGGCTCGGTGGTGCCTTACGGCGACAACAAGCACGCCTGCCTGAATTCGGCGGTCTTTACTGACGGCTCCTTCGTCTACATCCCCAAGGGCGTGCGCTGCCCCATGGAACTCAGCACCTATTTCCGCATCAACGCGGAGAACACGGGCCAGTTCGAGCGCACCCTGATCATCGCCGACGAAGGCTCCTACGTTTCCTACCTGGAAGGCTGCACCGCGCCGATGCGCGACGAACACCAGCTCCACGCCGCAGTGGTCGAGCTCATCACCCTCGACGACGCCGAAATCAAATACTCGACGGTGCAGAACTGGTACCCGGGCGACGAGGACGGCAAGGGCGGCATCTACAACTTCGTGACCAAGCGCGGCGCCTGCCGTGGGAAAAACTCGAAGATTTCCTGGACCCAGGTCGAGACCGGCTCGGCCATCACCTGGAAGTACCCGAGCTGCATCCTGCAGGGCGAAAACTCGGTCGGCGAGTTCTACTCCATCGCCATCACCAACAACCGCCAGCAGGCCGACACCGGCACCAAGATGATCCATATCGGCAAGAACACGCGCTCGCGTATCATCGCCAAGGGCATCTCCGCCGGCCGCTCGAACTCGACCTATCGCGGGCTGGTGCGCATCGGCGCCAAGGCCGAGGGCGCGCGCAACTTCACCCAGTGCGACTCCCTACTGGTCGGCGACAAGTGCGGCGCCCATACCGTGCCCTACATCGAGAGCAAGAACCGCAAGGCCATCGTCGAGCACGAGGCCACCACCTCGCGCATCAGCGAGGACCAGCTGTTCTATTGCCGCCAGCGCGGCCTGTCCGAGGAAGACGCCGTGGCCCTGGTGGTCAACGGCTTCTGCCGCGAGGTGTTGCAGCAACTGCCCATGGAATTCGCCGTGGAGGCGCAGAAGCTGGTCGGCATCTCCCTGGAAGGCAGCGTCGGCTAAAAAGATCCGAAGATCAGAGAATTCACCCCGGCGGACCGCGACGCGGCGCAGGGCAGGAAAACAGAGGACGCGTAGACTGAATGCTTGAGATCAAGAACCTGCACGCCACCATCGACGGCAAGGAAATCCTGAAGGGCATCGACCTGACGGTGAACGCCGGCGAAATACACGCCATCATGGGGCCGAACGGATCGGGAAAGTCCACCCTCTCCTACGTGTTGACCGGCCGCGAAGGCTACCAGGTCACCGAGGGCGAAGTGCTGTTTAAGGGGAAGAACCTGCTGGACATGGCGCCGGAAGAGCGCGCCGGCGAAGGCGTCTTCCTGGCCTTCCAGTATCCAGTGGAAATCCCCGGCGTGCCCAACACCACCTTCCTGAAGGAAGCGCTGAACTCCGTGCGCCGTTACCGCGGCGGAGACGAACTCGACGCCATGCAGTTCGTGAAGCTGGTGCGCGAGAAGACCAAGATGCTGAGCATGAGCGACGAGATGCTGAAGCGCGCCGTCAACGTCGGCTTCTCCGGCGGCGAGAAGAAGCGCAACGAGGCCCTCCAGATGGCGATCCTCGAGCCCAGCCTGGCAATCCTCGACGAGACCGACTCCGGCCTCGACATCGATGCCCTCAAGACCGTGGCGGACTCGGTCAACCTGCTGCGCCGGCCCGACAACGCCCTGCTGGTCATCACCCACTATCAGCGCCTGCTCGACTACATCGTGCCGGATCACGTGCACGTGCTGGCCAACGGCCACATACAGCGCAGCGGCGGCAAGGAATTGGCGCTGGAGTTGGAAAAGAACGGCTATGCCGAATTTGCGGCGGCGTGAGGCAGGCATGAGCACTAAAAATTTTACCGATCATTACGGCGCGCTGCGTGACGCCCTGCCCGGCCAGGACCTGCCCTGGTTGAGCCAACTGCGTGAGACGGCCCTGGAGCGTTTCTCCGCCTCCGGGCTGCCGACGCCGCGCAGCGAATCCTGGAAGTACACCAGCCTCCGGCCGATCGAAAAGGTCGGCTTCGGCGCCTCCGGCGCGCCGCGTGCCTGCATCTCTATCGACCGCGCGCCGAGCCTGCTTCCGTCCGCCGCGGACAGTCACCGCCTGGTCTTCGTCGACGGCCACTACCGCGCCGACCTTTCGACCCTGAGCGCACTGCCCGAGGGCGCTGAACTCACGACCCTGCGGGAAATGCTGTCCAAGGACCCTGACTGGTTGGAAAGCAATCTCGGCGCCCTGACCGGCGACCTGGAGCCCGACGAAGCCCAGCCGCTCCTGGCCCTCAACACGGCCATGATGATGAACGGCTTCGTGCTGCGTCTCGCCCCCGGGGTCGCGCTGCCTGTGCCCATCGAGGTGGTGCATCTGGGCGGCGCCGGCGACGGCCCGCTGGCCTACCACCCACGCAACCTCGTTGTTCTGGCGGAGGGTAGCTCGGCGACCCTGATCGAACATTACACCCACATGGGCGACCAACCCTACTACGCCAACATCGGCACCGAGGTGTCGCTAGCCAAAGGCGCAGTGCTGCATCACTACAAGCTGCAGGCCGACGCCCTGAATGCTTTCCATACGTCGACCATACGGGCGGAGGTCGCCGCCGATGCCGTTTATGACTCCTTCGGCATGACCACCGGCGCCCGGCTGTCGCGCAACGAAATCTGCGTCAGGTTGACCGGCGAAGGCGCCGACTGTCATCTGAACGGCGCCTATCTGGTGCGCGGTGACCAGCACTGCGACAACACTACGGCCATCGATCACCTGGTGCCCAATACCTCCTGCAGCGAGGTCTTCAAGGGCGTGGTCGATGACCAGGCCCGCGCTGTTTTCCAAGGCCGTGTGACGGTCCACCGCGATGCGCAGCACACCCAAGGGCACCAACTCAGCAAGGTGCTGCTGTTGTCGGACAAGGCCGAGATCGACGCCAAGCCCGAGCTGGAAATCTATGCCGACGATGTAGTCTGCAGCCATGGCGCCACCGCCGGCGACCTGGACCACGACGCGCTGTTCTACCTGCGGGCCCGCGGCATCCCGGAAAAGGCGGCCCGAGCGATGCTGATCGAGGCCTTCCTGGCCGAAACCGTCGACAA
>PJEL010001676.1_pt1 | contig 21735 bp, 19 predicted proteins | sample 1853271 | NCBI WGS metagenome assembly PJEL01 (sample SAMN08108733, study PRJNA415343) | Invertebrate metagenome, whole genome shotgun sequencing project. | host: Globobulimina | place: Sweden: Gullmar Fjord | collected 2015-08
GTCGATTTCTACAGTGGTTTTGTTTACGATTGTCTGGAAATACCAAAGGAAATATACACACCTATATTTGCTGTTTCGCGTATAGCTGGTTGGTGCGCTCACCGCACCAGTCCCGGAAGGTCGATCGGAAGCCGTGCACGGTATAGCCGTTGTCGGTCATCCCCCGCAGCAGCTTCAGCATGGTCATGTTCGACAGGCCGCACCTCTTCGTTGCGCCGATGAAGATGTGGCGATTACCCCGCTCCTTTGGCAGTGCCCGCAGGACATCCAGTGCCCTGGCGGACAGTGGTACCCGATGTTCCCGCCCGCTCTTTGTGCGCTTGCCGGGCACGGTCCAGATTTTCGTCTCGAGATCGACCTCCGGCCAGCGGGCACCGATGGTCTCGCTGGTCCTGGCAGCGGTCAGGATGGTGAACTCCAGTGCCCGGGCGCTGATGCTGTCATTCTCGTCCAGTTCCGCCATGAAACCGGCCAGTTCGCCGTAGGGCATGGCGTCGTGGTGCTTGACCTTCCGGACCTTGGTCTTGGCAGGCAGGAGCTTGTCGAGGTGGCCCCGCCAGCGGGCCGGGTTGTCGCCCTCCCGGAAATGCCGCGCCCGCGCCCAGTCGAGCACTGCTTCCATGCGCCCGCGCACGCGGCTGGCCGTCTCGGTCTTGGCCTCCCAGATCGGCTCTAGGACCTTAATCACATGAGCTGTGCTCACGTCTGCCACGGCAATGCTGCCGACGACCGGGAAGGCGTAGGTCTCGAGGGTACGGCGCCACTGCTCGCCGTGCTTCTCGTTCTTCCAGCCTGCCCGGTGGGCGGCGATGTATCGCTCGGCGGATTCCCGAAATGTAATGCGCTTGGCCGCCTCGGCTCGCGCGGCGGCCCGCTCTCCGTGCTTTGCCTCGATCGGGTCGATGCCCTCCAGAAGCAGGGCGCGCGACCGCTGAGCTTTCTCGCGGGCCGCGGCCAGGCTGAGGGTGTGTATGCTGCCCAGTCCCATCTGCCGCGACCGCCCGTCGAGCGTGTAGCGGAAAAGCCATGCTTTGGTATTCCACTTCGAGACCTGCAGCCAGAGGCCGCCGCCATCCCCGTAGCGACCCGGCTTTGACAGCGCCTTCACCTTGGCGGCCGATAGTTTATTGAGCTGCACGGGACCTCCAGTGTCTGTCTACCCACATGGCAGATCACGGACAGGCAATAAAATTACCCACGTTTCTACCCACGCCGAAGACCTGGATTATACCGTACGCTGTCGGATGCTGCTAGACGCTGTTCACCCCTTAACCTGTGGATATCAGGGAGTTTTCGGACGTTGTTGGATGATCACGGATTCTGATGAAACGGACACCCCCTCCGCCAATCCCGATCTTGAACAAGCCTCAGCCTCTTGTGGCTCCTCGGCTCAGTCCAGCGTGAGGCTGTAAACAATACGGAGCCTCGATTTCGTACCTTCGCCGTTTCGGTGTATCAGCTGCGTATCCGCATAGAGCGAAGCACCGGTCCGCTCGTCAAGATAGACGATCCCGTCGACGTCCATTGGATTACCGTCCAGATAGACGGCGCCGCTGGCCTTGGCGACGATCACCTCTCGGCCTTTGTGGACGGCCCGGCCGATGGCACGCAGCGAATAAAAAAGCTCCGCATCCTCACCTTCCAGGTTGGCAAAAAGATCGCCGAAACGATACCGAAGGATCTCCTGATCCTGGGTCAGCGTCATGCCGCCGAAATGACTTTGCTTCAGTAGGACAGCGAAAACCGCTTCATTGTCCTGTGCCTCTTGGAAATCGTTGCTGCGGCGCCTGACTTTCACGGTTCCAGACCCGTCCCGCACGTCCACGGCATAGGCGAGGATCAGTCCCTGCCGGAGGGCAAATCGCGCACGATAGATACCTTCCCAGGTATCGATGATGCGAGCGAAGCGGCTCTCCACATTCTTGATCTCGACCGCCGTCATCATCAGATCGCCCTTGCGGGCGGCATCCACCAGCAGATCACTATCGATGAACATCTGGCCGGAATCGCCCTGTTTGTAGCCCGTCACGCGTTCGCTTTCGTGCGCCGTGGCGCCAGCAATGGCCACGTTGCCGAGCGTGATCTCTCCTGTGATCGGCCGCAGCCCCTGCGCCTCGGGCAGTTGGCACCCCGCAAGCAGCAGCATGACGGCAAGACAAACGTGTATTCTCATTCGATGTTCCCCCGATCGACGCATCCCATCGAATAGAAAAGCGGCTGACGTTTCAAGGCAGTTGGTGGAATGGAAAATGCACTGGCCACGATCTCTGCGAGAAGCGGCGCAATCGCCGACCTATTCATTTCGGTCGGCGACCTGGGAAGGGGTCTTAGCGAAAGCCCCCCGGTCTGATTAGAGATGCCTGCGCCAAACCGCCCGCAATCGAGTCCGCGTCATGTCAGCTCCATCATGTCAGCTCCATGTCGTCAAACACCTTGCGTCTTACGCCCCAGAAGCCGCCGATCAACAGCATCGAATACATGATCAGAGGAGGGATGAAGTCGGGCGAGGAGCGCAAGCCTGGGCACAGTTCCGAAGCGGATTTCCACAGGACCGGTCGACGACCAGCCGGCTCCGGACTAGCCGGAGGACCCCGCTCCGCGCGTGCTGGCTTCCTTGAGGATCGAAGCGACGAAGTCATGGAGATCCCGCCGCGTCTTGACGTAGCTCACGTCGCGCACCCCCTTCTCGGCCTCGGCCCAGGGGAACGCGGCGGCCAGTCTTAGAATATCGCGCTGGAACGACGACAGCGGTTCGTCGTCGAGGTTGGAGTCGCCTGAATAGGACGGCTTCAGATTCTTTGGCAGACTCGCCTTCTCCCTCTTCTCGCCGAGATTCAATACGCTGTCGATATAGGGTGCCTTGGCGTCGCGGTGCGTCAGATCCTTGGCAATTCCGAAACGCTTGCGCACCGTCTTCATCACCGAGGTATGGTCGATGGGCACATCGCCGCCGACACGAAAGATGGTGCCCTTTTGCGTGTAGGCCGAGCAGAGCACGGTCGGCACCCTCACGCCGAAGCGGTTGAAACCGAAATCGTACTTGCCGCGATGATCGTCCGGCGGCGTCGCATGCGTCGGCGGCCGCACGTGGTCGTAGCAGCCGCCATGTTCGTCGTAAGTCACGATGAGCAGGGTCTTGTCCCAGGCCGGTCCGCCGAAGATCGCATCGTACACCCTGGCGATCAGTTCCTCGCCTTTCCAGATCGGGTGCGGCGGCAGCTGGTCCGATGGATCGAGCACATAGGACGGCTCGATAAAGCTGTAGTGCGGAAGCTTGCCCTTCTTGGCGTGCGAGACGAAGTCGTCGATGCCGGGAAAACGCAAAGGGTGCTCCAACAGCAGGTGCGGAAACAACAACCCTGTGAGCGGAATGCCGTGATGATAGTTTTCCCAGCTTTTGCCGGCCCCGGTCAGTTGATCGAACAGAGTTGGCCAGTGCTTATGCCTGAGTATGTCGGTCGGCGTATTCTCCACGTCGCCCCAGGACGTCGCCGAGTGGAAGAAGCGACGGTTCGGCCAGGTTTGCGTCGGTGCGGAACAGAACCACTGGTCGCAGACTGCGAACTCCCGCGCGAGCGTCGTCAGGACGTTTGGCACGGTTGGGTCGTAGCACCCCATGATGCTCGCCGGGTCAGCCCGCAAGCGGCGCATGAGGCGCGATAGAAAGCACCGGTTGTCGGCGGCAATCGCGGCGGCATAGTCGCCGATGAAACCTTGATTGGAAGCGACGCCGTCCGCAGGTGGTGTCTCACTCTGAAAAAGCTGCACGTTGGTGTGGAGATAGCCCTCCCCCGGATCGGGATCCGGAAACGATTTCCGTTTGTCCCTGGGATCGAAAGCGGTCTCCAAGCGATAGACGCTTCGCCGCTTATAGCTCCCTTTACGGACGGGATTGGAATAATCGCCTTCGCCCAGGCCATCGAACTCAGGTTGCCCCGCCGGCGATTTGTTGTAGGGAGGCGGGTTTCCCGGCGAATACAGCCAGCCGAGCATATTGTCGAAAGAGTGGTTTTCGAGCATCAAGACGACGAAGTGGTCGATCTTGGCCAGGTTGCCGAGCGAGTCATTCATCACTGCCCTCCCTGAATTTTTCCACCGGACGAACCCTGCCGGTCCCAGGCCTCAGTATGATCACAACCCTTCATTGAAAACCATATCTATTACACGCTTGAAGATCGCTCGCGTGCTTGGCGGAAAAGTTGGATTTTCCCGTGCGGCTTCTCGCACTCCCGAGGGGTCGAACTGAGTTTACCCGCCCCATTTCAATGTCTTGCCTTTGGTCGGGAGGCTCTCTCGCATCGGCCACCAAGCGGATAGCTGCGCAAAGCATGGATCAGGGCCACACCCCCTAATTGCGCCTGGAAAACCCGACAGCGCTGCCGGAGCGAGAGTACACTCCAAAAAATACACCTCACATTAAATCGCCGAGGGAGGTTCTCATGGCCGCCGATCGACCGACCATTACACGCCGCCAACTCTTGCGGGGCATCGGCGCAATCGGCGGCGCGGGGGCCGTCTACACCGCAATGCAGGCGATGGGTCTCTACGGCGGCGGACAGGCAGTGGCGCAGGGGCGCTCCACCACCGAAGGACTTCCCGCAAACAGCATGGCGGGCAAGCGGGTGGTGGTGATCGGCGCCGGTCTGGCGGGGCTCTGCGCCGGAATGCGGCTGGCCCGCGCCGGCGCCGAAGTCGAGATCCTGGAAGCGACCGACCATGTCGGCGGCCGCAGCCTGACCCTGCGCAACGGCGACAGCTACAGCGAGTGGGATTGGAACACGCCCACCACGATGAAATTCGAGCGGGTCGGCGACGTGATGCCGGACAGTCCGGACAACTACCTGAACGCCGGCCCCGGCCGCATCCCCCAGCACCATGCGCGGGTGATCGACTATTGCCGCGAACTGGGCGTGGAACTGCAGCCTTTCCTGTTCCACGACGCCGCCAACTTGATGCAGAACGACGCCTGGAACGGCGGCAAACCGGTGCAACTCCGCCGGCTGAAGAACGATCTGCGCGGCCACCTGTCGGAGATGATGGCCAAAGTGCAGAACCAGGGCTCGCTGGATGAGTTGGTCGACCCCTCGGAGGTCGATGCTTTCCTCGGCATGCTGCAGCATTTCGGACAGTTGAGCGCCGAGGGCGCCGAGCTGGTCTATCGCGGCAGCGCCACCATCGGTTACCCCCGCGCGGGATTCCGGATCGAATTGGGTGACGTGAGGACACCGGGCCGGCCCTGGCCCACCCTCAGCCTCGACGAGGTGCTGAACTCGGACTTCTGGAACAGCGAGATGTTCAACAATCTCGAATACTTCTGGCAGGCCACGCTGATGCAACCGGTCGACGGCATGGACATGATCGTCAAGGGCTTCCAGCGCGCGCCGGTCCCAGGCGGGAAGACGGTCAACGACCTGGTCATGTCGGGCGAACCCGTCACCCGGATCGATGTGATCGATGACAAGGTGGTGGTCACCGGTAAGCGGATGCGCGATCAAATCGACTACGTGGTCGCGACCTTGTCGGCGCCGTTGCTGGCCCGGCTTGGGGGAAATTTCCTGAACCCGGCGGTCAAGCAGATCCTGTCCAGCGTCTACGTCACCCCCGCCTGCAAGGTCGGCTGGCAGGGCCGATCGCGGTTCTGGGAGACTGAAAACCGGATCTATGGTGGTATCAGTTGGACCAAGAACATCATCAATCAGATCTGGTATCCGTCCTATGGCTTCAACAGCCCGACCGGCGTTTTAACCGGCGCCTACAACCGGGCCCAGGATGCCGCCGAGTTTCAGGCGCTGAGCCGAAGCGAGCGGATTGCGGCAGCGCTGGCCGGTGGAGAGAAGCTGCATCCCGGCTTCCGCGAGAAAGTCTTCGCCGACAACGGGGTCACCATCGCCTGGGCCAAGATGCCCTATCAGGCCGGTGGCTGGGCGAACGACACTTTCGAGACCCAGCCGAAGGTGTTCACGGCAATGGCCAATGCCGATCCGATCAACAACAAGGTGTTCATGGCTGGAGACTGGTTCAGCTATTGGCCGGGCTGGCAGGTCGGCGCCTTGGACAGCGCGCACCTGGCCACCGACATGATCCACCGCAAGTCCGCCGATCGCGGATAGCGACCAAGGTCTTGGGCCCGGTCTCGATATCCTCCCAGTAGACTTTCGGGGGCCCGCCGAGAATGCCGCCCGCTCCGCCGCGGGTGGACTCTAACGATTTGATATCCTGCAATCTTTCTTCGCCAGATTGGCGGAAACGCGCTGACTTCCACAGGCCTGGGACAACCTGCGTCCCTCCAGGTGCCCCCGGATCCAAATCCTCATCGATCTTGTGACAATCGCCACACTGTCCGGCGGGGTGGCTCCCTATATTCAATATCAGGAGAGCGACCTAAGAAGCGGCCCAGGAAGGCGCCCACACAAGAGGGAAGTTCGAGAATGTCCAGCGAAATGAAAGAAACGCCGACACGGGTAACAGTTGAGCACTTTCTCGCCGGCCTTTCCGTTTGGGCCGTGATGATGGCGATTTACGCTATCGCGTGAGGCTGTCGTCGCCGCCGGTGCAATCGACGAACTAAGTGCGACAGACTTCCACTGCCCTTGCCGCTCAAGCAGACCCGTCACAGGGTTCTACACGGACGATGCCGACAGGCCGCCTGTCACCTTACGATCGCCCTTCCCGCACCACGCCCAAGGCGCGCTCACCTAGCCAGGACAAATGGCGATGGTTCCCCAGCACGCAAGACAGCCTGTTCTCAGAGATTTTCCGCCCTGCACCGAGGCGAGCCTGCTTGCCGCACTTTGTCGGCGAAGTCCTGATCCCGCCGACACTACTTTTGGAGATCTGCCATGAGTGTATCCAAATATGCCGTCGGCGGCCTGCCGGAGCTGCCTTTGGAGGCCTTGTCCCTCGGCGGGAAACTGGGCCCGGCGAGGACTGAACCTGTTCTCACGATCCTGCCGAAGGCGTTTAAGGAACCAAAGAAGCCAAGCTACCGCTCCGGCCCAAAAACGGCGCACATATGTAAAGCTTCCTCGCACTTTGTGAGGCGCTATTTCACGCAAGTCACCTATCCCAGGGTGATTTGTTACCCCAACGACGCACCGAGCGATCAGGTGATGCAGCGCGTGTTCCGGGAGCAAAAAGACCAGGACAGGAAAGCAGCGCCCAGTTCCCAGGCAGCGCCGCCGCAGACCCGGTACTACAAGCTGTCGCGCCACCAGAACAAGAAACTCAAGCAGCCAATGTTCTGCACGGTGCACGGCGGCCCCTGGGCGGCGACGGTGAGAGAAACCCAGTCCTGTGACTGCGAACCAGGCTCAACACGATGGGAGATCGACATCTCCGGCCTGCCGCAGCTTCATATGGTCTGGTTCGGGTTCTGGGAGGACATCCCAGTGGACCTTCACCCGAACCTCGGTGTCTTCTTGAACGACCTGCATCAAGTGGCGGAAACTTTCGAATGCTGCCCCGGCTACAAGTGGTGCGAGACGACTCATTCGTGCATTCCGCAAACCGTGAGTTGCCAGTCGCAGCAGGTTTGACGAAAGTGCAAAGGGGGCTACCATCGTTCCAGCCGATGCGGCGGTGGCGCCGCGCGATACTATAGTTACGTAAGGCTGCGTTAAGGCATCCAACAAATCGAAAAGTCATTCTTGGGGATGGTGTCATGATTGTTCGGGAACCAACCGTAGGTCCGATACTCGGATCGACGACCACAAACTCCGTGCGACTTTGGGCAAGAGGCGATGCGAGCTCGGAGGCTCGTACTTTCGGCGTCGCCCGGATCAAGAAAACCGGGGCGGCCAAGTTCGGCGCGCCTAAGGTCTTCAAGATGATGCCCGTGTTCGACTATACGGGGATCGTCGATTTCGGCGGCTTGGCCACGAACCAAGTCTACGACTATGAAATTGGCCATGTCTTCGCCAATGGCGAACCTGGCGATGTATCGATCGACGAAACGGATTTCTGGGACAGGGCCGCAAGAGGCACCTTCAAGACAGCGGTTTCGGACGCCAGCAAGGATACGTCGTTCGTTTTCGGCTCCTGCCGATACTTGCTGCGCTTGTTCGGCGGTTCCCTATTCGACAATCGAGGCGACAAGACCTTTCGATCGATCAACAGGCAGATCGATGCAGGAAAGTCGACGGATTTTCTGCTGATGGTCGGCGATCAGATCTACGCGGATGACCTCAACGCGTTCTCGCCCGACAATCAGGTAGACGAGTTTTTATCGAGATACCGCAAGGTCTTCGGTCAGGAACACATCCGCGCGCTCATGGGCCGGATTCCGACCTACATGACCCTGGACGATCACGAGATCAGCAACGATTGGAAGCAGGACCGCGTCAAGAAGGAGGGCGACCTCTTTGCCGCCGCCATTCATGCCTACCAATGCTATCAATTTGTCCATAGCCCAGGCTTCCAGTTCTCGGGCAAACCGAACAAGTCGGACACTCCCGAGAAGCTCTGGTACCAGTTCCGCCACGGCAAGTCCGCCTACTTCGTGATGGACACAAGGACGGAGCGCTATTCCTCCTACAAACCGGCGCAGATGATCGGCCCGGAGCAGATGGACGCTCTGAAGAAGTGGCTGACTTCCACCGATCAGCTCGGTTCCATCAAGTTCGTCGTCACCTCGGTGCCGTTCTTTCCCGACACCCGCTCGGGGGCCAAAGACAAGTGGTCCGGGTTCAGCGAGCAGAGATTGGAGATTCTGGAGTACATCCGCAGCAAATCCGTTTCACAGGTCGTATTCCTTTCCGGCGACGTTCATTGCTCGATGGCCGGGCAATTGAAGCACTCGGACGATTCGAACTTCTGCGTCACTTCGGTCATCTCCTCATCCTTCTACTGGCCCTACCCTCAAGGACAGGCTTCCGGATTCAAGCTCAAGGGAAAACTGGGCAAGAACAAAGAACAGGACTACAGCCTCTCCGGCTTCGGCAAGGTGCATTCCACGGATAATTTCGCACGGCTCACAACGGGAAGCGGCAAGTTGAAGGTCGAGTTTTTCGAGCGCAAAGGGGCGACCTTGGGCAGCAAGACGCTAACCCTCTGACCTTCGAAGAACACCAGGGAGACAGTGCCGGCGCGCTCAGTTAAACCGCGACCAGGCGCGGCCGAACCCGGCAGCAATATCCGTCCAGGCCGCTTCGAAAGTCGCCCGATGCTTGTCCCATTCGTCGGACTGGCTCTTGATCAAGCCCTGCATCTTCTCCTCTGCGTCCGCGGCATGTTTCTTCATTTCCGCGACCTGTCCTTCATAGCGCGCCCTTGCCTCGTCGGTCGCGTCTTTCATTTGATTTTCGACCTTGTCGATCTGCTCATTCCACTCATCGAGTTTCTTCTTCAGATCCTCAACGTACTGATCGCGATTTTGCATCAAAACCTCCTGGATCTTGCCCCGAAATGGTCGTCCTGCCGGCAACCGGTCCGACGATCAAGCCTGCTGCGGCAAACCGAGATAACAAAAGAGAATTTGGGTCACTTCGCCCGCGTCGTTCTCCAAGGGCAATTCGATGACTTTGAAGTCGAGGAATTCGCGCCCTTGCATTCCCATCTTGCCGGTCACCGTGCCGATCAGTTTCTCGTCTCTGATATGGCTGAAATGCCCAATGATCCCATCGGCTTCCGCCGCAGGTACAGCATGCGACAGCTTTTGCCCCGTCAGATCCTTGCCCATCAGCTCGGCAGCGCCCGATCCGTAGATACGGAACAACGGATCGGCATCGTCACTGGTAATATCTCCCAAGCCCACAATGCGATGCCAGCCGACGAACTCCTCGAAGTCGAAATCCTTCCAACGCGGCAACCCGTCGTCGCGCAGCTTGGATCGCCAGATAGCGTGAAAGGGGGCCAGTTCTTCGAAGACCGAGGACTCCACATCACTGCGGAACCGCCTGACGACGATGCTTCCCACCGCCCGCTTGACGTGTTTCTCGAACACGAGCCCGTCGCCCGCATCAATCGATTGTTTCGGCGGGTGTATGGGCACCGCTTCCCCTCAAACTCGCGACGATTCGTTTGGTAGACTACTAAACAAAGCATCGCCGGGATATAGCAAGAACTACGGGGAGTTGCGCGAAAGCACGCGGTTCGGGTTTCAGCGCAAAACCTTCAACTTGCAGAAACCATCACCAGTTCCGGAGCAATGCCAAGAATGCCTCCGGGATCTTCATCCAGCGGCCCGCACAGCAACGATATCCTAGAAGGCTACGAACCCGTGCAAAATCTGCGCGACCTCCCCGGCATCGCCGATCAGAGGCAACTCGATGACTTGGAATGTTCTGTGCTCGCGCCCCCCTTACGAGAACCGCACAGACCTGATGCTTACCCAAAGCATCGCCCCAATCTTACACCCAATGCAAGCAAAGCAACCCGCAACACAATTCATCCATGCCGACCACCGTTTCGAAGGGGCCTGCTCCCTAGGGCCTGGTTCAGGCGAATTGCCCCCGGGCTGGTCGCCCAAAGGTTAAACGATGGCGCGAACGGGCAGGCTAAAACGCTCTCAAAAGGCTGAATGAAACCAACGGTGGGAATCGGACTGCGGGAGAGGCAAAGAGCTTCTGCTCCTCGCCAGCCTTTCTCTAGACTTCCGTTACCCTGGAAAGCCCGCGGCCACCAAGCGGGAGAACCCAAGCAGGAGCAGGCATGGTACCTACGTTGCATTTCAGCCGCGCGGAGTTCACCGCCCGAGTCGACAAGACACGGCAGGCGATGGGCAAGCTGGGCATCGATGTCCTCATCGTCAGCGATCCCTCCAACATGGCCTGGCTCACCGGCTACGACGGATGGTCTTTCTACGTGCACCAGGCGGTTGTTCTGTCGGTCGACGAAGACCCCATCTGGTTCGGGCGTTCGCAGGACGCCAACGGCGCCAAGCGCACGGTATGGATGGACTGGGACCGCATCGAAGGCTATCCCGACCACTATGTGCAGTCTCCCGAGCGACACCCCATGCAGGTGCTCGCTGAAACCTTCGACCGACGCGGCTGGAGCAAGAAGCGCATCGGCGTCGAGATGGACAATTACTATTTCAGCGCCGCCGCCTATGCTTCGTTGCAGAGCAGCCTGCCCAACGCCCACTTCCTGGACGCCACCTCTTTGGTGAACTGGCAGCGCGCGGTGAAGTCTCCGCAGGAACTTGCTTATATGGAGAAAGCGGCCCGCATCGTCGAAAAGATGCACGAGCGGATCTTCGAGGTAATCGAACCCGGCCTGCGCAAGAACGCCCTGGTGGCGGAAATCCTGCACGCCGGCGCCTTGGGAACCGAAGATGCAGGCGGCGACTATCCCGCAATCGTCCCCCTGCTGCCCTCCGGCGCCGATGCCGCGGCACCTCACCTGACCTGGGACGACCGGCCCCTGAAGGCCGGCGAAGGCACGTTCTTTGAAATCGCCGGCTGCTACCGGCGCTACCACTGCCCGCTGTCGCGCAGCGTGTTTCTCGGTAAACCCTCGCAGCAGTTCCTCGACGCCGAGAAGGCGGTCCTGGAAGGTATGGAAGCCGGCCTTGCCATGGCGCGCCCCGGACAGACCTGCGAGGATATCGCCAAGGCGTTCTTTACGGTGCTGGCGCGCTACGGTATCGAGAAGGACAACCGTGCCGGCTATTCCATCGGGCTCAGCTATCCGCCCGACTGGGGCGAGCGCACCATGAGCCTGCGCAGCGGCGACACCACCGTGCTTCAAGCAGGCATGACCTTCCACTTCATGTCCGGCCTGTGGCTCGACGACTGGGGCTTCGAGACCACCGAAAGTATCGCCATCACCGAGAACGGCGCCCACTGCTTCGCTAAAGTACCGCGCAAACTATTCGTCAAGGACTAGAACCATCCATGGCAGCCAATCCAATCTCCTGTGCCATCGACTTCGACCGGGACGGCGTGCAGCACGGCCACTTGAAGCTACCTCACTCGCGCGACGATTCCGCCTGGGGCGCGATCCTCATCCCCATCACCGTCATCAAGAACGGCACCGGCCCGACGGCACTCCTGACCGGCGGCAATCACGGCGACGAGTACGAAGGCCCCATCGCCCTGCTGGACATGGCCCTGAACCTGCAACCCTCGGAGCTCTCCGGGCGGGTTATTCTGCTGCCGATGATGAACTACCCCGCGGTGCGCGGCGGCCGACGCACCTCGCCGATCGACGGCGGTAACCTGAACCGGCTGTTCCCCGGCAAGCCGGACGGCATGATCACCGAGAAGATCGCCGACTACGTCACCTCGGTGCTGCTGCCGCAAGCCGACGTCATCGTCGACCTGCACTCCGGCGGCAAGACCCTGGAGTTCCTGCCCTATGCCGCCAGCCATCGCCTGCCTCACAACAGAGACCTCGAAGCGAAATGCACGGCGGCCATGCAGGCCTTCAACGCGCCCTACTCCATGATCATGCTTGAACTCGACGCCGTCGGCATGTTCGACACCGAAGCGGAGAATCGCAGTAAGGTCTTCGTGACCACCGAACTCGGCGGCGGGGGCAGCGCCACCCCCGGCACGGTCGCCATCGCCAAGCGAGGTCTGCGCAATGTGCTGCGGCATGTCGGTATTTTGTCGGGCGAGGTCGAACTACAGGCAAGCACGCAGCTGGACATGCCCGACGAGCGCTGCTTCGTCACCTCCGAGCACTCGGGCATGCTGGAATTCATGGCGGCCTTGGGTGACAGCGTCGCCGAAGGCGACCTCATCGCCCGGGTCTACGACATCGACCGCAGCGGCTGGCGGCCGGTCGAGTACACCGCCAATCGAGACGGCGTCGTGGCCGGACGGCACTTCCCCGGCCTGGTAAAGAGTGGCGACACTCTGGCTGTCATCGCCGTTCCGGCAAACTGAGAGAAGGCCGCGGGGGAGTACCCTCCCGCGCGGCTTCACTCAGGCAAAACCTACTGCCAACCGTTCTCTATCGACGATGCCTCTTGCGTCGGGCCCAGCGGGAGGTCTTCGTCACCCGCCTCGCCGCCGAAGTTGTCGTCTCCCGCCTCACCGCCTGCGAGGTCATCTCCACCGCGCCCGCGACCACGGCCACGCCCTCGTCCACGCCCACGGTGATCATCGTCGTCATCGCTCTCGGCGTGTTCTCCGCCTTCGCCGTGATCGTCGTCATCCCCATGCTCGCCGTCGTCGTCATCCCCATGCTCGCCATGATCACCGGCCTCGTCGCTTCCGTGCTCGCCACCCTCGCCGCCACCGCGTCCGCTGCGGTCGTCGCCACCGCGATCATCACCACCGCGATCGTTGTCGCCGCCACCGTCATTGCCGCCTTCTCCGCCCTTGTTGTGAACTACATAACTGTTCGCGACATAGCTGTGATCGCCGTCGAGCAGCAGGTTGTAAACGCGCAACTGTGGGTCGGCCTCCACGCTCTCGATCTTCTCCAACGGCATCGACTTCGTCGCCAGCCGCAAGGCCAACGCAAGGTTCCCCTCGACGCTGGCGCCGTCGGTGACGGCAACTGTCAAGAGATCGCCTTCAGACAGCTGCGCGACATGCAGTGCGGGGTTCTCCTCCGTGGTCGCCACCGGATCTATGGCCTTCCAGCCGGCCGGTGTCAGGAAAGGATGCTCGGCGGTCACAAAGGCTTCGCCGCCATTGAAGGCATAGAGCCTGCGGCCGGCGAGCCTTGGACGCTCGACGGCGACGACGCGGTTCACAAGCCCGTCGCCGCTCATGACCCGGTCACCCACCTTCACGTCGCAAATCCGCTTTTCGCTGCCGTCGCCCATCAGCACCGGCGTGTCGGCGGTGAAGCAACTCCTGGCTTCCGCGGTCTGCAGAACGACGCCGGCATCCTGCCAATCGATCGAAAGCGTAAGAGGCGTCGCGGCGAGCGCCAGACCGAGAAGGCTGGTACTGGCAAGCAACCGAAAATGCTTGGTACTGCGTTTGGCCGACATCTGAGAGTCTCCTTGTCCGAAAAGTGTCGATACTTCAACAACACCTCGGCACCGAAGAATCATCCCGGGCCAGGCAGTTTTTTATTTTCGATTTGAGAGTTGTTTTAGACGTCGGACCACATGCGCGTCAGGTTCGCGTAGGTCTTGAAAGCAAGGTCCGTCACATCGCCGTCGGGATCGAGTTCACCGAGGCGTCGACGCACCTTGTCGATATCGTAGAGGACCTCGCGTCGCGCCGGGTCGGGAATGAAAGACTGCACCCAGGTGACGGCAGCCAGCCGTTCTCCCTCCGTAACCGGCTTTACCCGATGCAGCGTGCTGGAAGGATAGACCACGGCCGACCCGGCGGGCAGCTTCACTTCCTGCGGGCCAAAAGGGCTGGACATCTCCAACTCGCCGCCTTCGTAGTCGTCGGGGCTGCTCAAGAAGACAGTCACCGAAATATCGCTGCGCAGCTTGCGGACTCTACCCATCACGGCATCGTCGACGTGCAGGCCGTAGTTCATGCCGGCACTGTAGCGGCTGAACAAAGGCCGTTGGATCGCCTTCGGCAAGGCCACGCGCTGGAACTCTTTGTGGCGGCGCAGGGCATCGAGCACGGTCTTGTCCAGTCCCTTGCGGTTGCCGCCCTTCGGACTGAGCTGCTCGTTGTGCTTCACCCGCTTGGCCCGAAAACCGGCCGTCGTCTGACCATCGACAAAGTCGCCCTCGGCCAGGGCCTCGCGCAGGGTCTTCAAAGTCGGCCAGTCCAGTACGTTGTCGATCGTGGCCAGCATCGGCTATGCCCCTATTGGTTTCCAAAGCCCGTCGTCGTCGCGGCAGGCAGTTCGCTGACGGCGGGCGTTGCCGTCCGGAGAGGTATAGACGATTTCCATGTATTCGCGGCAATAGTATCCGGTGGTGCTTCGATAGGTGCGCAGCGGTGTGATCTCGCCCCTGCTGCCGTCTTCAACATAGGACCAGGACAGGCTGGTTCGGCTCCGCGCCGTTTCCAAGGCCTCCTGCACCGTATTGCGCGCCAGGACCTCGGCCCGCGGCGTCAATCCATTGTAAGCAGGGTCGCCGCTGATCCGAGTTGGCGTCTGCGCGCAAGCGCCGAGCATCACCACCGTAATGCCCGCCAACGCAAAGGGGAGCTTTCCGGTTCCAAGCCGTGCCACCATTACTGCCACCCCCTCTCGATCAGCCCCGCTTCCTCCTCCTGGGTCAGATCCCGATCGGCCTCGCCGGGGTCTCCCGAGAAGCGGTTGATCTCGCCGCCTTCTCCCGAATCCTCGTCATCATCGTCATCGCCCGACTCGCCACTGCTGCCGGACTCACCGGATTCTTCGTCGTCGTCGCCGGACTCCCCGCCATCGTCACCGTCGTCGTCGCCACCTTCACCCCCGTCGTCGCCCCCGTCGTCACCACCCTCGTCGCCCCCGTCGTCACCACCCTCGCCGCCACTATCGTCACCGCCCTCGTCACCACCATCATCACCGCCCTCGCCACCACCGTCATCGCCACCGTCGTCGCCACCCTCGCCGCCGTCGTCGTCACCCTTGTTGTGAACCACGAAACCATTGGCGATGTAGCTGTGGTCGCCGTCCAGGAACAGGTTGTAGACCGTCGTCTCCGGATCGGCCGCCACCGAGTTCAGTTCCTGCAGTGCGTCGAGCCAGAACTCCACCTCGACGTCGCGCGCGAGGTTGTCGGCGCTGTTCAGACGGCTTGCTTCCCGCGCCCGGGTCAACAGGTCGCCGACCGCCAGTTCCGCAACCTTCAGAGCGGCATTCTCCCGTGCCGTGGCGATGGGATCGATGGCCTTCCAACCCGCCATGGTCAGAAAGGGATGCTCCGCCGTCACGAAGGGATTGCCGCCATTGAAGGCATAGAGCCGGCGCTTGCCAAGACGCGGCGCTTCCACGCCGATCACGCGGTTGATGCCGCCGCGCCCGCCACGCACCATCTCGCCCGGTCGCACCTCATCGATGGGCCGCTCGCTGCCGTCGGCCATCATCACGGTCGTGCCGGCGACGAAGCAGGAACTGCCTGAATCAGCATAGCTCAAGGTGGCGCCGCCAAAATCCGGGTGCAGCGCGACAGGGGCAACCGCCAGGGAAAGCGCGACAATACTGGTCGTGGCCATCAACTTGGCAAAGGAAACCCTCTTGCGGCGTCTCATCTACTCGATCCTTCTATCCCGATAGGAGCCCGATGACAGGGAGCTCTCCATGACATGCTAACAACCCGCGACATTGCATTTCGATCCCAAATCCGCCCATCATCTGAAAAAATCCGGTTCGATCGGCGAATTTTCGGATTCTTCGGGATCGAATTGGCGGTTTGTGTGTTGTCAGGCTAATAGGGGAGCAGCAGCGCGGCCATTGCGCGAAATGCTGTCGGAGGTAACCGCTTTTGGATGAGGGCATTCGCAAGGAAATGATTGCCATCCTGCCACAGCTCCGCCGTTTCGCCTATGGGTTGACTGGATCGGTCCCCGACGGTGACGATCTGGTTCAGTCCACCTGCGAGAGGGCGATCGCCAATCTCGATAAGTGGGAGGTCGGCACGCGGCTCGACAGCTGGATGTTCCGCATTGCGCAAAACCTTCATCGCAATGCGATCCGCGACAGCCGGTCGCGGGCAGGAAAACTCAACGATTTGGGCGCGGAAATGGAGCACAGCACCGACGGACGCAAGCAGCAGGAAGACCGGGACACCCTGGGCGCCGTGCGTCGTTTCGTGGCGCAGCTGCCCGAGGACCAACGGGCCGCCATGCTGCTGATCTGCGTCGAGGGCCGTTCCTACAAGGAAGCGGCGGCGATTACCGGGCTGCCGGTCGGAACGCTGACCAGCCGTCTCGGACGGGCGCGTGCCGCCCTGCGCGAGTATCTCCAGGATGGAGTGCCGCTTTCAGGCGGCAACGCACAGACCCCAGGCGAACCGGAAATGCAAGGAGGTGCCGGATGACCGACCGTCTCGACCCTGCGACCCTGGAAGCCTACGTCGACGGCGAGTTGGATTCCAAACTCATGGGTAAAACCGCCGAGCGCCTGATGCAGGATCCCGAGGCGCTGGCCAAGGTGCGGGCTTTGCACGGCGATGCCGCCCTGCTCCGCGGCGCCTATCAGGAAGCCGCCGAGGCAGATCTGCCGCCGGCGCTCTTGGCCACCATCGACGAAGGTTTCGCCAAGCGTCAAAAGCACCGGCGTGGCACGACGCTGGGCTATGCCATGGCGGCGGCCATTGCTCTCGCCATGGTGGGCAGCCTGGCGGGCTATCTCGCCGGGGAATACCAGCGGCACGGTGAAACGGAAGCCATCGCTGCGCGCGAAGCCGCGGATCAGTTTCTGCTGGCGGCGGCCGTCGAAGAAGCGCTCGAACGAACCGCCTCCGGTCAGGCCGTGGAGTGGCGCAACCCCGACAGCGGCGTCTACGGTCAGGTTATTCCGGTGCGCACCTATCGCAGCAAGTCCAACCACTGGTGCCGTGAATACCTGGCATCGAAGGTCTCCGCCGAGATGGAGGAAAAAACTCGCGCCGTTGCCTGCCGCGCAGGCGACGGCGACTGGGTGAAGGTCGAAGAACTCTACTACGACAGCTGAGCGGCCTCAGTTCCGGCAATCGCCGCACCGCTCCCTGCCGCGGCCATTCGCGCTCCGGCGGCCTCATGACGGTTCTGTCACAGGCAATTTGTCCTCACCCGAACTTCAGTCCGTAGAGGGACTGGGACATGCGTTGCCTAAAGACAAAGCAGTGATACACTCCGATAGTGTCTAGACCTCGGAGGGGCGAGATCGTGACCGCGATTGCTATGACCAGAGCCAGCGTGCTGATACCGTCTGTCGACGCGACTCATCATGTTAACGCGCCTCTTGATAGGCTTCTGCGCAAGCGTGGGCTTCCGATATGGGGGATCGACGATCCCAACACCTGGGTGCCCACCCACGCCATGTTGATGCTGGCGGAGGATGTGCAAGGCATTGTGGGCCCCGAAGCCTTTGGCCTTTGGATGGAAAGGATGAGTGTCCTGGCCGCGCTCGGGCCCTTTGCCGAAACGCTGCGCCGGGCACGAACGCTCAACGACGCGTTGCGGCAGTATCGACGGTTTTACCGAGAGTTCCGCAACTACGCGAAACTGTCGATGGTCTGGAATGGCGGGTACCTCTGGATCCGCCGCTTCGTCGACGCCGGTTCGCCGGGAAACAAAGAAATCTTGCAGCTCTATGCCATCAACGAAATGGCGAACGTCGTTCGCCTTGCCGCCGGCGAAAGCTGGCAACCTAAGAAAGTCGTCCTTCAGCCCAATGCCAACCCGCTCCTCGAGAAGATGCCGCACCTGGCCGGTGCGTCTGCCCTCGCAGGCTCCAGCTTTTGCGGGATCGGGATCCCTGGAAAGTTGCTATCTCAGCCAATCAGGTCACAACCGCTTGACCGCAGCATCCAAAGCGCTAAAGGCGCTACGGCCCTGGCGCCGCCGCCTGACAGCTTCTCCGACTCCTTGCTGGCGGTGATCTCGAACCTGTTTCACGACGGCTACCCAGGCATCGACGCCGTGGCCGAGACCGTCGGTGTGAGTCGGCGTACCCTTCAGCGTGTGCTGAGCGCCGAGGGCCTGACATATAGAGACATGATCGACTACTATAGGTTTGAAACCGCCAAGCGTCTCATCCGGGAGGATAGGATCAAGCTTTCGGATGTGGCCGCCATGCTGGAATACAACGATGCCGGCAGCTTCAGTCGCGCGTTCCAACGTTGGGCCGGTGTGAGCCCGCGGGCATATCGCGCGCTTTACAGCCAGCACTGATCACCCCAAAGCGGCGGTTCCTTCGAGTTCCGACTGGCGCGGCCGCAGGGATGAAGAGATCAATGACGCCCAAGCGCCAACCTGTTTTCTGACTAGAGGACTCTAGTCGAGGGAGGAAGAACCGCGCTGGCACCAAATGGCAAGAACTTGGGAAACTTCCTGGTATCAATGCGCAGGGTCGCTGTCTCAGCCGCTCGGCGAAGGAAAGATTGCCGGACCACCCAAGGAAGCTCGTGCAGCCATATCACAGCAACACTCAACGCCTGGCGCGCCTTTTCGATCAGATAGGAGCGTTTCGGGCATCGGCTCGGGTATCGCGGAAATCCCGCCGATCCAGAGTGAGTCTGGTGAGAAACCAGTTCTGAGAGATCCGATCAATTCTCCGAAATGCGACGCATGACCGATAAGGAAGGGAAGCCATGAAGCGCAAAGATAGGGACCCCAAGAAAGGGATCGGTCGCCGAGAGTTTCACAAGACCGCTGTCGCCGCTGTCGGCCTTTCGGTCGTCGGGCCGCATATCCCTGCGGCTCAGGCGGCGACCGGCGGCAAGGCCCAGGTGGCACAGGCCGCCGCCAGCGCCGCCGCACGGGACCCCGGCTCGGCGGGGACTTTCGGCATTCCAGACTACGCACAGCACATGCTCACCTCGGACATGGATGGGCTCGGCCCGGACGGCAAACCGACCGGACAAAAGGCCACCTTCACGGGGGCATCCAAGGCCGACTCCACGGTCGAGAATGCGGCGCAGCACCAGATGACCCTGACCGAGGAAGAGCAGGCTATCCTCGACGGCAAGGACGGCGAGGAGAAGGCCAAGCTCATGAAGATCCTGGTCGCCTTCGGCAATGCTTTCGGGGCCGAGAAGCTGGTGGAGCTGGGCGGCGCGCCGCACAGCAACCTCTACATCGGCGCCCCCTACTTGAGCTCGCTAATCGACATGCTGCAACAGTGTGCCGAGGCTGGTCTGAAATCCTATGCACCCTACACGGTGAACCCACGGCCCTACGACGTCTACAACGTTCAGAACAACCCGACGGACATGGAGTTGATCTACCAGGGCTATCCCGAGCAGATGCGGCTGGACTGGGTCCACTCCAAACTCGGCGCGCCGGACCTGAATTATCGCACCTGCGCTTGCTACATCAAAGACATCGGCAACGCACCTGAACCGGGGACCTATGTCGCCTGGTGCGAGTCCTCGGCTGTCAACTACGGCAACTCGGTCCTTGGCATCCGCACCAATCGCTACGGCGCCGGCATGGAAATGGTCTGCGCCCTGCTCGGCAAGGCGCCGCTGTTCGGCCTGATGACCGACGAAGGCCGCAAGGCCAAGTGGCTGATCGACGTCAAGACGTCAAAGGAGCCTGACTGGGGCGTCCTCGGCACCGCGATCGGCCGGAAGGTCGTCGAGGACGTGCCCTATATCGCCGGTGCCGAAGACTACTTCGGCGGCGAGGTTACCGACGATAACTGGCACAAGCTGAAGTACATGGGGAGCGCGACCGCCGCTGCCGGTGCCGTCGGCCTGTACCACGTCGAGGGCGTAACCCCGGATGCCAAAGAGAAGGGTCGCGATCTGCTTGCCGAAGGCTATGAGACCTACGTCTACGACGACAAGGAGCAGCTGGCGATCATCGACTCCTTCGAGAACCTCTGGCCGGAACCGGATGGTGATCCGACGACGGCCTTCATAGGTTGCCCGCATTGCAACTACGAGGAGTCCGTGCGGTGGGCGACGATGATCATCGACGCGCTCGACAAGGCCGGCCAGGAGAAGACGGCGATCCCCGTCTACATCTTCATGCCCACCGTCGTGCGCACGCGCATCCTTATCGAGAACTCGGAACTTGCGAGCAGGGCGAAGGCGGCCGGCGTCTCCTACACCAATATGTGCGCGGTCTCATACTCGGGCATGAAGGGCTTTTCTGAACGGATCCGCGGAGTCACGAACTCTGCGAAGAACCGCAACTACTCGTCGATCCGCTACTTCCCCGACCAGAAGCTCATCGACATCATCCTGACCGGCAAGGTTTGATCCTGATTACCTCATATCGATCCGACTGGAGATTGCGAAATGGCACAGACTTTCAAAGGGCGTCCCCTCATCCCCGGGGCCCTGGAAGGCGAGGCACTCGTTTCAAAGCAACCGTTCAACACGACGGCTTCCTATTTCGAGAACATGTTTGCCGGCAACACGGAAACGGCCCCCTGCACCGATGCAAACAACGCTGAACTCAAAGGGAAGGACCTGAAGGGCGCCATCATGTGCACGCCCCAAACGGTCGGGTCGACGATGGGCGCCGGCGCGATCATGGGCGTGAACCTGCTCGAGGTTGGATTCAAGGCCATGCTGTTCTCGTCCCATATTGACAGCATCGCGGCGGGCGGGCTGATCATGGACGACATCTGGAACGATCGTAAGGTAATCACCATCGACCTTCTCGGTGACGAGTTCATGGAAGCGGTGAAGACCGGCGACAAAATCAAGATCAGCGAAGACGGCACGGTCGAGGTCGGCTAGCCAGGGGCTTTGCCCCTGCCGTGTACTGCGCCAATACCAGCCATCCTTAGCGACGGGAGATCGCAAGTGACGGATAGTGACCAGAAGCAACCGAACCTCAGCCGCAGAGAGTTCGCCGCCACCCTGGCCGGCGCCGGAACCATGCTGGCCGCGGGACCGGCAATTGCCGGGCCGGCCACGTCGGACATGCGCAGCAACTTCGCTTTCAGGAAGGACGAGACGCCCGTGATCCTCGAGGTTGCGATCAACGGCTCGACCACGAAAAAGCTCAATCCCGCCGTGCCGGAGACCGCGTCGGAACTCGCGGATGAAGCGATCAAATGTCTGGATGCGGGCGCGACAATCGTCCACGCCCACTCCGGCAAGCCGAGAGAGAACGTCGACGAGGCCGTCCAGGCCTATGTCGACGTCTTCACGCCGGTCCGCGAGAAGCACCCTCACGGGATCCTATACCCGACCGCTAACTTCGACCCGGCGAAGTATCACGAGATGAGGACGGTCTGGCCTCCGGAGGTCCAGAGCGGGCACTACCG
>PJEL010001677.1_pt1 | contig 21719 bp, 16 predicted proteins | sample 1853271 | NCBI WGS metagenome assembly PJEL01 (sample SAMN08108733, study PRJNA415343) | Invertebrate metagenome, whole genome shotgun sequencing project. | host: Globobulimina | place: Sweden: Gullmar Fjord | collected 2015-08
CCGTCGCATCGCCACCCACTTCCGACCCAGCTGATTCCCCATGTGCCATCGGACGGCTCGGCGATGTAGTCAGCCGTGTCCCCTGCGCCGCCACCTTCGATCGCACCCGTCGTGTCGGTGAGACCGTGGACAGCGATGCAATCTGAAGTGTCAGCAAAGACCTCCAACACCGAGAAGACGGAGGCGGAGGCGTCGAGCACGGTGGTGAGTTCGATCGCTCCAAGGCTCCGTTCGGCGTACTCATCGTTGGCGAAGATGGCTCGGAAGGCGTCCTCATCCTGATCCATGATCGCTTGGAGCCTGCGCACCTCGAGGTCCTGGAAGATGGCTTCGATCTCGGCGATCCGGTCAAGGGTTGTCGTCGTGATGGGTTGGACGGCAGGCGTTGTTGCCGCTGGCTGTGTTGTGGTCATGATCGTTGTCGTCACATCCGGAGCTGTGGCTGGCGTGCCGGCCGCGGTGGTGCAGGCCCCGAGTCCCACACACGAGGCCGCGACTGCGACCGCCAGACGAATCTCCATGTGCTTCAACCATACGGTGCACCTTCAAAGGCCGGAAGACCCCCGTAGCCCAACTTTTCCCAACCCGTGCCCAGCCCAGAGAATGGCGAAGCTAGTTCTGTGGGCTGTGTGCGGCACATACCGGCATGTGAACCCTGGGTTAGCGCGAGACGAACCGAGGGTTCGCGGTTTGGGAGTTGCAGCTAGGCGAGGGCGTGAGTTACGGCGGAGGGGAAGGCGTCGGAGACGTTGGCGTCGATACGCAGTGTGAGAAGCGGCGACGTGTCGTGGTCGGTCTCGCCACGGTTGATGATCGCGTACGGCACTCCCCTGCGCGCTGCGAGGAGGGGAACCTCAGCTGCGGGGTACACGCTCAACGTGGTGCCGAGAGCGATCACGAGATCCGCCTCCTCGGCAGCTAACTGTGCCCGGTACATGGTCATGGGATCGAGTTGCTGTCCGAAACTGATCGTTGCTGGCTTCAGCAGCCCGCCGCAGTGGCAGATCGGCGCCTCACGGGTCTCAACGAACGAGTCGAGATGCGGTTGGCTTGGTGAACGCTCGCCACAATCGAGACAGGACACTTCCATCGCCGTGCCATGCACCTCGACGAGCTTGGCCTTCGTGGTGCCTGCAGCGGCGTGGAGGCCATCGACGTTCTGGGTCACAAGCGTGTGGAGCTTGCCTGCGGCCTCAAGCTCGACACAGGATCGATGCACACTGCCCGGCTGAGCCTCGTTGAAGGCTGCCGCAGCTGCGAGCTTCTGGTTCCAGTACTCGATCCTCTGCTCGGGGTCGTCGACGAAGTCCTGGAACATGACAGGACGCTGCGTCTTCCACACGCCCGAAGGTCCGCGGAAATCGGGAATTCCGCTATCGGTGGAAACACCTGCTCCGGTGACCACAAGGATCGCTTTCGCGTCGACAATCAGCGCAGCGAGCTTGGAAACCTGACTATGCATGGACCCATTGTGGCAGGCCGCCTACGAACCGAACCGAACCTCTACGTCGTAGCTGCCTGGTAGCTCGTGTAGCCGTCGGATTCGAGCTCCTCAGCGATCTCGGCGCCGCCGGACTTGACGATTCGACCGTTGACCATCACGTGAATGCGGTCGACCGACATGTAGCGGAGTATCCGGCTGTAGTGCGTGATGACGACGATTCCGACGTTCGGGCTACGCATCGCTTCGACCATGTCAGCAACTTCACGAACGGCATCGATATCAAGACCGGAGTCGATCTCGTCGAGAATGGCGACCTTTGGACTCGCTACGCCGAGCAGATACATCTCTGAACGTTTCTTCTCGCCACCGGAGAGGCCGACGTTGACTGCACGCCCACGGAATCGATCCATATCAAGGCGATTCGACGCAGCTTCGATTCGGTCATCGAATCCGGTGTCGGACGGATGCGATGCAGCCATCTCGGCCGTGAGATCGTCGAGGCTGACTCCGGGAATCTCAATTGGATACTGGAATGCCTCGTAGAGGCCCGCCCTGGATCGTTCGTCAACCGTCATTCCCATGATGTTGACACCATCGACAAACGCCTCACCTGAGGCCTCGTAATCACTCTTGCCCATGAGCACGTGGCTCAGTGTGGACTTCCCCGAGCCATTCGGGCCCATGATTGCGTGGACCTCGCCAAACGGCACGGCGAGATCGAACCCGTTGAGAATCTCAAGGTCGCCAATGCTCGCCTTGAGGTTCTTGACCTCAAGTGCGCTGCTGGCCTGCTCACTCATTCGCGGTCTCCTCGTCTGGAATCTCAATGAAGACGCTGCCGTCCCGTATCTCGGTCACGTACACAGCGACGGGTTTCGAAGCAGGCAGCGTCAGAGCCTGCCCGGTCGTGAAGTCGAACGCAGCACCGTGTCGTGGACATTCGATTTCGTTGTCGAACACGTCGCCATCAGACAACGAGGCCTCTGCGTGGCTGCATTGGTCGGCAATGGCGTGAACGTCGTCGCCGAGGCGGAAGATGGCGACCGCAGTGTCGCCATGCTCCACACGGGTAGCGCGATCGGGAGGGAGATCAGCGAGAACGCCGACGGCAAGCTCTGTCACAGGCGACCCTCTTCCTGCGCGGCAACGTACTTTCCGTTGATCCGTTCACGTGCCCACGCCGCGATCCCCTCATCGGGAATCTGCTGGATGACGTCCTCGAAGAATCCGCGCACTTGGAGGCGGTCCGCACGCTCGGGCGTCAGGCCACGACTCATGAGGTAGTACCGCTGATCCTCGTCGAGGGGACCAACAGTCGATCCGTGGCCACACATGACGTCATTCGCGAGGATTTCGAGATTCGGAACCGACTGCGCCGATGCTCCGGACGAGAGGATGAGGTTCCGGTTCGTCTGGAAGGACTCCGTCTTCTGACCCGACTCTTCGATCCGAATCATGCCAGTGAACACGGAGAGGGCATTGTCCTCGACCGCACCTTTGAGAAACATATCTGAACGCGTGTGCATGCCGATGTGGTTCATGAAGTACCGGTAGTCGAGCGTCTGGTCGTCTTCACCGAAATACGCACCGTAGATCTTCGCGTTCGAACCGTTGCCGACGAAATCGACGTCGAGGTGGAAACGCCCGAGCTTGGCGCCGAGGCCAACTTCGCTCAGAACGACGCTTGCGTCCCGTCGGAGCTTGATGACGCCGCGACCAAGTGACCGTGTGCCGTAGTTCCAGTCCTGAATGATCGTGAGGGCAAGGCGGGCATTGTCACCGATATCCGCCGTCACCGTTGGAACGACCGTGGCAGCCTGATCCGTCGTCGAGCGAAGCAGCACGATCACTGACGCGTCGGCACCGTTCGGAACAGCGATGTGGACACCGGGGAATGTTGTGGCGCTGGACGTGGTCTGAACATCCACAAGCAGGGGTTCAGCGAGAAGCTCCGCGCCAAGGAGCGCCGCACCCGGTGCGTAGGCTGAGAACGCGGTTGCGAAGAGGTCGTCATCGTCGACGAGCGCTATCTCTTCATCAGCCTCGGCAATGGTTGGCACATCATCGGTCACGACAAACCCATCGACAACCGAGACCTTCGTCCCTTTCCATCCATCGATGACGATGTTGGACGACTCCGGAGATCCAGGTGAAGACGGTGCGCTCGAAAGCGCGGGATCAAAGTCGAGGTCGAGGTATCGCCAGATCTCCTCACGGGAAGATGGCATGGCAGTATCGGCGAGTTTCTCTCTCGCTGCTGAACGATTCGAGGCCATCCAAGCGGCATCGTTCGATCCGAGGGTTGGGTTGTCGGTCACGGGGACAAATCCTTCGTGGAGTGGGGCAAGGATACCGGGGATCGATGGACAATCCACCGTTATCACCACCACCGTATGTGTAAGTCGATTCAACTAAACGAGTAGAGGGGGTACCTTCATTGTCGACACACAAGCGAGTGAGCGCCGGTAGGACGATGCGCTCCGCTGGAGGTCAAGAATTCCATGCACCGAGCACTGCTTCGCGCATCATATGTTGTCGCCCTTGCGTCGATCGTTCTCACGATCGGAACCTGGGCCACAGCCCCATCACCGGTCAGAGCCGACAGCGAACCCTCGCGTTTCGTCCTCACCGTGTTCCCCCAGAACACAGAGGAAGTCGGGTTCTCCAACTCGTGGGGAAATCGTCGCTCGGGCGGCCGTGGCCACCAAGGCACCGACATCATCGGCCCGAGGGGTACTGAGGTGTATGCCGCTGTAGACGGTGTCATCACGACGCTCGGAAAGCACTACATGTCCGGCTACTTCATCCGAATCGACCACGGGGATGGATGGACAACAACGTACATGCATCTCAATAACGACACCTTCGGTACAGACGATGGTGAGGGTGGGCCGTGGACTGCGTTCTACGCAACGCTCGTTGAGGGTGACGAAGTCACCGCGGGCCAGATCATCGGCTATGTCGGCGACTCTGGGAACGCGGAAGGCACCATCCCCCACACGCATTTCGAGGTCAAGCATGAGGGGCAGAAGTTGAACCCGTACGACTATCTCACTGAGGTCCTCGAACGCGAACTTCGCCTCGCTCCAACGACCAACGTCCCTGCCTGAATCTCAGATCTAACGAGGCGGAAGAGCACTCTCCGCGTAGTTCGCTGAGTTGGACCACAGCATCCAACCCATTCCCTCTTCTTCGACCAAGATCTGCACTGCGCGCTGATCTGCTTTTGAGATGGCCCACGTCTGGAGCCAGGGTCTGAGATATCCGTAGCCGTCCAGCTTCTTGCTGCCGGCCAGGAGGGCACCATCCACGATCTCAACCGCGTGTTCGTTTGGATCCTCGAGGTTCTTCCAACCGGCCCCATAGTTCGTCGTGTACAAGGTCGGTGCAAGCACATCGACAATGCGCGACATCGATCCGGGGTTCTGACCGACACCCTCGTCGGCTGTTGACTCAAGGACGATCCCGAGAAGCGTCGTTGACACCGTCGCTCCCATCGGGTGAAGCACGGAGTACGCCCGTGTGAGGAACCCATTGATCGATGCCACTCGAACCTCTTGCGTGTACTCACCATCGAAGGTCGCCGTCGAGACGTCGCCACCAAACGGATAGGACACGTAGTCGAATTGGATCTCGTCGAACCCTGCCGACCGGGCCTCCTCCGCGAGATCGACCGCGTACTCGAACGATGCTGGGTCAGAAGGGTCGAGCCAAGCGAAACCATTCCGGGATCGCCAGAGTGATCCATCCTCGTCGAGCACTGCATGTTCCGGTTGATCCAACGCAAGAAAGTCATCCTGAAACACACCGATACGTCCTATCAGATACAAGTCATGGGCTTGAGCTGCGGCGACCACGTCGTCGAGTTCGAAGTAGCTCCGTACGGCACCGATCGAGTTGGCCACAGCGTTCTGTGACCGGAACACCACCGAACCGTCTTCGGTCTTGAGGTCCACGACGATGCCGTTGACCCCCGTTGAATCAGCCAGAGACAGCAGGGACTCCCACTTCACAGAATCGAGCAGATCTTCTGGTGCGATACGTATCGCGTTGATCTCGGTTGACGACATGGACATATCGTATTGATCAAAGCTGCCGTCCCATGAGTACTCGGCGTCATCCCACGCAGGCCTCGAGAGGACGATCTGGCCCGGTTCGGCGCGTTCGAGCGCGTACCGGCCCTCGTTGTCTGTGGCATCGTCCACTGGGCCGAGAGCCACGCGCACGCCGGGCAACGGCCGACCTGTCTTGGATGTGATCCGACCCTGGAGGACGACGGGTTCCAGACGAACCTCGATGCGCGCAGCCTCAGGGAAGTCCTCAACCACGAACGTGAAGGGCTGAAATCCGTCTGCCGTGGCGGTTAGCTCCACGGGGGTCTTCAGCCACGTGATCGGCTCAAGACCTACGGACGTTGCTTCGATCGGAACCCCGTCAACAGTGACATCTGCGTCGAGCGTCCCAAGGTCGTCGGCTGCGAGGACGACGACATCGAATGTCGGATCGCCGAGTTGTGGCGGCGTCACGGCCTCTCCGGGGTGCACCCCGGTGCTGGCCGTACACGACGACACGAGAACGACCATGAGAGCAAACGCGGTCAGAAGGAGGCGGTTCATTGGTTCGACAATCGGTCAGGGACGTACCCCGAAAGGGTACAACTCTCTTGCCGAACTGGTCGACCGGTGATATCTTCCAGACAGCTGGAATCATGTCGCAGCATGCCAATGACGGGGGGTTGTATGGCGAGCGCTGCAAGGGAAGCCACTGTCGGGGATGCAATCGGTCTGTACCTTGAATCGGTATCGACGCACGATCTGCTCACCGCCGAGGACGAGGTTCGGCTCGCTCGAGTGATTGAGCGTGGCCAGAACGCTGAACAGGAACTCGCTGGCGATGCTGACATCGGCACGGAGGAGCGGGTCGTACTGGTTCGCTACGTGCGTCAGGCCGATCACGCGAAACAGCAGTTCATTCGCTGCAATCTCCGTCTCGTGATCTCGATCGCGAAGCGATACACCGGACGAGGCCTCGACCTCCTCGACCTCATCCAAGAGGGCAACCTCGGACTGATTCGGGCCGTCGAGAAGTTCGACTGGCGCAAGGGCTTCAAATTCTCAACGTACGCAACCTGGTGGATCAGACAGGCGATCACCAGAGGCCTGGGCAACCACGGTCGTACCATCCGTCTCCCGGTGCACATGGTCGACATCGTTCGAACCGTCCAGGAATCGGAGCTCACGCTGCGGGAGCGGCTCAGACGGACACCGACGATCAGCGAGATCGCCGAGATGAGCGGCCTCGACGAGGTCAAGATCCTCTTCGCTCTCAACGCACCAAGTGACACCATCAGCCTCGATCGACCGGTCGGCGATGATGGAGACTCCGAGTTGAGCGACTTCGTCGAAGATGGAGACGCCAAAGATCCGTTCGCCACTGTGGCGGAGGCTGCACGACGCGAGGAACTCGCTCGAGCGCTCGGCACGCTCGATAGCCGCGAACAGACGGTACTGGTGTTGCGCTACGGGCTCGATGCCGACGCTCCACGCACGCTGTCCGATGTTGGCGTACACCTCGGAATCACTCGCGAGCGGGTCAGACAGATCGAAACGAGGGCGCTCAGCAAACTGCGGCACCCCACGACGATGTACGACCTCCACAGCCTGCTGTGAAGCTCAGAAGAGCCTGAGGAAGTCCGAGTCCGCACCTCTGAGCTGGTCGTAATCCACCTCAACACAGTCGATGCCTCTGTCCTCGGCCAGAAGCTTTGCCTGGGGCTTGATCACCTGGGCCGCAAAGATCCCTCTCACGGGCGCGAGACGGGTGTCACGGTTCAGGAACTCGAGATACCTCGTGAGTTGCTCAACACCATCGATCTCCCCTCGGCGCTTGATCTCGACAGCAACGGTCGCGCCCGTCGCATCCCTGCACAACAGGTCAACGGGGCCGATCGGGGTGGGATACTCCCTTCTGATGAGCGAGAGGTCTCCCTCGATCACGTCCGGTGTCTCCGAAAGCAACCGTTGCAGCTCCAATTCGACACCGTCCTTCACGAGGCCCGGATCCTCGCCCAGTGCATGGGCGGTCTCGAAGAACACCTCGCCGAACTCGATAATGAGCTTCTCGCCCTTTGGGTTGATGACCGTCCAGAGATCGCCATCCTCAGACAGCGTGTTTGGCGAGTTCATCCAATTGAGCGGCTTGTATGCGCCGCCGTCCGCATGCACCGCAACGCATCCGTCTGCCTTCACCATGATGAGACGCGTCGCCCAAGGAAGGTGCGCGTTCAGACGTCCTTCGTAACTCACCGTGCAATCGGCTATCCGGATCCTCATCGACAGCGAGGGTAATGCTCGGACAACGGGCTAGCCGATCGAGCCTTCCATCTGGAGCTCGATGAGACGATTCATCTCAACGGCGTACTCCATGGGCAGTTCCTTCACGATCGGCTCGATGAAGCCGGCAACAACCATTGCGGTCGCCTGCGCCTCGGTGAGCCCTCGACTCATGAGGTAGAACAACTGATCCTCACCGACCTTGGAGACCGTGGCCTCGTGGCCGATGTCGATGTTGGACTCCTCGACCTCCATGTACGGATAGGTGTCCGATCGCGAGTCCTCATCAAGGAGGAGGGCATCGCACATGACGAATGCCTTTGACTCTTCTGCACCCTCTTCGACGCGCACAAGACCGCGATACATCGCACGGCCCCCACCCTTGCTGATGGATTTGGAGGTGATCAACGACGTCGTATTGGGCGCCACGTGGACCATCTTTGCCCCAGCATCCAGTACCTGTCCCGTATTGGCGAACGCAATCGAGAGCACCTCTCCGTGGGCGCCCTCCTCCATGAGCCACACGGCAGGGTATTTCATCGTGAGACCGGAGCCGAGGTTCCCATCGACCCACTCCATGGTGGCGTTCTTGTAGGCAGCGGCTCGCTTCGTGACGAGGTTGTACACGTTGTTCGACCAGTTCTGGATTGTCGTGTATCGACAACGACCTCCCTCCTTGACGATCACCTCAACGACAGCGGCGTGGAGAGAGTCATTTGTGTACACCGGAGCCGAACAGCCTTCGACGTAGTGACAGAACGCACCTTCGTCGACAATGATCAGCGTCCGCTCGAACTGCCCCATCGACTCTGCGTTGATCCGGAAGTACGCCTGGAGAGGTTCCTCGACGTGGACACCCGGCGGGACGTAGATGAACGAGCCACCCGACCACACAGCCGAGTTCAGCGCCGAGAACTTGTTGTCGTTCGGAGGAATGATTGTCCCGAAGTACTCCTGCACGAGCTCTGGGTAGTCCTTCACCGCGGTGTCCATGTCGCAGAACAGCACTCCGAGCTTCTCGAGGTCCTCACGGTTGCGGTGGTACACGACCTCGGAGTCGTATTGGGCTGTCACACCTGCGAGGAACTTGCGCTCCGCCTCAGGAATGCCAAGCTTCTCGTACGTCTCCTTGATGGAGTCCGGAACCATGTCCCAGTCGCTGACGGTCCCATCGGTCGGCTTGATGTAGTAGTAGATGTCGTCGTAGTCAATGTTCTGAAGACGGCCGCCGCCACCCCAGTCCGGGGTCGGTCTGGCGAGGAACCGCCGGTACGACTTGAGACGGAATTCGAGCATCCATTCCGGCTCGTCCTTCATCTTCGACATCTGTCGAATCAGGTCCTCTGAGAGGCCCTTTTCAGGCTTGAAGACCGAGTCCTCTTCATCGGACCAGCCGAGTTGATATGAACCAAGATCGATATCGACGGAGGTCATGTTGTTGGGGCTCCTGACAGGCGATTTCGCATAGGACGTATTTTCACTACGGCGCTAGGGGGAATTGTATCACAGATCGAACCGAACCCTACGAAGAAACGTGGTGCGACCCACCCGGATGGCTGCGAGTGGGAGTGGGGGAAGACCGGGCCATCCGGGTGAGCCGCAACTCGTACTTACATAACGCCGCGTGGACCGATCGTGTTCCCGGATGGATCAGGGTCATGATGTCTTGAGACTCAGCTCTTGACTCTCTGCGTTCGCCACTTGTACAACCTCTGTTGCGGACGGACGCAACACCCAGAAGGACTTCACGGTGTCTTCCCAGTCAGCAAGGAGCTGTGAACCGCGTTCACTGTGTGTTCGCTTGACATGCGCCTCGATGATCATCCGCAGTTCATTGACGTCATCGGGTCCAAGCCGCTTCGGTGTGGGCGCCGAGTCTGAGATGTGTGCCTTGACCGATGTATCAGCATCGTGGAGGAACAGGACTCCGCCGGTCATTCCTGCAGCAATGTTGCGACCGACCGGACCGAGCGAAACCACTCGACCACCCGTCATGTACTCGCAAGGATGATCCGATGCGCCTTCCACGACAGCGGTGGCTCCGGAGTTGCGAACCGCGAATCGCTGACCGACGGCACCAGCAACGTACAACTCGCCACCCGTTGCGCCGTAGAGACATGCATTGCCAGCACCCTGAGGTACCGAAGTCGACTCTGTGAACGGACGAATGGCAATGGATCCGCCTCCCATGCCCTTCCCGACGTAGTCATTTCCTACGCCGTCAAGGTCGATGTCGATGCCGCTCGCAAGGAACGCACCAAAGGACTGACCTGCAGTGCCAGACAACCTGATCTTGAGCTGACCATCGGCGAATCCCGCGTCACCATTGATGTCAGCGACCTCACCAGATAGTCGCGTGCCGACAGAGCGGTCAGTGTTCGCTATCGGAAGGGCGATCGATACCGGCCCGTCGCCCCGCAGGACGGAGCGGCCTGCTTCCGCAAGTTGCTCGCCAAGTGGGGAACGTGCCACACGCCGGAAGCTGCGATCTTGACCGAAGTCGGCACGAACGAGCAGGCGACCAAGGTCCTCGCCCACGCCACTGGATGTCGAAGTGAGCAAGTCACCCCTTCCGATGATCTCATCGAGGGTCCTCGCACCCATGCCTGCGAGAATCCGTCGAATATCGATCGCAATGAGCCTGAAGAGCTCGATGAGCTGCTCAACCGAACCCGTGTACTTCGCTCTGAGGTCCTCTCGCTGTGTGGCAATCCCGACAGGGCACGTGTTCTCGTGACACTGCCTGACCATCTTGCAGCCGAGGGCAAGCAATGGGAGCGTGCCGAAACCGTACCGATCGGCGCCGAGAAGCGCAGCAACGACCACGTCCTTGCCTGTTCTGAGCCCACCATCGGTTTCGACGAGCACCGACGAACGCAGACCGTTCGCAACAAGTGACTGGTGAACCTCGGCAAGACCGACCTCCCACGGAGATCCGGCATGTTTCATCGACACGATCGGAGATGCGCCCGTGCCGCCAGCATTACCAGAGACGGTGATGGCATCAGCCGATGCCTTCGCCACGCCGACGGCGATGGTGCCGACGCCTGGGCCCGAGACGAGCTTCACCGACACGCGTGCAAGGGGCTTGAACGTCTTGAGATCGTAGATCAACTGAGCGAGGTCCTCGATGGAGTAGATGTCGTGATGAGGCGGTGGCGAGATCAGCGTGACTCCGGGCTCCGTATGTCTGAGGTGGGCGATCTGCGCGGTGACTTTGTGCCCCGGAAGCTGGCCACCTTCGCCCGGCTTGGAGCCCTGGGCCATCTTGATCTGGAACTCCTCCGCCGATGCGAGATACCCGGGAGTGACTCCAAAACGCCCGCTGGCGATCTGCTTGATCCGGGAGTTGAGCTTTGTACCGAACCGACTCGAATCCTCACCGCCCTCACCTGAATTGGACATGCCACCGATGTGGTTCATGGCCTCCGCGAGTGTCTCGTGGACTTCCTTCGACAGTGCACCCATCGACATCGCTGCCGTAACGAATCGCCGCATGATGCGATCAATGGGCTCAACTTCATCCTCAGGGACCGGTTCTCCAACAGGGTCGATCGAGAGAAGGTCCCGCAGTTCCATGACCGGGCGGGCTTCTTGTACGAGATCGAGATAACGGTCGTACAGGTCCATGTCGCCTGAGCGGACGGCCTTCTGTAGCGCCAGGACTGCGCGAGGTGCGGCCACGTGGGCAACGCCGCCCCTACGGTGCTTGTAGTAACCCTCGATCTCCTCGTCACCACTCACATAACGACGGTGCCGTTCTACTACGTCCGCGGCGATCTTGTCGAATCCGATTCCACCGATTCGCTTCTGCGTGAATCGGAACGCAACGTCGCACACCTCGTCGTCGAGCCCGATGGCTTCGAACAGTTCAGACGATCGGTACGACTTGACGGTGCAGATTCCCATCTTTGACATGATCTTCAACAGGCCGTTCTCAAGGCTCGTGCGGTAGTTCTCCTGTGCCTCGATGGCGCCGAGGGGCACTTCGTCAGCAACCGCCATGGCGCGCACTTGTTCGATGGCGAGGTACGGATTCACTGCAGCCGCGCCGAAACCGATGAGGCAGGCAAGATCGTGTGCGTCTCTGGGCTCGCCGGAGACCGCAATGATGGATGCATGCAGTCGCAATCCGACGTCGATGAGATGGTGATGGACCGCGCCCACAGCGAGAGCGATGGGAATCGGCGCGCGGCGATCGTCAGTTGAGCGATCGGAGAGCATCACGATCGAGGCTCCGTCGCGCACGACCGCTTCGACCTCCGCACAGATCTCGTTGACGGCACCGACCATCCCGACGTGCCCACCGGCAGCGTCAAAGAGGATGTCGAACCACTCGGACCTGAACGATGGATCATCCGACGAACTGAGCTCCATGAGATCCGCATCAGAGAGCACGGGCGAGGACAATTCCATCATGTGTGCCTGCTGCGGAGTCTCCTCAAGCAACGATCCGTGGCGACCCACGTAGGTTCGCAGAGACATCACGAGCTTCTCCCTGATCGGGTCCATCGGTGGGTTCGTCACCTGTGCAAAGGCCTGGTGGAAGTACCGAGTCATGCGCTGGGGAAGCTCTGACAACGCGGCGAGTCCCGTGTCGTGCCCCATGGAGAGGACGGGTTCTTTGCCTTCAGTCATCTGTTGGAGAAGGAGCCGTCTTTCCTCCGCCGTGTACCCAAAGACACGAGCCAATGCGTCTGCGTCGAACCGCTCGTCCTGAAGGTCATCGAACGGATCCCTGACATACGACGTCTGGTTGGTGATCCAATCCGCGTATGGCCTGTGGCTGGCAAGGTCCTCCTTTACCTCGTCGGAGAAGGCGATTGAACCGTCCTCGAGATCGACCGAGAGCGTCTCGCCCGGGCCGAGCTGTCCGGTGTCGGTAGCAAGAACCTCGATTTCGGGTGCGATCCCCGCTTCCGAAGCGACAAGCACCGTATCGGACGTGATCGTCCAGCGTGCCGGGCGTAGCCCATTGCGGTCGAGACCGGCAACGAGTGTGCGGCCGTCGCTCGCGGCGATCGCGGCGGGTCCATCCCACGGCTCGGTCAGGAACGCGTGATACTCATAGAAGGCCTTGAGGCTCGGATCGAGATCGCTGACGTTCTCCCATGCCTGGGGGATCAACATCTCTTTGACGTGTGCAACGCCTCTCCCCGAACGGACGAGCACCTCCATGGCTTCATCAAGACTCGCCGAATCGCTTCCGATTCCTGGGCGTACGAGCGGCGCAAGGTCTGCGGTCCGGTCACCCCACACACCGTCGCCGAGGTCGTTCGATCGTGCTGCCATCCACGCCCGGTTGCCCTGAACGGTATTGATCTCTCCGTTGTGCGCAAGCATGCGGAACGGCTGGGCAAGTGCCCACGACGGCTGGGTGTTCGTCGAGTACCTCTGGTGGAAGACCACGAAGTCTGACTCGTACATCGGATCACGCAGATCCCAATAGAACTGTTCAATCGTGTCCGCCGTGAACAGACCTTTGTAGACAATCGTCCGTGCGGAGGCCGAGACGATTGAGAACCCATCAATGTCATCGGTGCGCTCGATCCGCTTTCGCGCGAGGAAGAGGGACCGTTCCAACGACTCTTGATCAGAGATCGTGGCGCCTGCGGAGACGATGGCCTGCTCGATGATCGGGACGGACATCGATGCCGTTTCAGACAGGATGTTCGGGTCCGTTGGGACGATCCGCCACAACAGCAGCGCAATCCCGTTCGCCTGGAGTGCATCGGCCACTATCTGGCGTGCCTCGTCGGTGCCGCTCGTCGGGAGGAACGCCATGACCGCGCCCATCAAGTCCCTCCGCGGGCTCTCGATGCCATGCGCCGCGAGTTCGCGCTCGAACAGCCGGTATGGAATTCGCGTCATCACACCTGCGCCATCACCCGTCCCATCGGCTGAGCGGGCCCCGCGGTGGTCGAGGGCGTGAAGGCATTGCACGCCAAGGCGAACGACTCGGTGGGAGGCAACGGTGTTTCGGTCGGCGAGAAACCCCACGCCACAGGCGTCGTGGTGTTGTTGGGGGTTATAGAGCGGAAATCGAGTCATGGCACTCGCGTCGGTTGGGCGCCGGAAGGTATCAGTTGTGAATAGTTTCACAAAATCGACCGGACTCTGGCGATGCACAGCACTCCAAACGGTGCTCATCGGCGCCAGACGTCAGAAGACCTGGTTACACCATGGAGCTTGGGCTGTGTGGAAGACGTCGTTGAGGGCTGCAACGGTGTCAGAGTCACCGCGAACGCGGCCTGCCGAGGCGTAGGCGTTGGCGTCGCCGCCACCGAGATACAAAGCGCCGAGGACGTCAAGATCGACGGCCAACTCCGCCTTCTCATTGGTGCGGGAACATGTGCCAATCCCATTGCTGATACGGAGTTCGTACGTGCCCTCGACATCGGATCGGAACGCGTTCTCCACACTGAATCGGATCGAACCGTCCTGCTCGTACGTTCTGGCCTCAAGCGCCCTGACGACGTCAAGAATCAGAATCCACAGCGCATCGGAGCGAGATTCGATTTTGACGCGTCTCGGTTCGACGAGCTTCAAGGCGAGCGGGTCATCGACAGCAGTGTTCCACGAGCTCACGTTCGGGCACCCATCGACGTTCGTCAGGTACGACCACAACGACGCATGGGCGGTGTCTGTAACAGCGACAACCTCGACGACGTGGACTGTTCCGTTCGAGTGCCCGTCGTCACTCTCGCCGCCCTTCTGCCGATAGATCGCATAGCCGTCCGGGCCATCGGGTCCATCGTGCACGACGATCCGCTTGCTCGTCTTACCGCGCCTCGTCCACGCACCGTCGTAGAGGATCTCGACACTCCACCACTCAGTCGATCGGGCGTACACGCCAGAGACGCGCGGCAACGCAGCGTCGAACACCGCAGGAAGCAGGCCTGGCGCATCCTCGATCGAGATGCGCTTGACTCGTTCAACGTCGATCTCAGGACGAAACACGATTCTGGACGCTTGCAGCTTGATTGAATTCGCGTACGACGCGGCGCCGTATCCATAGCGACCATAGATACTCGATTCAGATGCCCAGAGTCCCGCGATCGCATATCCATTGCTGGCAGCGTTCTCGAGATGGCGCTTCATCATCTCGGCCATCAGTCCCATTCGCCTGTGTGTCGGAAACACCGTGACGACCGTTGTTCCTTCCATCGGAATCTGAGCGCCAGGGATCGTGAGATCGAGTGCATACCCACCGAAGGTTCCGACGATCTCGTCACCGTCGAATGCAGCCAGCGTGCGTTCGGATGGGAGCGTGCTCTTGAGAAGGTTCGGGAATTCGTCGTCTGGTAGGTCCTCAGAGAAACCCTCGATGAGCGCCCGGGCGAATGCTGGGTACTCCTCGTCTGTGATGGGGCGGTAGGTGATGTGATTCATGGCGCAACTGTACCGTGCGACATCGGCCCTATCTGGCGGCACTATCGTCAAACCACGCCACTCAGGAGCATCCATTGCCAGACGTACGGATAGCCGTCCAAATCCATCCCCAGCACGCCGACTATGCAGACATCCGTCGCGCTGCGGCGGAGGCAGAGGAGATCGGAGTTGACGTGCTCTACAACTGGGATCACTTCTACCCGTTGTACGGCGGCGACCCTGACGCCAATGTCGGCAAGCACTTTGAGTGTTGGACCATGCTCGGCGCATGGGCCGAAGCAACCGAAAGGGTCAAGATCGGCGCGCTCGTGACGTGCAACTCGTACCGCAATCCACAGCTCCTTGCGGACATGGCTCGCACCGTTGACGTGATCTCTGGTGGCCGATTGATCTTCGGCATCGGAAGTGGCTGGTTCGAGAAGGACTATGACGATTACGGCTACGAATTCGGGACCGCCATCGGACGGCTCAGGGCGCTCGATGCCGCGATGCCCATCATCAAGGATCGACTGGCCAAGCTCGACCCCCAACCAACAGGCGATCTCCCCATCCTCATTGGCGGAGGTGGCGAGAAGGTCACGCTGCGGATCGTGTCTGAGTATGCAGACATCTGGCACGGATTCGGAACACCAGAGGTGTTCGCACACAAGTCGGCAATCCTCGACGACTGGTGCGCGAAGTCAGGCAGGGACTCCTCAGCAGTCGAGCGATCCGTCGGATTCGACCCAAAGAACTTCGATGACCTCGATGCCTACGCGGCGGCGGGAGCCGACGAAATCACGATCGGACTCAATGGCCCGAACTTCGACATGGGCCAGGTCAGGGAAGCGGTCGCCTGGCGTAACGGCTGACGGACGGCGCAACAGAGACCCCGTCTTCGAGATCTGGAGCGGGGATCGGGTCACCGGGCGTGACCGACAACGGAATAACACCTGCCCAGATGCCCAGGTCCATGTCGTCGTCATCGTCTCCTGGGGGCCCGGTCCGTGTCTTTGCTGAGGCTTCCTCGATGTCGATGGCGAGCAGCTTGGTGCCTTTGTCTTCTTTGACGTTTGGCTGACGAGCCTCGTCCCACCTTCCGGGAAGCACATGGTTCGTGATGGCGGCAAATGCAGCGGTGCGCTCCCGCGGGTCGGTGACCAAGCGAGGCGTGCCAAACACCATCGCGCTGCGATAGTTGAGCGAATGATGGAATGCCGAGCGTGCGGCAACGATCCCGTCCACCAGCGTCACGGTGACACAGACCGGCGCACCGACAGTTGAGCGCATCATGCGGGACGCGTGCGAGCCGTGGAGGTACACCACGTCACCGACTCTCGCATGGATCGTTGGAATCGCGACGGGACCGTTGTCCGTGTCGAACGCCAGGTGGCAGATCAGTGCCTCATCGAGGATGGCGTCGATCGTCTCTCTGTCGTACGCGCCGCGCTCGGGAAGCCGTTTGACGGTGGATCGATCTGATTGTGAAGGCATCCGAGGATGCTACCAACGCCTACTTCGTTCCCCGCTGCCAGACCTCGACCAGCTCGCGATATCGCGGCGACGATTCGACCAGTTCGAGATGAGTCCCTTCGGCGATAATCCGGCCGGCGTCAACCATCACCACCCTGTCAGCGCGTTCGGCCGACCTCAAGCGGTGGGCAATTACTACAGACGTCCTCCCTGCGAGGAGGACCCGAAGCGCACCCTCCACCCGGAGTTCGGTCTCGGGGTCCAGGTTGGACGTCGCCTCATCGAGGACGATGATCGACGGGTCGGAAAGGAACGCGCGGGCGAGCGCGACGAGCTGACGTTCTCCTGCAGAGAATCTTCCGCCCCTCTCCCTGACCTCGGTATCGAGTCCGTTCGGGAGGGACCGCACCCACCCGTCGATGCCCATTGCTCGCAATACGTTCCAGACCGCTTCATCTGTCGAGTCGGTGTCTGCGTACGCGATGTTCGCCCTGAGGGTCCCAGCGAAGAGAAAGCCATCTTGGGGAATGAGCGCGAGGGAATCGGTTCGCGAACGCTCGGTGACATCACGCAGGTCCGTCGCGTCCACACGGATCGCGCCGGACGAAGGGTCATAGAAGCGCATGATCAGCTTCGCAACGGTTGACTTCCCCGAACCAGTCTCTCCCACGATGGCCACACGCTCCCCCGCACCAACTGCTATCGACACCCCGTCGAGCACCAACGTGCCTGGCTCGTAGGCAAAGGAGATGTCGTCGACATCAACCGTCCCCCGTACAGGCTCTGCGAGGTCGAACGCACCCGGTTTGTCGTCGACAACCACGGGCTCGTCCATCAGCTCAAACAATTTGGCAAGTGCCGCGAGCGCAGACTGAAGCAGGTTGTACACGTTCGAGAGATTGATGATCGGCTGAAAGAACCAGTCGAGATACAACAGGAACGCGACCAACGTGCCCACAGTCAGCGAACCGTTGATCACTCGAGTCGACCCAATCGCAAGAGCGGAAGCAAGCGCAACGACTCTGAGGAACGCCACCACAGGGAAGTACCACGAAATGGCCCGAGCTGCCGCCATGTTTGCATCGAAATAGCGTTCGTTCACCCGTCCGAATGTCGATGCCTGGGCGTCCTCCTGCGTGAAGGCTTGGACGACACGGACGCCGGTGATGCCCTCTTGCAGTGTTGCAAGCACACGGCCGATGCGCTCCCTCACCTGGTCGTACGCGCGTCTGGCTTGACGCTGGAACACCATCGAGACACCCAGCAGTACGAGGACGACCGCGAACACGGCAGCAGCCATCTGCCAGTCAACCAGCCAGAGCGCTACCGCAACGCCGAGCACAGTCAGCAGGTTCGTGAGCGCCATGACGGCACCGTCGGATGCGAACTCCTGGAGCGATTCGATGTCCGCGGTCATCCGCGATACGAGTACACCTGACTTCGATCGCGAGTAGAACCCCATGTCGAGTCGCAAGAGCCGGCCGAAAACGACAGACCGCAGCCGCACGAGGTACCGCTCGCCAACGACAGCGACGCTCCACTGGGACACCGAACCGGATACGTACTGCACAACGAGAAGGCCGAGGTATACGAGACCAGCAGTGACGACCACCTGCTTGTCCCCTTGGGCGATCCCGTCGTCGATGCCACCGCGTATGATGATCGGCCCGAGAAGGCGAACCATCGTGGCAACCAGTGTGACTGCGATCGCGCCGAAGAGTGGCCACTTGAGATCGGGTGCGATCCTTCCGGCCCTTGTAATGAGCCTTCCCGGACGCTCGACCCTGTAGTCGCCTGCTGAAGACATGTACTTCATGCGACCACATCCGTCTCGGCAGCGAGCACGGCGACGTAGCGCGGGATCGTCTCGAGCAGCTTCTCGTGGGGACCGAACGCAACAACGCGGCCATCCTCGATGAACACGACATTGTCGACGAGAGCAAGGGTCGAGGTTCTGTGGGCAATGATCACGGTCGTTCGCCCTGCCATGACCTGACGAAGCGCGGCCTGGATCTCGGCCTCAACGATCGCGTCGACGGACGATGTGGCATCGTCGAGGATCAACACCCTCGGATCCCGGACCACACCACGTGCGAGGCTCACCCGCTGGCGTTGACCGCCAGACAATGTCGAACCGCGCTCGCCTACGACCGTGCCGTAGCCACTGTCGAATCCGCAGATGAAATCATGAGCCCGCGCAAGCCGAGCGGCGGACCTGACGCGCTCATCCGATGCCATTGGGTCGCCAACGCGGATGTTGTCTTCGATGGACGCAGAGAACAGATAGGACTCCTGAAATACGACTGAGACTTCGCTTCGAACCTCGTCGAGTGCGAGATCGCGAACATCCACGCCGTCGATTGTTATCGAACCGGACGTAACGTCGTAGAAACGCGGAATCAAGTGTGAGATCGTCGACTTGCCGGATCCGGTGGCGCCAACCAATCCGACCGACGACCCGCCGGGAACAACGAGATTCACGTCGTCAAGAACGCTTGTCCCGTCCGGATACACGAACGACACGTCCGTGAATCGCACTTCGCCCTGACCAGACCTGAGCTTGACGGGACGTCTGGATTCTTCAATCTCAGGAGCCGTTTCAAGGAGCGCGTCGATCCTGGTCGCCGCTGCAGCCGAACGCGGAAGGTTCGCAAAGAACCATCCGGTGATGAGCAGCGGAAGCACCATCACGGCCAGGTATTGGGTGAAGGCGACGAACTCGCCGAACGTCATTGCGCCGTCGATGACTCTGATTCCGCCGACAACGAGAACGGCGACGGTCCCGAGTGCGGGGATTATCTCAAACAGCGGACGGTAGATCGCGCGCTGTCTGGCCATTCCCATGGCTGCGTCGTAGATCGTCTCTGCCTTGCCATCCAATCGGCGCTGTTGTTGGGACTCCTGCCCATAGCTCTTGACAACCTCGATGCCAGCCACGGTCTCTTCGACGACGTGCGACAGTTCCGACAACCGCTGTTGGAGATCGAAGGAGAACCCGACGACTCGACTGGCGAACCGAGCAGATGTCAGGAGCAGAGCAGGAACCATCAACGCCGCCGTCAGCCCGAGAATCGGGTCGATGATCACCAACACGATCGCGACAACGAAGAACATCAGAAGATTCGCCGCGGTGATCGGGGCCATGGCAAGAATCAGCCTGAGTTGCCCCAGGTCAGACGACGCACGTGCCATGAGCTCACCTGTGGACGTTACATCGTGGAACGAGAACGCCATTCGCTGGATGTGCGTGAAGATGTTGTTGCGAAGATCAGCCTCTGCCCGATACGACATCTTGAATCCGAAGTAGCGACGCATCGAGATCCCGACCGCTTGGATCGCGCCGGCAACAACGATCAACCCAAGGAGCGGCCACACACCTTCCATGTCACCCTCGGAGATGACCGTGTCGATCACGCGGCCGACGAGGTAAGGCACGGTGATCACCATGGCCATCCAGATCAACGCGCCAAAGATGGAGATGGCAGCGATTGGCTTGTATCGCAGCACCACCCGCCAGAGAAGGGCAATTCCCACCTTGAGATCGCCGAGCCGCGAAGTGTCCTGTGCCATTACGCGCAGGCTAACGCTGCCTCCCAGCGTCAAGGACATTGAGCAGCGAGCCAACGGCGATCGGTGCTCCGACGACAACGACACCCACCCCGTACAGCCACGTGAGGATGATCCCGAGCGATCCGAAGACTGCGACGGAGGCTGCGGCTTCGACAGGAATGACGTTCATCGCACCCCAAGTACCCAGACCGATTACCCCCGTCACGAGGGCGGCTGTGATTGCCGGGCGGCGAATCGGCTCCGGCCCGCCCCAGCGGTAGATAGCGAAGAGAAGCACGAACACCCACAAGAGGGCGATTGTTGCGAGAACCAACGAGGTGAGACCGAGGTCGTTGCCGGGAATCCATGACTCAATCATCTCGGAAATCCGGGTTCCAAAGACCACCGCCGTGTAGGCGACGATCACACCGGCCCCGGCTCCAACAGTGACCAAGATCCCCGTTGAACGCATCCGCACATAACCGACCTCCGAATCCGGGTCCTCAACGAGTCGAAGGGCCTTCTGAACCGTGTAGACGGCTCGCGATCCCGACCACAACGCGATGAGGACCGTCACGACAATGATCGCTGCCCTGTTGTTCTCGACCGATGCGACCGAGTCCATGAGAATCTGCGTGAGGAAGCCTGCGATGTCGGGCGGCAGGGCCTCTTCGAGGAACACGTACGTGTTGTCGAGCACTTCCTGGGTCCTGTCGAAGAGCGTAAGCGTCGATACGAACGCCAGCGCGAGGGGTACGACTGCAAAGAGGGAATTGAAGGCAAAAGCGGCACCCATGAGCAGCGGATCTGCACGGCGCAGTTCATCGGCGGCATCCGTGTACCAGTTCTTCCCGAATTCGATGATCGCGCGCATCCCTTGAGCCTAGATGTGCGGCCACAAGTCGGTGCTCGGACTATCGGGTGCCTATTCCTACACTCGCCTCGATGCGACGGCTGATTCCCCTTGTACTTACGTTTTCGGTGCTCACAAGCGCGTGCGTTGCTGGCGGCGACATCATCTCGGTCAGCCCTGGGGATGCGGTCACAACGCTTCCGGAACTGGTCTCGAGCACCACTATCGACGACTCTGTTGTCACGGAACCAACAGTTCCGCCAGATACGACAACCACAACAATTCCGCCTCGCCCGGAAGGCGTCGTCACCGCAGAGACCGTCTTCAACCAGTGGGGATCGGTTGATGGCCTCACGATGTTCAGAGGCAACCCAACTCGTACCTACTTTGGATCGGGGCCCGTCCCGGCAACAGCGCCCGACCGTCTCTGGCGATACCCCGAAAGCCCGATGTCTGGCCAGTCCCCTGTCGGCAGCGAGCCCAAGGTCTGGTCAGGAACGGGTTGGACGGGCCAACCCCTTGTGTACGAGCGTGACGATGGCAAGACCGAACTCATCTTCGGTGCGTACGACAAGTACATCCACTTCCTCGATGCGGACACATCAGAAGCTCTCCGTCCCCGATTCGACATGGGGGACATCATCAAGGGCACCATCACCCTCGATCCTGACGGTTCCCCGCTCCTATACGCCGGTCC
>PJEL010001678.1_pt1 | contig 21714 bp, 30 predicted proteins | sample 1853271 | NCBI WGS metagenome assembly PJEL01 (sample SAMN08108733, study PRJNA415343) | Invertebrate metagenome, whole genome shotgun sequencing project. | host: Globobulimina | place: Sweden: Gullmar Fjord | collected 2015-08
TTGCGGGGCCAATAATGACATTAACGAAATCAGCAAAACTCCCTACACCATCATAGGCTAAGTTTCGAGGAGCTTCTGAGATGCTATCAATGACAGAGCTTAAATGTAAAACAGTGCCAATAAATATTGTATTGTGGAAATCTTCTGTGGTGAGCTGGGTAACCAGTTTTTCAACAATGTCTCCATTACTGTCATACCCGAATATAGTTGTGCCATCTGTGGCGAGGCTGGCTGGCTGGTGATTAGTAACAGCTTCCCATTCTATGACCGAGATGACGGGGTTCTCTGGATCAGCATAATCAACCACCTGGCCATTCCCGGCTGTCCAATCGACTCGCGTTGTGGTGGCAACAGTGATCACCCCACCTTCCAATATTCCGGTTGTCTGAAGCCGGTTAGCAAAGGAATCTAACCCAAGTTCGAGCTGTGGTCCGGTATGGATTTCACCGAGCAGATATGGATCACCTCCTGCATCGCCAAGAATATTCATGGCATCTGCAATAAGCTCGATATCAATTATTTGTCCATTGGAGTTGATAATAGGAACGTAACCAAGATAATGGAGGGACGCTGTGTCTGTTCCGTCAGAGCCCAAGAATATTGTGTTATCCCCAGAGGCGAGGTCCAGACCTGGAATATCACCCTCCCAAGCAGCCTTATTCGGGATATATCGAATTACCAACCCTGTCGCGTTGTCGGTCAGCTTGGCCCTGAAGTTGGTCATGGCCGCGCCCGTACGGAAAGTGAGCCTGTCAGTCAGCTGGAAATCAGTGACAGGATCAATATCAATCGGGATTGAGAATGTTAAGGGGTTGGCGGTTATAGAGACACTATCATCAAGATTGAAATTAAAGGTCTGTGGTGGACCGAAATTAATATAGTTTGGACGACTAGAGCCAGTGGCATCGGTGAAATCTGCACTTACTGCGAACGCCATTTGCTCTTCGAGCAGATCAGCTATAACAAGTTCGTCGCCGCCCTCAGACAGCTTCAATGTCTCCCCGACTTGCATCGATCCGCCTGGAATATTGATGGACTGGGCGAAGGTCCATTCGCCAGTACCACCGATATCAACCGTCGCACCACTATTGACATAGACTTGCGATCCTGAGTTCGCCGGAACGTGGTTTGTCGTTACAGCGGTGAAATCACTGCTTAGACCAGCGTTAATGAGGTCTCCCCATATGGGATCGATGGCCCGAAGAACCCAGAACGAAGTATCGTCTTCTTGAAAGGCGACCTTGCCGATATCAGCTGCGACGAATCCGGTTGCGCCGGTCCTTGCTGCTGCATCTGCATAGGAGTAATTATGAACGGGATGAATCGCAGTTTGTTCTGAATGGAATGACATAATTTATTAACCCTCGTATACAAGTTCACCTAACTCATCTAGGACGAATTCACCTAAGTCGTCGTCAACGAGCCATGTACTAGTCGAGTGCTCCAAATCAGCCGGTATCCAAATTCCGGCAACTCGCTTTTCTGCTCTGATAATCATGCCAGTGCTATCCAGGATAAGCCGCACTGACCCGTCTGTGTAGTTGTCTCCTTTTATATAGTTGGCGCTCTCTCTGCCATAGTTCGCAACACCTACAAACCCGTCGCCGTATGCCCCATTAAGGCCAGCCATTACGTTGTGTTGCAGGTGACGACAATCCGAAAATGTGTCGCCCCTACAATCCCCGCTGGGACGGCTTTAACGTGGGTCGTATTTGCTGCCCATGAACAGGTCATGATGTCGGGGAAATCAATTACGCCATTGGTGATACGTTCGAAGAACTGACCGCCCTGACCGCTGTTAAGCGTGGCCACAGTGAAGGTGAGGGTTCCGGCGCTCGGCAATACCGGCAAAGTGCCGGCCAAATCGTCAAAGAATTCAGCGCCGACAAAGCAGTGAGGCCGGACGGCATCAATGGAAGGGAGTATGATTTCACTCGCCACCGCGACAATCGGACTAACTTCGCGGGTAAAGAATACGGCATCTCCAAAGGCGCTTCCCATTCGTCACTCCATCGTCCGAATGGCATAAGTTGAGAATGTATATGCAGATACATCAATCCAATCGGTCAAGGCACCAATCTGGACAGGAGAGCTGACATCAGAATTATTCCCTGTCCCTAATCGTCCAGACGCTCCTCGCCCGCAAGCCCATAAAGTACCGTCAGTTTTAATGGCCATCATATGCTCTGTCGCGTAAACTAGTTTATCCCAATCTGTTAATGCCCCTACTTGAACTGGGGATGAAAATTCAGTTGTATTACCTTGGCCTAATTGACCGAAACCATTATCACCCCAGCCCCATAATGTTCCGTCAGTTTTGATTGCCATACCACCATTGTTTTCACATGATACAAATAACCAATCTGTTAAAGCTCCAACTTGAACTGGTGATGAAATATCTGTCGTGTTGCCTTGCGCGGTTCGACCATTGGCTCCATCACCCCATGACCATAGAGACCCATCGGTTTTAATGGCAAAGGTAAAACTATCCGCACAGGAGACTTGCGCCCATTCTGCCGCGCCCAACTGAGCCGGTGACGAAGTATCAGAGGTTGTACCGTCGCCCTTCCTGCCGAAAGCGCCCTCGCCCCAGACCCATAAAGTGTTGTCCGTCTTAACTGCGGCAGCGCCATTATTCATCGAATCAACTTGTGCCCAATCCGTCAGTGCTCCAATTTGAATAGGTGACGATAAATCAGGTGTTGTTGTTCCATTACCAAGACCACCCGAGGTCGCCCTGCCCCACGCCCAGAGCGTTCCGTCGGTCTTTATCGAATGACCTGTTACAACTGTTCTGCCAACCGTAGACCAATCTAATAAAGCTCCAATTTGAACTGGAGATGATTTATCTGTTGTTGATCCATCACCTAATCTACCATTACCGGCTTCACCTGTTCCCCAGAGTGTTCCGTCTCCTTTAACCATATGAACAACAGAGCTACCCGCCCAAACTGTGGCCCAATCCTCCAGTGCACCGACTTGAACAGGTGAAGAAACGGCCGTTGTATTTCCGGTTCCAAGTTGACCAACGTTGTTGAGGCCCCAAGCCCATAATCCTCCAACAAGTACCGGCGTCACCCCGCCACCAGATCGAAGCTCGCGGTTCTTTTTCCGGTCGTAATAGAGGACGGCCTGGAGAACCTTTTTCACCTTGCGAGGACTGGCGAAACCGGCCCTCCCCACCTTCGGCGCCGGAACCGCCTTTTTGCGTGGCATTACCCGCGCTTTTGGCTTCGCCGGTGGCCTTGGCTTCGGTGCTAACTTTTTCGTAATTCTGGCAGTGGTTCTCCGAGCCATTGTTTTTAGCCTGTTTTATTCATCAAAGGTCGAACGTTTCTCTTGCTTCCGATCCTCTTGTCAAGCGGTGACCGTGGGTCCAGTTCACTTGGTGAAGTAACCTTCAGGATTTCGCGTTGCCGGATCGCCTTTTTCATTCGCGTTTCATGCTGCTTATTCAGATAATTCCGAATATTGACGCCATGCATATCACGTGGTTTGTGTCGATCCCGCTGAACGCAGATGTTGACATGCCGTAACTGCTCCCCTCGCAGTTCGCTATTAAGTCTGCTGATTTGCTGTGACAGACCATTCATCTTTTCCTCGGATTCCTTCTGAAGCGCCAGACATTCCTCATAGGGCGTCAAAGCGATTTCAACGGCTTCGGGTTCATCATCAGCCGGTTTTGCCTCTCCTGCCGCGTCTCCTGAAGCCTCAGGCGCTGTTACCTGGGTTTCATCCTCGTCGCTAACATTAACAGGCTCGCCCTCTTCTGCCGCTTTCATGTCGCGCAATAGATCACGGTTGAAGTTTGGCGCGGCTTCGGTGATCTGCTTTCGCGTCACTTGCTCCGGCCAGATAGCGTTGACGGCTTCAACCAATGGCAAACCGTTGCCGGTCCACTGTGCATCGTCGTCAGGGTTAAGGTAATTCAGGGCGTCTTGTAAGGTTTTCATAGGCTCCTCCTGCGTTGATAGAGTGCCGACAGTATCGCATTAGCCCTCTCAATGGTAGCCGAAAATAGACGCCGCGATACTGGCCGTTTTCTTTTGATCTGTATCGCAGCGTCTAAATTTTAGTCGTCGCCCATCATCGTGTAGAGGATCATGATCTCACCATTCACGAGGAAATCGATGTCGTCGGCGCTGATGTCTGCATCGTCAACCAATAGGCTGACATTGATTTCAAGAGTGCTCGCCGTGTTATCGAAAATCAACGGAGCCAGCAAGCCGCCGTCAGTCGAATCGACACCAGTCACGCCGCGCGTACGGGGCGATACTTCAGCGGTGGCAGCAGCAAGGGCAGTTGAATCGATCAGATCGATGTCACCAGCCGTCAGGGTAGCGTCGGAAGCTGGCGTCGTGCCAACACCGAAATCACCAGCCCAGGTATCAGAGAGGCCAGCATCGCCACCAGGACCAGCAAACTCCAGGTAGGCAACCGCGCCCACGAAAAGGATATTTCCTTCTGGGAAGTTAGCCGCAACAGCGGTGCCGAATCCGATACCGGTTGCGCCATCTACGGTCATCGCCAAATCCCTGACAACAATGGTCTCGGTTAGCTGTACCGCCTTTTGTGGTCCGCCTCGCCGCAGGGAACGTTCTAAGCCTTTAGTCATAATTTATCTCCTAGATTTCAAGAGGAAAAGAGGGCCGAAGCCCTCCCCCTGTTAGGCTTCGGTCGTTACCAGACGGGCAAAGGCGATCTGCTTGCGCTCGGGGAACACGCGGTTCCATGAAGTCGCAGTTGCCAGCTCTGTGTTATTCGGTCCGCCATCACCAGCCGGAGTTCCGACATAGGCATGACCTGCAGGATGGATAACCCATTCCGGACGGTTGTAAAGGACTTCCTGACCGCCACCGCCACCAGCGCCTGGTAGACGATCCATTTCAGTCGGCACCTTCGGCGAACCTGTTCCCAAACGGAGAGCAGCCGCGCCAAATAACCAGGTGTCATAGACATTGGCCGCATTAGGCATCCCGTCATCAACGATCACTTCACGACCGAGGAATGTCGGAATATCTGTTTCGCCGCGAGCATCCGGAATGAAATCGATCAGGTTGTTTTTCTGCATCCGGCCATAGACCACGGAATGAACCATGATCATTGTGGTGTTTTCCATGCTATCGCCCATGGTCAAAGTCGTATCGACAAAGGCTTCAGCAGAGAAGTTAGTCACACCATCTACGAAAACGCCACCATTTGAAATGTCGTTCGTATAGTCGGCAGCGAAGTTCGCCGTATTATCAGCAATAACGCCGTTCATGGTTGCGACGAAAGCGACTTGAAGACGTCGAGTCCAATAGGCTGCTACCCGGGAGGCGATAGCATTCATTGGATCGACGCCAGCCAAGGCCGCTGTCAAATCCATGCTGGACCACGAGTTGTTGCGGCTCAGACGAACTTGGATTTCTGTCGAGGTCTGGATTTTCTGGGGAACGGGATCGAGGACGATAGTACCGGAACCGGAAACCGTTGGCGCTTCGAGAGTGAAGCTGGAAACATCAGTCGACACGCGGTCGTCATCGTTATCCAAATCCTGGAACGAGGGACTATTGAAAGTCAGACCGCCACCGGCAAGGTCTTCGTTCAGCGCGGCATCAGGTGATAACGCGCCGGATTGAACAATACGTGATTTTTCTTGAGTGAGCTGCTGGACATACGGCGTAAAAATTTCGGGTACGACGACGTCGGCAATCTGGGTTGTAGGACCTGTGGCCATGGTAAATCTCCTTATGGCATGGCTTGAATTAGGGGTTTTTCAAGAGCCGGATGCACCATGGCGGTTTGCTCTGGAATGGCTGCTCCATGAGCGCCATTTCCAGTACTATAGGTCAAACCGTATTTTGTGACAATACCAAGTTTTTAAGCCGATTTGCTGACAGGAGGATGAACAGCCCCGACTGACGAGCCAGCGGCCTTTGCCATCTGTTGTGCTTTCTCGCTACCTTGTTTGGTAATAATCTGTCCCTGGTGGGTAAGATTCCAATGCGCTGCCGACCATGGATTGTTGGCGAACGCGCCGCCTTTTCCGCTGTTTCCGGTCGATCCGCCACCGCGTGAAGTTGGCCACCAGTGAGGGCGTTTCGCTTGCATATCCTGAAGCCATTGCTTGGCGTCAATACCTGGGTTTACCCCGACATTGTCCTTGGTGATGACCGCGCCATCGTCCTGGACTTCGAAAATCCGTTCAGCCAGCATCAGAACATCTTCCTGGGCTTCAGGGATCACTTTCATGTCAACCATGCCAAGGCGAACCCTGTCATGAATAATACGGGTGGTCTTCTCTTGCTTGAAGGCTTCGTTTTCTTCTTTCAGGAGGTCATTGGATTTCATGGCGGCATTCAGCTGCCGTTCGACTGGCGCCATTTTTGTGTTGATGGTCGCATCAACCCGTCTGTCGGTCAGCTCCTGAATCTTCGCATCATCGAGCGCCCCGCTGCCAGCCGCTTCGAGTTCTGGAATCCGGTCAAGCTGCGCCATGACATCCTCATGGTTCATGTCAGCCCAGACACCCAGACTGGCCTTTGTGGTTTTGTGATCATCCCGTTCCTTGTTCAGCGAGACAGAAAGCCGGTCAACATCGGCTTGGGTCTTTACCCCGTCAATGCCGGTCAGCTCGTACTGCTCGTTTCGTTCGGAATAAAGGGATCGGAATTCTTCAGGGATTTCGTCTAAGGTGGTATGTATTGCTTTCAGAGCCATGTCTGAATTCTCCTCGGTTTTGTTAAAGGGCACATGCCCGTTGGTGGTTAAGTTACTAAATAAAATCCTCGGGGTCTAGCCCTGCATCAATGAACGCTTGGCGGTCCCTGGTCGCCAGCTGCGACAAGGTCAATTCATCACCGTTACGATTGACAAAACGATCCAGGGGCAGGTCACCCCGACGAAAGAGCCGGCCTTTTGTTACGCCGAGAACATCATCCTGAAATTGTGCCGACTGTCTGCCGAGCCATTCCTGGTAAGTCGTCTTTGCCGGAACCTGGCCGGTTAGCTCACGAATCCGCGTCCGTGAAAAGGCATCGAACTTCCCCTTGGTGCCGAACGGCAGGGCGGCTCGGCTCGATACCCCTTTGATGCCCTGCTGCGCTGTGAACTCGCGTAGGAGCCCTTTTTCGGTTGAGGTCTTGGCTGGGCGCTTGCCAATGAAGTTGTTATCGATGACGGCGATCCTGAGGGACCGGCAATTGAAATGCAGGGGAGGCAAAGGCCCTTCGCCAAGCGGAAAGACTTCGCCATCGAGGGATCGACAGATCGGCGTTGTCCGGCTGTCCAGGGTAGCGACATAAAGCTCGTTCCTGAAGATGTCTTCGTTGGCGACGTAGTAGGCGCGTCTGGCAGCATTTGAATAGGCATTGACGGCGGTTCGAGTAATGGCGGCAGCTTGGTTACGGGCGATCTGGGTTGCCCCGTCCTTGCCGTTCAGAGAAGCGGATCCGACGACGCGCCGCGCAATCTGTTGCGAGCTTTCACCCTGAACCATGCCAATTCTGATCTGGGCATCGATGCGCTGGATGTCTGAGCTGCTGACATTGGCTGACCATCCGGCAAGGACTCGGCCTTCAAATGGCATAGTGACGACGAGGGATTCCAGCAAAGCGGTGGCGGGAATGACGGTTTCCAGGGTGACCGGAACAGCGGTTTTTAGCAGCCCGTCAGTGAATACGGGTTCGAGCTTCGATAACTCGTTCATGTCCCTGACCCAGACTTCATTCACTTCTCGCCATGATTTGAGGCGGGAGGCGTTGATCGTGGCAATCAATTGGTTCATGGCGCGAACCCGCGCCGGTGATCCTAATCCCCTGCCGCCAGATAGTCGTGATCTGATTTGCTCGTTGATATCCTGCTCAGTGGCATTGAGCAGGCCGATCACTTCATTCCGGATCGATCCAGATAGCCGTAGCAATCCGATTTGGTGCCGGATCAGGGCATCGAAAAACAGATCGTTCGCAGTGTCGATTTCTTCAGGCAGTTGAAGCTGTGGTTGCCTTGCCATTGGATGGTTTATGCTCCGTCAAGGGTATCGTTGTTCGGATCGTCGTCAACCGGACCAGCGCCAGCATTGCCGATGTCGTCATTGTCACCCAGGTTCTCGTTTTCTTCCTCGATTTGCTTCATTTCCTCGTCGAAGGTCATTTCAGTAAGATCGTTATCGACAAGATTCTGGTGGATGCTTTCGAGTGAGATTGGTGCGCCCATAGTCCGAGCTGTCATCCATTCAACCACCGTCCTGCCATCGAGCGTGTCAGTGGCGAAGTCTGTGTTCGGGACAACAACAACTTCGTCCTCGTTGGCACCTATCCATCGGGCAATTGACTTTAAAATCAATTCCAAGCCATGAGCGCCCGCCAGGACAATCTGGTTCAGGGAGGCTGTTTGAGCAGCAACGCGGATCGACAGGGCTTCCCCGCTTTCACGTTGCGTTGATCTGTTATCGAGCAAGTTATTCGCCTTTTCAGCGGCGATACTCCGATCATTTTCAAGCGCCGAACGCATCTCGGGCAGGCCTTTGCTATCGACGCCGACGTATTTTGCATCGCCTTCTATCGGTAGATCAATACGGGCGTTGGCACCGACTCGCAGCTGCTCCTCCTCGTCGATGACATTGCCGATCACGATCAGCGTATCCTGACCCTGCATAAACAGGGCTTGGCGGTAATCGGCCTCGGACATGTAGACTGATATCGAGAGGTTGCCGAGGCCGAGCAGTGGCGGCTCCTGGGGCGTCGGAACCACGTCAGTCGCGTTGATGAAAACAAACGGGATCTCGTTAAGGGTTCGCCCTCCAACACTCGGCACGACCTGAATCTCTGGATTGAACTCAAGGGTGCCGCCGCCATTGGTATCATTTTCATAAACTCCGACGCTGTAAGTTCCCTCGCCCGTCGGTTCGTTTTCTGCGGCCTCGCCAAGGATCAAAACGCGAAACCGCTGCACTTCCTCCCATTCAAAACTATTGTTATCGAGCCGCTTCGGTTCGGTTTCATCGAGCGATACCATGTTCAGGTTTTGCAGGGTCAGATCACGATTGCCGTCATCCCAGTTCAGAATGGCTTCCGCTGAATACGAGGCGATATAGGGCAAGGTGCCGACCGGCGCATCGTCGGCGACATCCGCCAGCAATCCAATGCGGCCGGTGATCAGTTGTTGTTCGTTGATCTTGCGGAGTAGCATTTCCAGAGACTCGCCATCGACCGTGGCTTTTTCAAGCAATGGTTCCATGGCGGCAGGGAGTTCGATCAGCGGTGGCTTATGGTGCATCACCCCGATAAAACTATCGACCGCGTCATTGACGAAGTCGGGGAAATTGGCGCGGAGCTTATAGGCGGTATAGGCTTGCAGACCTGGGGCATTGGTTTGCATCCCGTCAGCGACCTGACCGCTGGTTGCCGGTAGATACGTTGTCCCCTTGCTTTTGATCTGGCGCTGGCCTTGGTGGCAATCGCGCATCAGGGTCCAATCTGGCAGTATTTCATCATAGGCAGGATTGTGAGCATCTACTGGCATTGGTTAGTCCTTAAACGGTTTTGATAGTCTTCGGTCCGCTTGGCGCTGGTGTGGGCCAACCTTTGATGACGTGATCATTCGGATTGGTCGGGCCGACGGGTAGTCTGCTGGTCGAGGATGGCGCCGGAATTCTCGGGTTGCCTGGGACTAATGGAATAACAGTTTGCGTCATGTGATTTCTCCTTACGCGGCGTACGATACAGCCTATTTTAAAAAAGTTCAATTGCTCAGAACATGCCCGTTGTTCGACCGGCTTTCGTCACCGTCATGGTCGAAAGCACTTCGTAACGGGTTTCATCACCGATATGATCCTCGGCATCCGTATCGACATCGTCAAGATTTTTCTCGTCCCTTGGCAAGGTCGGCACCGTCCGGATGAACTGATCGCAGTTATCGAAAACGAATAAACCTGGGCGCTCCCTCATGCCATGCTCGTTCGGTATTGCATCCTTAAATCGGGTTCTCATAAGCTCCCAGCCGGTCTTTCGTGATCCGCCCTTCTTGTTCGCTCTGGTCCATTGAACGCCTCTCATGCGCTCGCCTTTAACCCTGACATAGTTCGCCATGTCGGTGGCATAGCAGACGCCGTTTTCAGTATCGTAAATCGAGCTATCAGCGGGACCTGGTTTGATCCTGAAGGTTTTGCCGGTTCGATAGCCCATGTTGATTTCGCGCTCGAGGATTCCTTCGCTGATCTCGGTTGCCAGCATCTTGACGCCTTTGTTCGGCTCCCCGTTCCATCCATACCATTCTGCCACCCGAAACAGATCGCCGCGAACGCTTGACTGCCATTGCCCGTTGGCGTGCTGGAAGTCTGAGCCATCGCTATGCGCCCACCAGCCGACCGAGAACGGAGCGGTTGAACCCCAGTCAAAGGAGCGATCCATTCGCCAGCTCGGCGGGATAATGAAGCGCGGCACAATATGGATTTTCTTGTTGAAGACATCATCGAACATGCCACCGGCGATGATATCCCACGATCCATGCAACCAGGCATCAGCCATGCCCTCGTTTCCGGCGGCAGAGCGGATCGTCTGCTTGTAGTTGGGATCAGCCGCCAGCAGTATGTGGTTTTCGTCAATATGGCCGTGGATGGCGCAGCGAGAGCGTTCGACATTGCCGTCGATGTCTTTCGGCTCCAACTGGATTACATGCTTCCACCACTGGCCGTGAAGTTTAAAGCGATCCATGACCCAGTTATGACCAATGCCATAGGGGTTTGTGGTTGCCCTGACCATCCGAGGAACCGACCTATTCGAGGACCGGCAGCAAGACATCATCGAGGTATAGCAGCGAGCGTCTGCCCAGTTCGTCAGCTCCTCAAAGCCCATGAACGGGTATTCATGGCCGTGGTAATTCCAGTAATCCTCGGGACGGGCGATATGCCGGAATAGCAATTGCTCCCCACCAGGGAACGTCCAGGTCATCTTCGATTTGTTAAACTTGGCATTGGGGAATATCTGGCGGAACCATTTTTCAGACTTGGCTTGGATATCGGCGAGCTGCGGATAGGTTTGCCGGAAAATAATGCCGCGCCATGCCTCACCAAATCCCTTGTTCACATATTGGGCGTAATCCATCAACAGGGCATCGGTCTTCCCTGGTCCTCGGGTGCCATGGTACAGACATTCGAACAGGGTGCATTCCATGAAAAAGGTCTGGCTACCATCCTGGGCGCACCAGGCAACATTTTTGCCGTAAATGGTGAGAGGATCGACCTTTTCCTCTTCAAGTCTGGCGACGATCAATCGGGAATCGAACTCCTCGATTTCGTCTGCGGTCGGTGAATACTCAGACATCAGTCACCATCTGGCATGGGTGATTGCTTGTCCTTGTTTTCCTCGTTCATCTTCTTAACCCATTGCTCCGGTGTCATCGAGGCAGGGGCGATCAGGACGCCGCCAATGTCGCCTTGATGTGTGTTTTCAACCTTGTCAGCCTGACCCAGTATCTGTTTGCCAAGCCAGATTTGCATCGTCTTGTCGCCTTTGCGGGCCGACTCCCATTGCATGCGGCGCAGGCTCACCTTGCCAGCAGAGTTATTGGTTTTGTAAAACTCGCCCCAGCCGGTCCAGCCTTCCTCCTTCAGCCGCCGTTCAAGGGTGTCGATGGAGCAATCCAGATAGGCGGCGACCTCGTCTGCAGTGCATTGAATTCGCACCAAAGCCCGCAGTGTCTCCATTTCGATTTCGATCCGTGGCCGTCCGGTGCCGGTGATCTTGATTTCGGGAATTGTTGTGTCGTCAAACTCGGACATGTTTTTACCTTATCGCAGCAAACTTGTGGGTCTGAAGTGAGATTTTAAAGCCCTTGGTAATGGCTGTTCTGATACAAATTTCGGTCGCTTTCTTTTTCAGGCTTAACGGCTGAAGCCAGACCTTGGCATGCGCTCGCTTGTTGGCTTTATGCAGAACCAGGAAGGAGTCCAGTTTATCGAGGTCAGCCTGTTTGCCAACTGGCATCTTGATTTCGTCGGCGCGTTTTACCGCCTCGGCGAGAACGCCGAACCCTCCTGGCATCCCGATCTTTGGAGATAACGTGACCCAGGCATTGCCATGGCATCGCACTTCGTGAGTTCCGCTGGTTTCTATCTGCACCGTGAAGCCGCGATCAATCAAGGCGGTGGTGAGTTCTTTCAAGTTCTGAACGCAAGGCTCGCCGCCGGTTATGACGACGTGTTTTGCCGACTGAGTGCAGCAGTAATTCGCCAGCTTGTCGCTGCTGACAAAACTCCATTTAGCGTTATCGTCTGATCCATCCTTGTCGACGATATCTTCAAAGGTTGGCACATAATCGGCTTGATTTACTTCCCAAGTGTGCTTGGTATCGCACCACGGACAGCCGACCGGACACCCCTGCATCCGGATAAAAATGGCCGGCGTTCCGGTGAAAGCGGCTTCACCCTGAATGGTTTCGAATATCTCGTTTACGGCATAATCCATCATTCACCTATCGAGGCAGAGCATTTACGGGTTTCGTCAATCTGGATTCTGGTCACCCGTACCGGCGTCCCTTTGAGCTGGGCGGGGCATACGATATGGAAAAGGTATTCTGCCATATTTTCAGCCGTCGGATTGAACGGTACGGATGTTATTGTCGGATCGATCTTGGCGAGATCATCGATGATCGGATCTTCGTACCAGATCAGCATCCGGTGATCCCAATTATCCTCAAGCCACATGCAGAGTTTTTCCTTAATCACCGAGAAATCAATCACCCTGCCGACGTCATCTTTCAATCCCTCGCAAGTGAAATGAACGCGGTAATTATGGCCATGCAGAAAAGCACATTTGCTCTCATGACCAACCACTCGATGCCCGCAGCTTATATCGTGATATCTAATCGCTTGAAGTGTCATTGAATCCCTGCCCGTTGATGATTGAGTAATGTTCCTGTTTCAGGTTTTGATTGGTCAGGAAATCGCCCCGCAAGACGGTATTGACCATTGTCGTCTGGTGTTCCTTCACCCCGCGCCATGTCATGCAATGGTGTTTGGCTTTCATGGTAATCGCCAGACCGCGTGGCTCTATGAGGTCCTCGAAAACCTGGGCGAGGTTCTGAATTGCCTCCTCCTGGATATGAGGGCGTGACATAAACCAATCTGTTACTCGTGAGAACTTTGACAAGCCAATAAGTTTTCCATTAGGTCTTACGCTGATCCAGATCGCCCCGAGGATCGGCGCAAAATGGTGGCTGCAAGTCGATCTGAAATGGATCGGACCGACCGAATAAACTTCGTCAAGGTTGGTTACATTGGGGAAAGCGGTACAGGGCGGACAGGCTTCGAACCGTCCTCTGAAGATTTCGTCAACATACATCTTGGCGAGGCGCTGGGGCGTGCCTTCGGTATTGTGATCACTCGTCCAGTCGATCTGCATGATGTCAAGGATGTCGCCGAACTTCTCCTCGATCTTCGACTTCATTTCAACCCGCTCCTGGGCGGTCAATGGGATGTCCAGTAATTCGTTTGCGTATTTCATTTTTAGAACGTGTCCCGTATTCCGTCATAATTTGAGGTTTCCGGCAGTGGCATCAAATCTTCCATCCAGGCTCGGATAATCAGCGGGTCCGGTGTATTGGCTTCGAGGAATCCCTGCGCCCGTAAAACCGTCGCATGATCCGCGCCGGAAGGCGGGTAGGAGCCGTCATAAGCCGTGTGACTGTATGCCAGCGCCTCCATACATCCCGGCAGCGTTTTGGCGAATTCGACTGACCTGGGCTTGTTCAGGTGCATAAGCGGGGTGGCGATCTTCATGTCGCTGCGGCCTAAAGCGTGATTGATCGTATGCTCTTGGCTGACGATGAACTTCTCCCGGCAGTCGGGATAGTTGGCGTTGTCGGCTTCGCAAACGCCGGTGACAATCACCGAACAATCCATCGCCACCGCATGATTTGCCGCCAAGGTCAGAAAGAAGGCATTTCGCATCGGCACGAAAGTCTTTTCGATCCGGTCGCCAATGATCTCTTCCATCTCGTCATGGCTGGCATACTGCTCAAGAACCGCGTCTGGATCGGTAAGCGGCGAGGTGCTTTTTAGGATATCCGGCACATGGATGATTGTATGACCTACTCCGGCCATTCCCGCGATCACTTGCGCCGCCTGAAGCTCGATGTGATGCCGCTGATTGTAATCGAAAGTGATCGTCGAAACGTTCTCGGCTCCGTAGGTCTTGATAGCCCAGAACAGGCAAGTGGTGCTATCCTGCCCTCCTGAAAATACCACTAATGCTTTCGTCATGCTCGTAACCCTTCTTTCTTCCAATAAGCGTTGGCTTCGTTGAGTAATCGCACTTGCCAGTCAGAGGCGCAGGCGAGGAAAAAATTGGTGTCCAGTTTGTTTTTCAGGTCGATCTGGTACTTGGTCCAGCTGCGGCAAGTGAGATGTTCGAGCGCGTATTCGCCGCGCCCTGAGTTCTTCCAGTGGGCAGATTTCGAAAGCAAATGCGGATCGATGCCATAGGAGTTTATCAGGCGCATGATCTTGTCTGAGGGCTGATTGATGAAATCCTTTTTCTGCACCGGAATCCATTTGCCATTGCGATCATATAGCTTGACCGAGGCAAAGCGAACCGCTGCCGCCCAGGAGGAACTATCGCACATGTATGGTCGGTAATGGGCAATGAAATCGCGCTGGTTAAACCCCAGCCAGTGAACCTTGCGGTCGCCGATCTTCTCCATGATGCCCTTGACGAACCCGCGATTATTCTTTGTGCCGACCAAACCGCCCACCGCCACCAGGTCAGAGGTTTCGTAAAGTTTGTCAACCATCCCCAGGTCCTCGCCTCGCGTGAATACCGGCACTGGGGTAAATCCTCGGCTCCGCATGATTTCGTAATTTTTGAAGGTGGCTTCAGGATCGCCGATCACATCGAGGTTGAAGTAGCGCCAAGGCTTGACGGGCAGCTCCTCTAGGAACGAGCAGTATTCATCAACAGTGATCTCGGTTCCCTGCTTCCATGCCGTGAAGGCGCCGGAATCGAGCAGGAAACGGATGTTGTTATGCTCTAGCAGATACTTGACGATATTGTTCGACATGTAGGAATATGAAATCAGGATATTCAGCATCAGACGAACCTTGCGTCCTCTCCATAGGGCTCCAATAATTCCTTCAGCTTTTCCTCGATCTCGTCGGCGGCATGCGGCTCGACTTCGATCTTGAACGTGGCAATGATACCTCCCAGATTTCCGTCGGTTCTGTCTACCAGCGTGAGGTCGGAATCCCAATCGAAGTTCAATTCGCTTTCGCTGAAGCCGAGGACCGAGACATCAAAATCGAGTGCCTTCAGCGCGTCGATTTCCTCTTCCAGGATATCCAGGTCCCAGCCAGCGTTCATTGCCAGTTTGTTATCGGCAATCACATAGGCGCGTTTCTGGGCTTCGGATAAATGGCTGACATCGACCGTCGGGATTGTCTTGTATCCCATCTCAGTGAAAGCGCGGTACCTGGCGTGGCCGTAAACGATCTCACCCTTGTGAATGGCAATCGGTGTCATGATGCCGAATTCGCGGATCGATTTTTTCAGCTCCTCGATCTGGGCGTCGGAATGAGTTCTCGAATTATTCTCGTACGGGCTGATATCCTTTGCAGGAATGTATTTTATCTTCAGCTGCTTTTCAGTTGCTGTTTTTGCAGCGGCCATGCCGGTTCGCTCCTTGATACTGACCCATGTCAGCGGTTAAACGTCCATACGCTCGCTGTGGATATTTATCGAGTTTCTAATTTGTGTCAATAACTTTCAGAGGCCAGCGTCCTTGATCATGTCGCCAATGATCTCGAACATGCTGACCGAATTCAGTCGCGGATTCTGTTCTCGGCGGGTCTGGGTGAGGGTGGCAAGGAACTCGCCCTGCCGATCAGCGAAGTCCATCAATTTCTTAGGATCGCCGGTCAATTGCAAATGTTCGCCGGCCTTTTTCCATTCCCTGTAGGCGTCCCTCGCTCGAATTACTTCATGTTTTTTAATCAAAACAGATTTTCCTCCTCTGGATCCTGATAAACTAATTCCTCAACATGGCTTCCGTTCTTGTGGATTTTTAATCCGGCCTCGTCAAGTGATCCAATATCCTCTGCCATGGTCAATCTGGCACTGATCGTTCTCAGCCACCGGAACCCCTGCTTCGCTGTTTCCTGATCTTCTACGCGCTCAAGAACGGCAATATGCGTGCTTGCCCGCAACAGGGCGGCAGAGCCGTAAGTGCTGCCAGAGGCGTTTGTCTGGGCGATCATCAATACCCAGATACCCAGGTCCTTCGCCGTCTTGGTCAATTCCTGTGCCAGCTGGTCTTGGTGTTCGTTCTGGTTCCCCTTGAATCCGAGATCAGGGGCAATCAGTGAAAAGTAATCGATGATAACCCCTTCACAGCCGTCCATCTTGGCTCGGTAGAGTATCGCCTTGGCATCACTGGCTCGTAGCAAGGGGCAATCAGTAAAAACAATATTATCGTGATTTACAGCCCAGCCCTGCCACTGGATTATTCTATCGGCAAGTTCCTGACTTGTTCTCTTGTACTCGTGCATGAAATCATAAGTCGGGAATCCCATCTGGGCAGCAATCATCCTTTGTGAGATTTGCAAGGAACCCATTTCGAGGCATAGATACTGGTGACGGATGCCGACGGTGTTCAGAGCCGCGGATATTGACCCCGCCATCATGGTTTTACCAGATTTATTGGCGCCAGCCAGCGTATAGGTTTCACCAGCGATGAACCCGCCGCCGAGAACATGGTCGTAAGTTTTAAATCCGGTTTTGGTAATCGCCGGCGGATTGGCAATGTTTTCGAGCATCTGGGAGCTGGTCGCTAGGATGCCGGAAGATTTGAAACCGCTCTCGACTTTCATCTTGTCAACCGCCTCTCGAATATCGAGGAGGAGTTTATCGGTCGGAACCTCATGCTCACTCGCCGCAATCTCTTTCAGCACCCCTTCACAGGTCAGAGCTAGGTGGTAACGGGTATGGGCGCTGCTGAGATCGGCTGCAGATCGTTTGATGAAATGAGGAACACCAGAATCCAGATCGCCCTTAATCGCGTACTTCAGATCAACCGAGTTGTCGAATTGTTCATGTCCTTTCAATCGTTCAAATAAAACCTGGGCAGTCGGCACCTCTTTCTTTTCTGATAAATCCAGCATTGCCTCCCAGACGATCCGACAATCGCCACTGACGAAAGCATCAGCGTTGATCATTCCTTTCACCGTATTGATATCGCCTCCGTTGATGATGCAGCCAATTAACGTTCGCTCAAACTGCTCGGCACGATCGAACAGCTCACCCTTTATGTTTTCGTCCATGATGTTTTTCTAATCCCTTTGGTAAATCCGTTTTCAGATTATCAGTCTCTTTTCGGAATTGTAATACCGTCTGTTTTTGTTTTTTTCTTTGGCGGCGGTTTTTTATCGATGTAATCGCCATTGATGAACTTTTCGAAAAACTCCTCGGTGCCACATAATCTAGTCAAAGTCATTTTAAACGATGCAGCTCGTTTTCCGTTATACATCTTGCCTGGTATCCTTCCCATCAGGAAATCGGATTCGCCCATCGACCGGATTGCCTCTTTCATCACATCAATACCACCGGCCTTTTTTATGCGATGCCGCAAAACCTTTTCGTTCTTATCCGATAGCATTTTCGAAATCGATAATCCGAGGGCAGAAGCTACCGAGTTATAGAACTCAAATACCTCACTTAATTCCTCTTTTTCTTTTAATTCTTTTTTATTGGGTGTGGGTGTGGGTGTGGGGGTATTGCCTTCGCTTTGCGTTTTTGATGCGTTCGCATCACCAGTTTCCTTTGTTTTCAACCACCTAGCCTTCGCCGCCTTCCTACCTACGTTAGATTTTTGCGAAACGTAGGATTTCTCATCCTGCAACCTACCCTGAATTAATCGGTCATCCTCGATGTCAAAAAATTCAAGAATTATCGGTTTTATTTTCATCCAATTATCAACCCGCATTCGGGCATATCTGGCGAGTAGTTTATCATCGTTCGGTAGGCTGCATTTTTCTGATCTCCAAGCGGCAAATAGGAGGAGTAAATATGCGCCATGTTCAAGGGTGGTAAGGTGAGATGTGTCAGCCAAGTACGCATCAGTCCATATCGTTAAACCTGGGTACTGAGCCATCAACATTCACCCCTCTCAAAACGCTTACGTTCTGTTTCATAAGCATCGATGCAAATATGCTCTAAATTGACCCGTTGAGTATCAGATAAAGTGCCGGCATTGCAGTCATAAAACGCTTCTATGACATAATCCTTATTACGATTAATTGCAGCCAGAATGACCTTGATTTGATCATGTACGGTGATATCCTCATCCAGAGGGCCGGTCATATCGTTAAATGGCAGTTTTAATGGTATATGCGAGTTCTCTTCACACATGGTAACTTAGCTCCCCTCAGTTTTCTTATTCCGCCGCGGTTAATCCACTTGTCAACAATGCCTCGCCGACATCGATGTCGTATTGGATCAGTTTCAGCCGGCGACGTTCGTGCTGCCTCTGGGCAAACCATTTAGCGTGCATCTTGCGGTAATGCTTAGAGACGCAGTTCGTTGACAAACCCAGGTCATCGGCGCAATCTTTCTGCATTGCAAATGGGTGCTGCATAAAATACGCATAAATGCGGTCGTAGTTTTTACCGCGTGTGGCAATGTTTTCAACAGGTTTTGACACTTTATTTCTCCTTTTCTGTCTTGTATTTAATCCAATTTTATATTTACATAGGCATTTAACGGTGCCTCCGTAGTCTATTTTGAATATATTAAAGAGAGTTAAACAGCAACCGCAATTTTGAAAAGGGTAATCAAATGAACGAATTTTATGTGATCATCGATCAAGACAATAATGCTATTTGCATCGACCGCGAAACTGACCAGAAAGACCTGGTGATCAATATCCATGCTGCCCTGAACGATGAAACCGAACGGGCGATACTGGTTAATATAGAAGAGGGCACGACGATCCAAGCCACTGAAGATGTCGCCAGAATTTGGATCAGATCAAACGACACTTGGCAATTTGAGCCAGAGGGCGAAGTTTCGTATTCTAATATCCCGCAATTCGTAATCGAGCATGTCAACGATCTCGAAGAAATCCTGATCGATATCGAAAACGATCATGAGTTTGAAAAACAACATATCAAACAATGCAGCATGCCCAGATAGGAGAAAATCATGAAAATAAAATTAAAAAAATGGCATGAATTCAGTAAAGGTCGAAAGATTTTTACTATTTCATTTTATACTTTTATTGCGTTTGTTCTTTTAGTGAACCTTGCAGATACAAAAAAGAACAAAGAGCCGGTGAAGACTCCGGCTGAGATCGCCGCAGATGCTCGCGAAACCTTAATCGAGCGACAATTTTCTGGATGGGATGGCGCTCACCGAAATCTTGAACGTTTAGTAAAACGGAATTTGGTTGATCCAGATAGTTACGAGCATATCGAAACGCGGTATTTTGATCTCACAGATAGTCTACGGATTATCATGAAATATCGCGCTCGAAACGGTTTTGGCGGTATGACAATCGGACAGGTAGTCGCCATCGTGACACTTGACGGGCAGGTTATTGAGATAACTGAAAATAAATAAAGTGGATTAAATACACTTTAAACGGTGCAACCGTAGATTTAATGATTATATTTATATTATCAGAAGAACGAAAAGGGTAAAAATTATGAAAGTATTAATCGGTTGCGAACAATCAGGAGTTGTCAGAGACGCTTTTCTGCGAGCTGGGCATGATGCCTGGTCATGTGACTTGCTTCCCTCTGAGACCCCGTCAAATCGCCATATACAAGGTGATGTCCGCGATGTGATCAAAATGGATAACTGGGATTTCTTAGCGGTTATGCATCCTCCATGTACAAGATTATGCAACTCAGGGGTGCGCTGGCTCCATAATCCATGCGGCAGATTAGGCGACAGTTATTCGCAAGCCGATCAAGATGCTTTCGTTCTGCTGAACAGAGAAGAGAAGCTGAAATTTTTGTGGGACGATCTTCAAAAGGGCGCCGAGTTATTTTCCGATTGCCTGAACGCTGACATACCACGGATCGCGGTCGAGAACCCAGTCATGCACAAATATGCAAAAGAGCGCATCGATGGTTACTTCGAGTTTTCACAATCGGTTCAGCCTTGGCACTTTGGCACCGACGAGGAAGGCGCTGACAACGTCAAGAAGCGCACTTGTTTCTGGTTGAAGGGATTGCCCAACCTGACCCGCACCGGCACTCTGGACGGCAAGACAGCTCGCCCTGACTGCCATCACGCCAGCCCACGCAAAGACAGGTGGAAGCTGAGATCAAAATTTTACGAGGGCATTGCAAATGCAATGGTCGATCAATGGGGAGTATTAGCATGAGCAACAGAATACAAAAAGTCAGCACGGAAAAACGCTTCGGCATCCATGAATGTGTTACCGTGACAACAACAGGGGTGAAGCCAAGCTGGAAACGGTTTGGCGACGGCTCTAACCAGTGCGAGATGACCGCCACCGGATTGAACCCAGATAAGCCTGCTGCTGGCTGGCTCGAAATCGGAATCACCGAAACATCGTACGGCGAGAAACGAGATGTCGAACGATATACCTCTTGCACCGTCCGACCGGAAGGCATGAGGGCTTTGCGCGATCTACTCAACAAACTTGATCTAGGAGAGGAAGGATAAAACCATGTTGAAAGTTATTTTAGCAATCGCTTTTACTGCCAGCCTGACCGCCGCTTATGTCGGTTCAGAGCTTGGCACCGGCACCCGGGATAATATGTTGGCTCCGGTTGAGTTCATGCAGACGCTCAAAGACCAGGCGCGGGGGAAAAGCTAATGTCAAATATTCTTATCTCGGGCGATCCGCTCGATCCACAAGGTTCCGATCTGATCCACCAGACAACCTCACTAGACGTTGGCAAGCCAGTTCCTGAAGGCTGGCGCGTGATGACGGGCAACAACCTAACATCAACAATCACCCGCACAGCATACCGTGACGAGCTTGACGGCTACGGCGAAGTGGAAAGCGAGCTGCTTTCCGATCTGCTCGAAGTCCGGCACGAAATCACCCGCATTAATGAAACGGCCGGCATGACGATTTTCAACCCGACGGCAACATCGGTCTTGCAAGGTCACATCGATAAACTGCAGAACGGAGAGTGATGCCATGTGGTTTATTATTGTTATTCTATTTCAAGGAAATATTGGAGTCGCGAATATCGATCGTCTTGACCTTCAATTCCTGACCGAGCAGCGATGTCAAGCCGCTGTTTCAACCATCAAAGAAACTTATGCCTTAGTCACGATCCAGCCGCAATTGGTTTGTGTAAATGCCCTTGGAGGAGACGATTAATGATAAAAATGAAACTGATCATCGAGACAGACCGGAACCAGGCTTTCAGCAATCAGCGCCGCGAGCTATCGCGCATCCTCAAGAAAGCTGGCGACCTGGTTCTCACTGGCGACGAAAACACCTCGTTTGTCCTGCGAGATATCAACGGCAACACGGTCGGCAATTTTGTCTTTAAATTGGAGCAAGAACAATGACCAACCGCAACAGCGCCAGCGTCCACCGGTTTGGCGATACGGTCGCCGTCTATATCGGCAACGGGGAAACCCGATACCTAACGCCACATGAAGCCCTCAAACTTGGCAAGGCTTTACGGCAATGCGCCAAATCATGCGTTACGACAACCTGGGCGAAATCATCGTTCAAAACAGTTTCAATAGA
>PJEL010001679.1_pt1 | contig 21687 bp, 14 predicted proteins | sample 1853271 | NCBI WGS metagenome assembly PJEL01 (sample SAMN08108733, study PRJNA415343) | Invertebrate metagenome, whole genome shotgun sequencing project. | host: Globobulimina | place: Sweden: Gullmar Fjord | collected 2015-08
GATTATCCGCTATGCTGTTTTCTGCCCATTCACCCTGGCAGTGTATTTTTTTTCTTTCACACCGTTTTTCAGAATAATGATGCAGCCTGTGCTGGCCTGTTGGGTGATTCTGGCAGGTTCCGGCATCATTTGTATGATTTTACTCGCTTCGCCGCCGGTCACTTTTTCTTATTATGCCGGTCTTATTCTTGTTTTTATGATGAGCTATACGGTGATCAAGATGCGCTTTATTTGGGCCACTGGCGCCGGTTGGCTGCTGGTGGTGCTGTATGAGGTCACCGCTGTTTTTTTTGTTGAGACCCCTGCTGCCATCCTGATCAACAATAATTTCTTTTTTATTGGCGCGAACCTGATCGGTATGTTTGCCTGCTATGCCATTGAGTATTATGCCAGGCGTGATTTTTTTCTGCAGAAGCTTCTTGAAAAAGAGCAGGAGAAAGTGCGGGATGCCCGCCACAGACTTGAAGAAAGAGTGCGAGAGCGAACAGCGCAGTTTGAAGAGGCAAATTCCTCGCTCAAGCATGAAATGGTTGAACGTATCAGGGCTGAAGAGGCGCGTAAACGGGTGCAGGAACAGTTGCTTAGGCAGCAAAAAATGGAGTCTCTTGGGCTGATGGCCGGTGGGGTGGCACATGATCTGAACAATATTCTTTCCGGCGTCATCAGCTATCCGGAGTTGCTGCTTTTGGAATTGCCCAAAGAGAGTGAGTTGCGACCCACTGTTGAGGCGATTCGCGAATCAGGCATGCGTGCTGCGGCTGTGGTGGCGGATCTGCTCACCGTGGCCCGCGGGATTGCCAGTGAGCATGAAGCTGTTTGTCTTAATGATCTGGTTAAAATATATCTTCTTTCACCGGAATACGGCAAGCTGGCCTCGTTACATCCTGCTATTACTGTCCGCACTGAACTGTGCTCTGATTTGCAAAATTGTAAATGTTCGGCCGTGCATATTCAAAAGGTCCTCATGAATCTGGTGACCAATGCATTTGAGGCCATTGAGACCAGTGGTGAGGTGATTGTCGAAACATCCAATCAATCTGTGACCAGTGGAGACGAACACCCTGAGCTTATCAAAGCTGGTGAATATGTCATGGTGCGGGTGAGTGATTGTGGGCCTGGTATACCCCCAGAAGTGCTGCAGCATATTTTTGAACCATTTTATACAAAGAAGGTGATGGGCAGAAGCGGTACCGGTCTTGGTCTTGCTGTGGTGTGGAATACCGTCCAGGAGCACAGTGGTGTGGTCATGGTGGATAGTGACCACAAGGGGACAACCTTTTCCGTCTATCTTCCTGTCACTGGTGACGCGGTCAGCGATTCTGATGCGGTAGATGAAAAATGGGAGAATTTGCAGGGGAGTGGAACTCTTCTTGTGGTTGATGACGAGGCACAGCAGCTCGATATTGGGCGCCGGATTCTCTCCTGCCTGGGGTATAATGTGGTAACGGTTGACAGCGGAGAAAACGCTGTTGCCTATCTGGAAAAAAATGCTGTTGATCTGGTGCTGCTGGATATGCTTATGGAGCCCGGCATGAACGGCCTGCAGACCTATGTTGAGATCATCAAACTGTATCCCGGGCAGAAGGCGATAATAGTCAGTGGTTTCTCGGAAAATGATAATGTCAAAGAGGCAATGAAGCTTGGTGTCGGGCGATTTATAAAAAAGCCGTTCACCATGGAAGACCTTGGGCTTGTTGTCAAGGAAGAGCTTGCTGCACCTCAATCTATTTCTTAATGAACGTGTCCTCTGTTTCACCGGCCAGCCAGGCATACGGCTTCCAGTACATGCGTTTTGCCCATTGTCTGCCCTGCTGCTGTTTCTCTCCCAGTCGTTCAAACAGGTAGTACAGAGTGGGAACCACCACCAGAGTTAAAAAGGTGGCCACCACAAGCCCGAAGATCACCACCACTGCCATGGATCGCCACCACTGGCTCGACTCGCTGACCCAGGAAATTGCCCATATGTGAAAATCAAAGGATATCCCGGTCACCATGGGGATTAAGCCCAGGATGGTTGTTATGGCCGTGAGCAGTACCGGGCGCAGCCTAGTGGCGCCTCCGGCAATGACGGCATCTCGCAAAGCCAGGCCCCGTTCACGGAGTTTGTTGATGTAGTCGATGAGGACAATGGCGTTATTTACCACCACCCCGGCCAGGGAAATAACTCCCACCCCGGTCATGATGATGCCAAAAGGCTGGCGAAAGAGGGTGAGGCCGAGAAAAGCACCTCCTAAAGAGAGGATCACCGAGGTCATGATGATAAAAGGCTTGCTCACCGAGTTGAACTGGCTGACCAGGATCAGAAAAATGAGCAGCAGGGCAACGAGAAAGGCCTTGGAAAGAAAGTCTTCAGATTCCTGCTGAAATTCAAATTCACCGGTGAATTTTATGCTGTATCCCGGAGGCAACGGCAGATCGGCCAAGATCTCCGCCGCCTGGGCCCGGGCCACCGGACCCGGGATTTTTGTCTCATCCACATTGGCCTTAACCGTTACCACCCGTTCATTGTTGATGCGGACAATGTCTCCCATGGAGCCGGCAAAGGTAATCTGGGCCAGGGTGGAAAGCGGCACCATTTCCCCCGATGGGGTGGGCAGCATCAGTTCGTGCAGTATATCCACCACCCGCCTGTCATTTTCAGCGAGCTGAACGGTAATGTCGTAATCATCATCTCCTTCCCGAAAAGAACTGACGTCAAGGCCGTTGTATGCTGTCTTTAAGGCAAAGCCGATCATGTCGGTGGATAGACCGAAAAGAGCTGCTTTCTGTCTGTCCACAAGCACCTGCACCGAAGGGGTGCCCTCCACAAAATCATCCCGGACATCTTTCACATGGGGAATGTTTCCGATGATATTTTTTATTTTGCGGGCAATGTCACCTAGCACGGTGAAATTGTCGCCGGCAATTTCAATGTTGATTGGGGCTCCGGTTGGCGGTCCTTCTTCCTCCATGGCGATGGTAATCTTGCCGCCGGGCACATCTGCCACCCTGCTGCGTATATCAGCCACCGTGTCATGGGAGGAACGATATCGGTCACTTATTTCCAGAAAGCGGATGCCCACATGATTTGGGGTGTTTGAGTCAAAGGCTGATCCGCCGCTGGCAGAGACAACACCTTTCATGTAGATGGTGGTGATGTTTTTTAGGTCACTGGGCGCTGGTTGTGTGCCGCCATTGCCTGCCACCGCTTCTTCCAGGCGTTGCATGATACGATCAATATAGTCAAGATCTGCTCCCTCCGGCACATCAACATTGATGTACATTCCCTTTGGCTCAATCTCCGGAAAGAACTCCACCGGTTTTTCAAGACCAATGACCAGCAGCCAGCCCTGCACCATCAGGATAAGAATGCAGAAGGCGATACCGATCACAGAAAATGGCTGTTTGAGAGAATAGGCGAGGATTCGGCTGTAGCGGGTGAGGATAAACCCCTTGATCTGCACCGGTTGTTCCCCGGCGCTTATCACATCTTCACCGTTTTGCCCCTGGATTTTATCAGAATCCTTGATTTTGATAAAAAGTGATGCCAGGGCCGGGTTGATGACCATGGCCACAAAGAGACTTGAGGTCAGGGTGATGATCAGGGTCAGGGGCAGGTAGCTCATGAACTCGCCCATGATACCGGGCCAGAACAGCATGGGGGAAAAGGCGCCCAAGGTAGTGAGGGTGGAGGCGATCACCGGCCAGGCTACTTCCGATGTGGCCTTCATGGCCGCATCGATGCGGGATGCGCCCTGTTCCATGAAACGATAGATGTTTTCAATGATTACAATGGCATTATCCACCAGCATGCCGAGAGCCAGGGTCAGGCTGAACAGTACCACCATGTTGAGAGTAATACCCAGCAGGTAGAGCACGGTGAAAGAAAGCAGCATGGAAAAGGGGATAGCCAGGCTGACCAGCAGGGCATTACGGATTCCCATGGCCAGGAAGATGACGATGAGCACCAGCACCAGGCCGGAAAGAATATTATTTTCAAGATCAGCCACCATGATCTCAATGTCCTGGGCCTTGTCCAGTACCTTGGTGATTTCCGTGCCGCTGGGCCAGCTGAGACGGTCTCCGGCAATGAAGCGGTCCACCTCCCGGCTGATGGAGATAATATTTTCGCCTGATCTTTTTTTAACGGCAATGTTGACCGCTTCCCGACCATTAAGCCGGGAGCGGCTTGTCTCTTCCTTAAAGCCGTCAACCACCCGGGCCACGTCTTTTAAGTAGACCGGTTCTCCCTGATGGGTGCCGAGCACCAGGCCGTATATCTCTTCCGGTGTGACAAATTCTCCGGGCACCCGGAGCTGAAAGCGACCATTGCCCAGGCGGATGGACCCACCCGATGTGTTCTGGTTTTCATCTGACACCACCTTTTCCAGACTGCCGATGGACAGTCCGAAGTGGGCCAGTTTTTCCGGAAAGACCTCCACCCGGATTTCCCTTTCAAGTCCGCCGGTGACATCCACCTCCAAAACCCCTGGCACTGCTTCGATGGCATCTTCCAGGTCGTCGGCAATATCTTTTAAGCAGGGCAGGCCACAGGTGCCGGACAGGGAAAAAACCACAATGGGCATCTCAGAGAAGTTGACCTCAAAAACAGATGGATCATCTTCAAGGTCTCCGGGCAGCTCTCCCTTGGCCTCATCCACCTTGTCTTTTACATCCTGCAAAGCCTGGTCAATATCAGTGCCGGTGACGAACTCAACATTGATGGATGACAGTCCTTCTGAGCTGACGGACTGGATTTTTTTTAAGCCATCGAGCCCTTTAAGCTTTTTTTCGATCTCAATGGTGATTGCCGTCTCTATGTCGGCAGGGGAGACCCCACGGTAAGTGGTGGAGACAAAGACATTGGGGATGGTGATGTCCGGATCACTTTCCCTGGGCAGCACCTGGTAGCAGTATACGCCGAACACAATGAGCATCAGGGCCAGGACAACAACGGTTGTGCTTTTTTTAACAGCGGTATCGGAGATGATCATGGTTTATCTACTGGCGGATTGCTGATCACATCTACCACCTTAATTTTTTGTCCATCCTCCACATCGCGGTGTCCCTCAACAAGGACCCTGTCTCCCGGCGAAAGTCCTTGGGTCACCTGCACCCGCCATTTTTCCATGATGCCCAGCTTGATATTTTTTTTACGTGCTACCCCATCTTCCTCTACAAAAACAAACTGTTCATTATTGCGGGTTATGACGCTGTACAGGGGGACAGCCACGCTGTTGGCGGATATTTTTTTGACCACATCCCCCCGGACAAACATGCCGGGCAGAATTTCTCTGCCACTATTATCTATGGCCAATTCCAGTCGGTACAGGCGGGCGTTTGTTTCAGGCGAGGCGGAAAGAAAATGTTTTGTGCCGGTGATCATGCGATTATCCAGGGCTTGAACGGTAAGTGCTACCTCGTTAAGGCTTCTGACTGGTGTGACGTCGGAGGCCGGTATGCCGATAACGGCTTTGACCTGGTCAATTTTTAAAATCTGGCCGATGGGATCACCTAGCTGCAAGAGCAGACCAACCTTGGCATCAAGGCGTCGAATAACCCCGGACATAGGGGCAGTGATGGTGCAGCGGGAAAGGAAAAGTTCCGCATTTTCCACTTCCGCCTTTGCCATGCGCATTGCCGTCTCTTTTGCATCCAGCACGGCAATGGGCAGCACTCCCTTGTCATGCACGGTCTTGTCCCGGCGGTATTCAGATTTGGTCAGACTGTAGGCCGCTCTGGCTGCATCTAAGGCAATGCGGGCATCGTCATCTTCCAGCCGGGCCAAAATATCTCCCTTTTGTACTTCATCTCCCTCACGCACCAGTACCTTGTCAACGGTGCCACCCAGCCTGGCCATTAATTCAAGGGTGGTCCACGGTTCAATGAGACCGGGCAGGTTGATGCGGTCGGTGATGACAGTGGGATGGATTTCCATCAGTACCGCATTAACTGGCGGACGTTCCCGACTGATAGCGGCTGCTTTTTCTGTGGTGATACGTTTTTTCTCCTCGCCTATCAGGCCAAATAGCACGAAGATGAGAACGATCATGCCGAGAAGAAACAGGCGTGGCAGGTTACGCCAGAGGAGGTAGACAAATTTTGCCCTGGCTGTTGTCGGGGAGGATGACGGCTCGTTCATGAGTTACCTGCTTACTTGATAGTTGGAGTGAGACCGCCCAGGGCCTGCTGAAATCAACATCTTTCTCTATCATAACAGAGGTGGAGAGGACAAGGGAAAAAATGATGGGGTGGGAAGAAGTAAAAGGTGCCTCAATAAAAAGGTGTGTTTTCTTTTCTTTTGGCAGGAAAATTTTTGCGTTGACAGGGAATAGTTCTTATTCTCTTATGTAAAGAACGTTATCTGTCAAGAAAGAGTGTTTACAGGTAGATAATTTTATAAAATGAATTTTTTTAGAGGAGGCGATCTTATGTACAGTAAAGAAACGTTGTGTAAAAAGATCACGGAGGTGTTTCCGGATATCGGCACATGCGGTATTGATTTAACCGTTGATTATGATTCGTCTCAAAAGGCGTGGGTGGTGGATTTACAAAAGGGTGGTCATCATCTTCGAACTTTTCTTGACATTCCGGAAGCCGATACATGCATGGAAGGCAAGCAGTGTGTTTCTCTGGGCCTGCAGATTAACCAGTTACGTAAGAACTTAGGGTTGATACATTAATTTAGCTGCCTTTCCTTAAAACAGAGAGGATGAAAGCAAGTCCGCTGGAGCAGTAACCTTGAAAATATGGTTACCGCTCCTCTTTGTTTTTACACTACCTGCATCAGCTGAAAGGCTCCAAGTTGCGGAATACCTCCCTGGGTATGCCGTTCTCCTTCGAGTACCGCCAGCACATCCCCTTTGATAAGAAAACCTCTATTTTCCGCTTCCTCCTGGGCCCGTCTGACAATATCGTCTCGGCTCAGGTCGTCTCTGATGATAATTGGGCTAATGTTTTTGTAGATACAGGAGTGGCGGGCCACATGCAGGGAGTTTGTCAGCAGCAGAGTTGGAACGGTGCGGTTCCATTTTGACAGATGCGGGTAGATTTTCCCTTCAAGATCAATAACCAGAATAGCGGCTGCGTCCGCCTTGCTGGCAGCGGCAAGCAGGGCAGGGTTGAAGCCCTGATAGTTTGTCAGGAGATCGCAGTGGTTGGAGATCTGTTCGGCGTGGGATTCTTCCGCACTGATAATCGAGGACATGGTGCGGACAACATTGACCGGATCTCCTCCCACGGCAGTTTCTCCGGAAAGCATCACCGCATCGGTTCCTTCCGCCACCGCAACACTGACATCGGTTACTTCCGCCCTGGTCGGTCTGGCATTATAGGTCATGCTGTCAAGCATCTGGGTGGCGGTGATAACCGGGGTATTGGCCTGCCAACAACGACGAATAATATCTCGTTGTATCCACGGCACCCGTGATGCCGGGAGCTCCACGCCCATGTCACCCCTGGCAATCATGATAACGTCGGTGGCCTCGATGATAGCATCAATATTTTCCACTGCTTCCGGTTTTTCAATCTTGGCCACCACCCGGATCTTTCGTTTGCCCTTGCTGATCAGTTTTTTAATTTCTGTAATATCATCCGCCGAGCGGACAAAAGAAAGAGCGGCAAAATCAATGGAGTGCTCCATGCCCCAGGCCAGATCCTGTTTGTCTTTTTCCGTAATACTCGGTAGGGTCAGCGGGGTGGCCGGCAGATTGATACCCTTACTCGATTTCAAGGTGCCGCCAACCACTACCTGGCAGATAACCTCATCTGCTCCCTCCTCCTCAACAACAAGTTCCAGCAGGCCGTCATCGAGCAGAATTGGGTCGCCTGCGCGAAGATCCGCCAGGATTTCCGGAGCAATGGTTGAAAATCGGTCGGAGGTGCCCTCTATGGAATCAGCCTGGATAATAATCCTTGCACCGGTCTTGATCTCGACCCCACCGTCACGTATGGCACCTGTTCTGATTTTTGGCCCACAGAGATCCATCAAAATACCAATGGGGCGGGACCATTTTTCTTCTGCCTGTCTGACGGCCATCAGCCGTTCTTTATGCTCATCATAGGTGCCGTGGGAGAAGTTGAGTCGGGCAATATCCATTCCGGCAAGAATCATCTTTCCAAGTGTTTCCGGTGATTCTGAGGCAGGTCCAATGGTGCAGACAATGCGCGCAAATTTGCGGACATTTTCATTGGAAAAGATCTTGGTCCGCTCAATGATTTCGGTAAGTTTTTTAATCTTCACCGGTTTAGGTAGAAAACCGATGACATTGCTGTAGCGGCTTAACCGTTCCCTTGACTCATCCTCATCATAGCTTGATGAAATGGCAATAATGGGGCACTGGGGGGAGATGACCTGCATGGCCTCCATGAACTTAAAGCCATCCCATTGGGGCATGACCAGATCCGAGATGACAAGGTCGTAATGCTTCGAGGTTGCCAGATGAAATCCTTGCTGGCCATTTTGCACAGCATCAACTTTGTGGCCTATTTTATTGAGTTGTTTAGTCAGAATTGTACTGACTACTGGAGAATCATCAAGAAGAAGAATGCGCATGAACAGAGTCCTTTGGGTCAGTTTAATGACCTTGTGTCATGAAGAGAATTGTTTTTTACAATCGGAGAATGTCTTATTTTATTGATGCATAGAACAAAAAATAAGTCAAATGATACGAAATGATGAGCTTGGGTTTATACGAATAAAGAATTGTTTTGCCCGGGTTGGCCGGTCTGTTGGGTGAACGCATTCAAAAAGCCAGATCGGCACTGTCAATGGTGTCAAGATCGATAGAGCCTAACAAGTGAAAGCTTGGATACAGGTCGGTGGTGGCCTCGCCGATTCGAGCGGTCTGCACTACCAGCATACTTTCGGCACGGCGAATTCCTAAAAATTGCTGTCAGGATCTATTTCCACAAAATGGGAACTGACGGAAGAAGTCAAACTGAAATACCTTGACCTCATCAAGAGATTCCGGTCGATTTCTCTACACAGAAAAAAACATTGCAGAATTCAAACAAGTGTTTAAAGTAAACGTATGTATTTCGCTGTCGCATTCAGGAAACAGGACTCAGGGCAATAAGATGACAAAACCATCCACCACACACCGGATTTTAGATGCTGCCGAGCAGCTATTTGCCGAGCATGGCTATCATCCCACATCTTTACGGGCGATTACAACTGCAGCAGAGGTGAACCTTGCCGCGGTGAACTACCATTTTGGTTCCAAGAAAGAGCTGGTTAAGGCAGTCATGCAGAGGCGCCTTGTTCCTCTTAATAAGCTGCGGATGAGGCTGCTTATGGAGGTTGAAGAAAAGGCGAAGCAGCAAAAGTGCCTACCTGATGTGCGTGAGCTCATTGCCGCCTTTATCCGTCCGACCATAGCCTTTCGAAATTCCTCCCAGGGTGCACGGAACTTTATCATCCTGGTCAGCCGCAGCCTGTCGGAGCCGGATGCCACCGTACGCTCTGTTTTTCTGGAACAGGTTGAGCCACTCTTTGCTAAACTTTTTGGGCTGTTAAATCAGTCTTTGCCGCATCTTACAAAGGAGGTGGTTTACCTCCGTCTTCTTTTTCTGCTTGGTTCGTTGAATCATACCATGCATATGGTGGATAAGGTGAAACCGCCTTTTCCTGAGGCCGCGCCTGAGGCTCTTGACAGTGTGCTTGAGGAAGAGTTTCTGGCATTTGCCACCAGCGGCATGAAGGCGTAACCCATGAAACTGCGTTTTGTCATAAATTGCATCAGCGGAGTGCTGTGCGCGCTTTTTTTCACCGGCTGCGCATTTTCTCTGTGGAAAACAGGGCAGTATCAGGTGACAGAGATGCCTCCTTCTTATCTGCGGGAGGGAGAGCCGGACCTTGCCCGTTCTCTACCGGAAAGATGGTGGGAGGGTTTTAACGATCCTCTGCTTAATTCTTTGGTTGTGAAGGCCCTGGAGAGCAATCTGGATATTGGCCGGGCCTATAGCCGTTTTGCCCAATCAGAAATAGTGGTAAGCACAGCCAGGGCGGACCATCTTCCATATCTTAATCTGGCAGCAAACGAGACAAGGTCCAAGCAGGCCTCCTTTTCATCGTCGCCTGAGTCCACCTGGAATTTTTCACTGGCCGCAGGATATGAAGTGGATATCTGGAATAAGTATGGTCACAACATCGCCGCAAAAAAGTATGAATCACTGGCCGCCAAAGACGATATCAAGACCCTGTATCTTTCTATCACCGCGCGGCTAACCGATCTCTACTATTTTGCTGTTGAGCAGCGTGCCCAGTTACAGTTTCTCGATAAAATTGTCGTCTCCTATGAGGAAAGCCTGCTTCTTATTGAAACACGATACTGGGAAGGTCTCAGTGAGGCCCTGGATGTCCATCAAGCCCGGCAAAATCTTGCCGCAACCAAGGCCAAGCGGCCAGTGTATGAAGCAAATTTGGCGGTTGCTGAACACGCCATATCCGTTCTCTGCGGCTATTTCCCGGGGGAGGTCGGTGTTGGTGAAATCGCTCAGCTGCCAACGTTGACTGAAATGTTCGGACAAGGACTTCCGGCAGATCTCTTGAAAAAACGCCCTGATATCCAGGCTGCCCTGCATCGGGTGCAGGCAAAAGATGAACAGATCGGCATTGCCGTTGCTAATCGATTTCCATCCTTCAATCTTTTGGCAAACGCCGGCAGGGGACGATTTAATTTAGGGCAACTGGTCACAGACAGTTACTGGAGTCTTATTGCTGAAATGACGGCCCCTCTGTTTGATGGAGGCAGACGAAAAAATGAGGTGGAGCGAAGTAAAATTGTCCTGCAGCAGGAACTGCTTAACCTCAAAGATGTGACTCTGACTGCGGTGCAGGAAGTAGAAGACGCCCTGGTCAAAAACCGGACAACCGAGCAGCGCATTACCTTGCTTGAAGATGTGGTGAGCACATCTCAGAATAGTTTTGATACGGCCATGGAGCAATATCTCCAGGGGCTAGAGGGATATCTGCCGGTGCTCATTGCCCAGCGCTCTCTGTTTGAGGCGGAAACGCAGCTTCTTGTGACCAGACGGGAGTTCTTGACTGACCGGATAAGCCTGCTCCGTTCCTTGGGCGGCAGTTGGATGAGCGCGCTGGTGGAAAAGAAAGTAGAAGAGAATCGCTGATAGCTCATAGTAGTCTACTCTCAAGAGCCACCAGCAAACATAACATTAGGAAAATATCATGGCCTTCAAAGGTGTGTTTACAAAATTTATACTCCCGATTCTTGTTATCGTCGTCGGGGTGGTGATAATGCGGATGATGATTCTGAACCGTCCGGCTCCGGAAAAAAAGCATAGGGTGAACCCTGGGGTGCTGGTGCAGGTTGTCCAGCCTGGCAGTGAGAATCGACAGATTCAGGTGTTTGCCACCGGCACTGTGCAGTCCGTGCAAGAGGTGGAGATAACGCCACAGATCAGCGGTAAAGTGGTGGAGGTGCACCCGCGTTTGGTTACAGGTGGGTATATCAACAATGGTTCTTTGCTTTTTAAGATAGAAGACGCTGACTATCGTCTGACCGTTGGCAAGGCACAAACCGTTATTACCCAAGCCCGGAGTGAAATCACAATCTTAGAGAGCAAGGCCAAGGTGGCACTTGGAGAATGGCAGCGCCTGCATCCCTCCGGACAGAAAAAACCAAACCCGCTGGTGGTACATGAGCCGCAGCTTGAAACTGCCCGAGCTGTTCTTGCCGCTGCCCGCACCTCTCTGGATCAAGCAAAGCTGGACCTTGCCCGCACAGAGGTGTATGCCCCATTTGACAGCTTGGTTCGCTCTGAACAGCTTGCCATTGGCCAGTATGTCAAAGCCGGTAACTCCGTTGCCCGTCTTACTGCAACCGGGGCTGCCGAGATTATTGTTCCCTTACCCCTTGAAGAGCTACAGTGGCTATCGGTTCCTCGACATGATCGTCAGGTTGAAGGGGCCCAGGCACTGGTCCGTGTCACAGCAGGCCGTATATTGTATGAGTGGCAGGGTGAGGTCAGTCGTTCCCTTGGAGAAATTGATGCCAGAAGCAGGATGGCCCGTCTCGTTATCACAGTTGCTGATCCCTATCGTTTACGGCAACAGAAACCAAATACAGGTCTTGATCTGTCCATGGGGATGTTTGTTGATGTGATTTTAACTGGCAAACAACTGGCCAATATGGTCAGCCTGCCCCGCATTGCTTTACGGGAACAAAATACAGTGTGGATCATGGATGCCCAGGGCCAATTGCGTATTCGCAAGGTCAGCCCCTTACGTTTTGAACGTGATGAGGTAATCATCGCTGAAGGGCTCACCGGCCAAGAAAGGATCGTGCTGACACATCTGACTGGCGCTGCTGAAGGAATGAAGCTGCGGATTCAGAGTGGGGGAGGGGGCAAGTGAGTGGTCCTATAAGCTGGATGGCCCGTAATCATGTGGCTGCCAATCTGTTGATGGGGGTCTTTGTCATCGGCGGCTTGATCCTCGGATTTTCTATCAAACAAGAGGTGTTTCCTGAGGTGAACCTTGACCGGGTTACGGTCAATGTCACCTACCCTGGGGCCGGACCTGATGAGGTGGAGGAGGGAATTGTCCTGAAGGTTGAAGAGGCTATCAATGCTGTTGACGGCCTGAAGGAAATCACCTCCCAGGCATACGAAGGAGTGGGGGTCGTTACCGCTGTGATGCGGGAAGGGGAAAACGCAGATCGTTTCCTGCAGGATATTAAGAGCGAAGTGGACCGGATCATCACCTTTCCCGAAGAGGCGGAAAAACCTATTATCACCAAGATGCTGAACCGGCGTGAGGTGGCTTCCCTGGTTGTTTATGGAAATGTTTCAGAGCGGGTCTTGCGGGAGCAGGCAGAGGCGATGCGTGATGAATTGCTGGCCCTTGATGAAATTTCCCAGGCTGATCTTGGTGGGGTGCGGCCCTATGAAATTTCCGTTGAAATCCCGGAGGCCAACCTGCGCCGCTACAATCTCACCCTGGATAAAATTGCCATGCGGGTACGTCAGGCTTCCATGGATCTCCCTGGAGGCTCGGTTAAGGCTGCCGGCGGTGAGATCTTGATCCGAACCAAGGAGAGACGTTACACCGGTGATGAATATAAAGAAATTGTCGTGGTCGATAATCCAGATGGCAGCCAGGTTAAACTCCGTGACATTGGCCTTATCCGGGATGACTTCCGGGAAACTGACGAATACGCCCGCTTTAATGGTATGCCCGCCGCCATGGTCTCTGTTTTTCGGGTGGGTAAAGAAAAACCAACGGTTATCTCCCAGGTTGTCCATGATTTCGTGGAAGACAAACAGGAGTTTTTGCCGGTTTCCTTGCACATGGATGTCTGGAACGACAGCTCTGAGCTTCTTGACAGTCGCATGAATCTTCTCTTGAAAAATGCCTTTCTTGGCCTCATTCTGGTCTTTTTCATCCTCAGCCTTTTCTTGCAGATCAGGCTTGCCCTTTGGGTAATGCTGGGCATTCCTATCTCCTTTCTGGGGGCACTCTTGCTCATGCCCCAGCTTGATGTGTCTATTAATATGATATCGCTTTTCGGCTTTATCATGGCGCTCGGTATTGTTGTTGACGATGCCATTGTCGTTGGAGAAAATATTTTTGAGCATCGGCAGCAGGGTAAAAAATTTATCAGGGCGGCCATTGACGGAGCCCGGGAGGTGGCGCTGCCTGTAACTTTTTCCATCCTGACCTCAGTGGCTGCCTTTATGCCCCTGGTTTTTGTTGAAGGTTCCCTCGGTAAGTTTATCCGGGTTATTCCGTTAACGGTTATGACTATCCTGGTTATATCCCTGGTTGAGTCTCTGTTTGTTTTGCCGGCGCATCTCAGTCTTGGCAGACAGCAGAAGGGAGCTGGCAAGGCCTCAGTGGCTGATAAACTGCGAAAACACGTGGTGGGAGGTCTTGATCGTTTTGTCCAGGGACCATATCGACGTTTTCTCGAGTTTAATCTTGCCTACCGCTATCTCTCCATTGCCGTGGGAATCGCGGTCCTTTTTACCTGTGTTGGCATGGTGAAGGGCGGGGTGGTCAAGTTTCGCTTCATGCCTGAGGTGGATGGCGATAAGATCACCGCCTCTCTGCAGATGCCTATGGGAACACCGGTGGAAGAGACCGCAGCGGTGCATGACTTGCTTCTCAAGAAGGGAAAAGAGGTGGTTGCCGCCTATGATCATGAAATCGGACGCAGCGAGACAAGTCTCAGACAGCTTTACTCTGTTGTCGGGAGCACCATGGCCAAGGGGGGGCCCAAGGGTGGTGAGGGCAATTCCGGAGCCCATCTGGCTGATATGGCCATCTTGCTTATTCCCAGCGAAGAGCGAGGCTATCCTGCTCTTGATATCACCAACCGCTGGCGGGAATCTGTCGGTGAAATTCCCGGTATAGATTCCCTTAGCTTCAGCTCAAACCTGATGCATATGGGGGATAATATTGATGTGCAGTTGGCCCATAATGATTTCGATATTTTGGTGGAGGCGGCCAGTCGCTTGAAAGAGTCACTGGCCGAGTATCCCGGTGTTTTCGATATTAAAGATTCCTATCCAGCCGGGAAAAAGGAGTTGAAAATTAAGCTCAAGCCTGCCGCCCGTACCCTGGGTGTTACCGAGGAGGATCTCGGACGGCAGATCCGCAGTGCCTTCTACGGGGCAGAGGCCCTGAGGCTTCAGCGGGGACGCAATGAGGTGAAGGTGATGGTGCGCTACCCTGAAAATGATCGCAAGCATCTGGCTAATTTTGAGAACATGCGCATTCGCACTCCGGATGGCGGTGAGATTCCTCTGTCCATGGCCGCAGAAATTATCCAGGGCAGGGGTTACAGCACCATTAATCGTTCTGACCGCAAGCGGGTGATCAATGTCACCGCCAGTGTGGATTTCAGTCAGGGAAATGCTGATGATATTCTGGCTGACATGAAGGAGTCGGTATTGAGGCAGCTGCCGGCTGATTATCCCGGTCTCAGCTATGATATGGAAGGTGAGGCTAAAGAGCGCCGTGAGTCCATGGCCAGCATGGGGCGGGGGTTTTTTCTGGCCATGTTTGCCATCTATGCCTTGCTGGCCATCCCCTTTCGCAGTTACACCCAGCCCTTTCTGGTCATGTCCGCCATTCCTTTCGGGGTGGTGGGAGCAGTGATAGGCCATCTTATTATGGGGTATGATTTGAATATGCTCAGTCTCTTTGGCATTGTTGCCCTGTCGGGGGTGGTGGTCAATGATTCATTGCTGCTTATCGATCAGGTCAACCGGAATCGCAAGGACGGGAAACCCATTTTACAGGCAGTGGTGGAGAGCGGCACCCGGCGCTTTCGCCCCATTTTGTTGACTTCGCTTACCACCTTTTTCGGACTGATGCCGATGATCGCCGAAACCAGCGTCCAGGCCCAGTTTCTCATTCCCATGGCCATCAGTCTTGGATTCGGCATAATGTTTGCCACTGGCATCACTTTGTTGCTTGTGCCATCCCTTTATATGATATTAGAAGATTTCCACCGGCTGTTTGGGGGGAATTCTACTTCGACAAGTGAACCGTCAGATTTGTGATCACCTCGGCAGGAAGCCTTTTTTCCTTGTTAAATTAGATTGTTCAATGGGTATGCACTGGAGAAAATCAGTTGCCTGGAAAGCCTGTACCTGTTATTTTGTCAGGTCCGTTAAAAAACAGCTTGCTTTGTTGTTGATATGGAGTATTATGACAAATTCTTGTTAGAGTATTATCTGTTTTTCTTGAGAAACTATCATATCAAACCGCTCAATTCTCTTGTTTAGTATTGGGCGGTTTTTTTTTAAAGTGGTTTCCTGATAATATTCTCATTTATTAAATGGCTCTTACTTAAGGGCCGCACAGTAAGGAGTAGTACGAAGTGAGCAAAGGTATTGTAAAATGGTTTAACGCGTCGAAGGGTTTTGGTTTTATTGAGCAGGAAGATGGATCGGATGTTTTTGTCCATCATACTGCAATTCAAGCTGATGGTTACAAATCTCTTGACGAAGGTGCATCTGTTACTTTTGAAGTTGTTGATGGCCCAAAAGGTCCTGCTGCAGCCGATGTGGTTCAGCTTTAAATAATTTTTAAGATAGTATCTCGAATGCCCTGCACATTGCAGGGCATTTTTTTTGATCCGCCTGCACCACCGTCGTTTAAAGCTTGTTTGAGCAGTGGGTCTGCTCAAACCGATTAGCGAGTCCGCGAGACATCGAGACTTATCACCCCCAGGACATTTCCTGCGGGTATCCTTAATGTGGGATAAAGCAGAGTTAAGCAGTGAGGCTGCTTAAATGAAACTTATGCACCCCAAGGGCATTTTGTTCGGGCACCTTGTGGCATAAAATCATACCACTATGCAATTCCCCACTCACTCCTTAACTCGAAAGAATACACATTATGAATACATTTACAGATATTGGTCTTAATAAGGATATACTTAAAGGGCTATCAGCCCTGGGATTTCAGGAACCAACTCCGGTTCAGGCGGAGGTTGTTCCATTAATGCTTGCGCAACAGGTTGATATGGTCAGTCTGGCCCAAACAGGCACAGGCAAAACAGCCGCTTTTGGCCTTCCTTTGATTCAACTGACAGACACAAAAAGCAGACAAACCCAGGGCTTGATTCTCTGTCCTACTCGGGAGCTTTGCGTGCAGGTGTCCAGAGACCTGGAAGCCTTTTCTCGGTATGTTGAAGGTTTAAAAATATTAGCCGTATACGGCGGCACACCAATTGATCCGCAGATTAAAGCCCTGCGCAGAGGTGTGCAGATTATTGTAGCAACTCCTGGTCGCTTAAATGATTTAATCAATCGCGGCAAGGTTAACATATCCGGTGTCCGCTATGTTGTGTTTGATGAAGCTGATGAGATGCTGCAGATGGGTTTTCAGGATGAATTAAACTCCATACTGGCCCAGACACCTTCAGAAAAAAATACCTTGCTGTTTTCGGCAACAATGTCAAAAGAAGTGAAATCCATTGCCAGCAGGTATATGTCAAATCCTGTTGAGGTGACAATCGGTAAACGTAATGCCGGGGCTGAAAATGTGCGCCATGAATATTATATGGTTCAGGCCAGGGATCGCTATCTTGCTTTGAAGCGAATTGTCGATAATAGCCCCAATAATTATTCAATTGTTTTTTGTCGTACTCGCAAGGAAACCCACGAAGTCGCCAATAAATTGATGCAGGACGGCTACAACGCCGATGCTTTGCATGGAGATTTGTCCCAAGCCCAGCGCGATCAGGTGATGAAGAAATTCCGCGCAAAGAACCTGCAAATACTTGTGGCAACCGATGTTGCTGCTCGTGGCTTGGATGTTAATGATCTGACCCATGTGATCAACTACAATCTTCCGGACGAGATTGCCGGTTATACCCATAGAAGTGGTCGTACCGGTCGGGCGGGACGTGACGGCATATCGGTTGCTATTGTTCATATGAAGGAACAATTTAAAATCAGGCAAATTGAGCAGAGGATTAATAAGAAGTTTACCAAGTGCCTTGTCCCTTCAGGTGCTGAGATTTGTAAAAAGCAGCTGGTCACCTTGGTTGATGTACTTACCAAAGTCGAGGTGGACCACGAGCAGATTGATCCGCTGTATGCTGAAATTGCAGAAAAGTTTGGTCACCTGGATCGCGAAGAGCTGATTAAAAAAGTTATTTCTTTGGAATTTAATAAGTTCTTGGAATATTACAAAAATGCACCTGATCTCAATGTAAGTCATGGGGTGGCTAAAAAGCAGTATGGCAAAAGAGACGGCCAGCGCAGGGACTCTTCTGCTCGCAATTCAAATGGCAAACAGAAATTTACCCGTTTTTTCCTTAATGTTGGTAGGCGTCAGGGGATCATGCCCCAGGGGCTGATTGGCAAGATTAATGGTATTCCTGGTGTTGGACGCATTAAAGTCGGAAAGATTGAAATTTTGCGGAACTCTGCTCTGCTCGAAGCAGACAGCAGGTTTACCCCGCAAATACTTGACGCGTTTCAGCATGTTCAAATTAATGGAAAAACAGTTTCCATTGAGATTTCCAAGGGCAATCCTGGTGCCGCAAGTCGACCCAAACATGGCGAAATACGCCATCACCGTAAAGGGCGCAAATTTAAGGCTGCAGAAAGTGCAGCATGAAAAGCTCGTAAATATCAGTGACTGAGAAATGATTTTCTTGTTTTGTAACAAGAAAATCATTTTGTGAAGGCACTTATATGCTTCAAGCGGGTACTGAACCGAAATATCACATCGGGGTTAGTGTTGTGCAATTTGGCAACACATAGAGTTGCTGCAAATCGTCATGCAGCAAAAAATCTGAGGAGAGTAATAATGAATATATATGTTGGACAACTGGCTTACAGTGTAACCGAAACTGAATTACAAGAACTCTTCTCAGAATTTGGTGAGATCGAAAGTGTCAATTTGATCATGGACCGCTTTTCCGGAAGATCAAAAGGCTTTGCTTTTATTGACATGCCAAGCAATTCAGAAGCAGATCAGGCGATAAAGGCTTTGAATAAAAGCATGTTCCAGGGAAGAGAGATCAAAGTTAACCAGGTGCAGCCGCAAAACCGCCGTGATAAACGGGCGAAGCGCCGTTTCAGGCATTGATTCGTCTTTACATGATCAAGCAGGGCCAGGGGAAGGATGACGAATAGTTTTTTCTTTACCTGACCCTGGATGTCAATGCCTTCTTGCTCCCCTCTTTAGCCGTTAGCACAACTCTTTCTTTTTTCAAGTCTTTAAGGTCGGTACTCGGCCTTGCCACACTGCTCATTTACACTCCTTTACAGCGGTGGCATCCCCCCTTTGTCATTAAACAACCATAGAAATAGAAGAAATAATCGCCCAAAAATAGAATTGTCGTAGCCAGTTCTACTGGGTGTAAATTTCACTTTTTTACCACCAGACCAGGTCATTGCGCCTGCCAATTCACCTAGCTGAAAATGAACATGGTACATAGCAAATGCGCTGAGATGTGTGAGCAAAATTTTTTTCTTCAGCAAGTCCGGCTAAAATGAATCGGTAATCAGAAAGTGCAACTAAACGAAAAACTTTCATTTACAAGATAGCTATAAAGATATATACAGCTATCGGTGAGAGGGTTCTGGTGGTAAATGAATGATGCGTCAGTCATTTGATAGATGTGTCCGTCTGAACGCCTTAGAGTTGCTAGCATTAAAAAGTTACCGGCTCTGTCTAAATGCCCTCATAATGAAGACAGGCTATTTTTTTAGCAAATTGAAAAGTGAGAAATTTTCAAAATGAAAACAACAATGAGCAAGAAGGAGGCATGACAAAATGAAGAACAGCAAGACAGGAAAGACAATTGTGACCGCTTTTTCAGCACTGTTGGTTTTTGGTGCACATGAAGCAGGGGCAGATGACTTTGATACGTTTCATATGCCGGTGAGTAATCCTGTTTATTCCGGTGATGCGCGTAATGTAACTATGGTCCGGCCAATTATTCTGCATCAGAACATGCCGGATAAGATTAAAACCATCCAGAATGGCACAAAAGTTGATGTAGAACTTGGCGGTGAAGTAAAAGGGGCGGCTCTGCAATTTAGTTACGCCTTTAATGAAAGATTGTCACTGGTAGCAGTGAAAGACGGTTATGTGGATTGTGAGCCTGATAAAAGTTTAGATGACCATAGCGGTTATTTAGACATTGCTTTAGGTATGCAGTATTCATTTATCTACAAACCAGAAGATAATTTTATTGTGTCAGCACGTCTGGTCTATGAAAGCACAACTGGTGACGATGAGGTGTACCAGAGCAATGGCGACGGCAATGTCGCTCCTGCGATTTTGTTTTTGAAAGGATGGGACAAATGGCAGTTATCAGGTTCAGTGGGTTTTATTCTTCCTTTTGATGATGACGAAGAAAACACCATGCTCTATGATGCCTGGCATTTGAGTTATGCTGTGACAGATTGGTTTAGGCCCCTGGCTGAGGTGAATCACTTTCATATTTTAAGCACCGGGGATAGAGACATGGCTGATTATAACAACAGTCAGGACCCGGAGGATCTGGTTGCAGCAATTGCAACATTCACCCCATGCGATATTATTAACCTTGGTGGAGAAAACACCGACGAACACCGAGATCTGGTAACCATGGCCGTGGGGGCAAGATTTCGCCTGACCAGCGGGCTTGATCTCGGGGCAGTATACGAATTCCCCCTGACAAACAACGAAGCGACCCTGCTGGATGAAAGATTCCTGGTGGATGCCATGCTTACTTTCAAGTTTTAATTCATACCGAGAATAACAACTGGACAAAAAGGCTGAGTTAAAAACTCAGCCTTTTTTTATTGTAAGATTGCCCGCAATACGATTCTGCTGGTAACCAGCAGAGATTGTTAGCTAAAGTTGTCTGGGTATGACCCCTCAATATTGTTGTTGACATTCTAGAGAGTACCCCCTACGCTAATAACTGTTAATGTGCACTTTTTGCAGTTCATTTCATCATTTTTCCTTCGGGTCGTCCAAATGCAGAAAATTACAATTTTAGCTATTTCCCTGATAGCTCTTCTTCTTATTTGTCCATGTGTCTATGCTCAGCAGACGCTTGTTTCAGCAAAGGTGACAAAATCCCCCCACATAGATGGTATTGCCGATGAGCCGTTGTGGGAAAAAGCAAAGGCAATCACCACCCATGATGATGTGGCAGATATCGATGTGACCTTAAAATCAGTGTACACTGGCAACAAGATTTATCTTTTGGTAAGTTTTCCTGATCCCGACGAATCTCGGCTCCATAAACCCTGGGTTTGGAACAAAGAACAGCAACTTTATATGATGGGCCCTGAACGTGAGGACTGTTTTGTTATCAAATGGGCACTTTCTGATGATGTATCAGATTTAAGCCTTTCCCCAGACATCCCATATGAGGCTGACATCTGGTTTTGGAAGGCTAATCGGACTGATCCTGCAGGTTTTGCAGATGATAAAATCCAGCAACTGACTGACATAAAGAATTTTAGGTTTAAGAAGCTATCGTCTCAATCAGGAAAGAGTATGTATTTATCTCGAAAAGGTGACAAAGGAGACCCTGCTTATAAAACAGTCTTACAGGTAGATTATGTTAAAGATGTTCTGCCCCAGTTTGCCTCCCAGCAACCATCTGCAAGCAGGGCCGATGTGCAGGCCAAGGGTGTTTGGAAGAATGGTCAGTGGACAATAGAATTTATGCGTGAACTCAAAAATAATAATACGGACGATATTCGGTTTGACATAAAGCAAAAATATTTCTTTGGCGTTTCCAGGTATGAAATAGCTGGAAGGCCACCGAACCCGCGGTTCAGTCAACCTCTGTATAACTCCGGGGATGTGACTGAAAAACTCTTTTTTGTTTTTGAAAGATAGCCACCCAGCTTGTTATGACATTTCAAAGGATAAAAAATATTGGGCTCACGGCTATGGTCTGCATCATGGTCATGGTGTCTCTCCTGACCCATTTTTCCCTGCGTCCTGTTACAGAAAGCAACATCGCCAATCTGCAGAATATTGAGGCCTTACAAGCTTCCCTTGAAACCTATAGAAAGTTTCAACATGCCTCCCTCCAATTTGAACGACTCATTAGAAAAGGTGCAACGGATTTTTCAGAACCGAACCAGTTGTTGCTGCAAATAATAGGAGATTTGCAGGATCAAAAGGAGAAATTGTCTCTCTTTTCTGACGATGAGAAAGAAATTTTTCATGACCTTAATTATAATGCACGGCTATTTCGCCACGCT
>PJEL010001680.1_pt1 | contig 21686 bp, 32 predicted proteins | sample 1853271 | NCBI WGS metagenome assembly PJEL01 (sample SAMN08108733, study PRJNA415343) | Invertebrate metagenome, whole genome shotgun sequencing project. | host: Globobulimina | place: Sweden: Gullmar Fjord | collected 2015-08
TCTTTGATCAATATAAGATTTACATTTTATTTTATTAATATTAAAATTTCCTGTTCCTGTATTTATAAAATTATCACAATTTATACTTATAGGCCCATTTAAATTTATAATTTTTGAATCACAATCAAATTGAGATGGTTTTTTGTTTTGGATTTCATCTTCTATCTTACAAATTTTGAAACTATTACCTATTGCAATAGCCAATATATTCTTTAATGGATGAAATTGAATGCATGCAATCTCTTCCTCTTCACTAAGATCTATAGTTTTATGAAGACTCCAGTTTTTCGTATTAAATAAATTTATTATCCCGTTTTTATCAGCAGATGCTAATAAATTTCCAGAGGAATTAAAACAAATACTTTTGATATATGAAGAATGTTTAAACAATTTTTTAATAAACTTTATCTTATTGATATTCCAAATACAAATAATTCCATCTTTATCACCAGAAACTAAAATATTTCCAGATTTATTGAAGCAAATACTATTAATACTATTTTCATGTTTTTTTTCGAAATTACTAATTTTAAAAGTATTTATATCCAATAAAGAGATATGTTTATCGTTTCCAGCAGAAGCTAAAATATTTCCATTAGGGCTAAAGCAAATATCTTTTATCCCACTTTTTTGCATTTTATATTCTAATAATTCTTTACTTTTTATATTTATTAAACACATGGGACCATTATGATCTGTAAAAGCCAAAATATAGCCATTAGGACTAAAGCAAATGCTTTTTATTCTTGTTTCATATATCTTTTTTTGTAGATATATTTTCCCATCAAAATTCTTAATAATTACAGATCCGATATCATCTCCCAAAGCTAAAAAATTATCTTTTTTAGGATGAAAACAAATAGATTTGATAATATTGTCTTCTTTAAAAGTTTTGAAATATTTCCAATTATTAGTATCCCATAAACTAATATATTTATCTTTACTTGTTAGAGCTAATTGATCTCCGGAAGTATTGAAAGATAATTTTAGTATTTTATCTGAATGAATAGCTTTAACTTTTAATAGTTCATAGCTATTCATATGCATATCATTTTTAGACTGACATGAGAAAACAAAAATAACTTTGAAAATATGAAATAAGTAAAATATTCTAGGATAATTATTATTTTTCATTTTAGATAATATTTATTTGTTACATAGCCATTTTTCTTTTTTGTAAATTATTTCCTTTTTGTATATACTCCTTCCATTTGAATTTCTGATAATCGATCTTTGCTCTATACCATTACAATTTTTTACTGTAGATGACACTAGTTATTATTGTTCCTAATACTGAACTAAATATTGTGCTGATTTTTTCTTTTCTTGAAAAATCTTTTTTGCCATCGGAATTAAAACCAATTATTGGTAAGTACATATTTATTATTCATCTATATAGCGGCAAAAACGAAGAAAAAGCCATCCAAAAAAAAGTATACCCAAACCAACAATTGTTCCTAATATACCTTTAGCTGTTCTATTTAAATCGGGAGTAAGTACAATAAAAATAAGCCCCATACATGATACTATAAATGATGATAGGATACAGCAGTATAGGGTCCATTCACAAGCGTTCTTACAACAATCCCTACAATCTTCACAATTGCTACCAGAAACATTCATATGGTTTATATAAGTATTATTTGTTTCTATTGCTCTACTATTAAAATTTCTTGCTTCAGCACCTGAATCTACATAAAACGGATCTGCGTGAATACTTTGTTTTCCTTCAATTTCAAAAGGTATATGATGATCATTGTTTTTTTCTTCAATTTCCTCAGAATCTGTATATATTATATTATTTTCTTTAGTTGCATTTTTATTTAAATTTTGAATATTAAGAGTACTATTAATTATATTACGAGTTTTTATTTTACTAATATTTTGATTAGACTGATCCCTTTCATCAATATAAGATTTACAGTTTAACTCATTAATTTCTATATTTCCTGTATGTATAAACTTTTCACAACTTATGTTTATAGTATGCCCATTTAAAGAATCATTAACTTTCAGGTCATAGCTATTCATATGCCTATCATTTTTAAACTGACATGAAAAAGCAAAAATAGCTTTAAAAATGTAAAATAAATAAAATATTCTAAGATTATTATTATTTTTCATTTTAGATATACTGCTTCCATTTGAAAATGTAAGAAAAATGGATCTTAATTCCTTATTTATTTTTTGCATGGCCATTTTTCTTTTTTGCAAATTATTTCCTTTTTATATAAACAATAGCAACAACTTCCTAAAAAACATATTGCTCCTCCAATAATTCCAGAGACTTTAAACATACAGCAATACTTATAACTTATACCATTACAATTTTTTACTGCAGATGATACACTAGTTATTATTGTTCCTAGTACTGAACTAAATATTGTGCTGATTTTTTCTTTTATTGAAAAATCTTTTTTGCCATTGGAATTATTTATTATTTGTTTATCTATTAATTGTTTATTATTATTTTGGATATTTAGAGTTGTATTTTTTATTATACTTGCGTTTATGTTTGAAATATTTTGATTTTCCTTATTTCTGTTATCCTTATAGTTATTTGATCTCCTATTTCTATTTAGAAATTTGTCATTTATTATAATATCACTATCACTACTATTTGAAATAGATGAATCTTCTTCTATTATAATCATTTGTTTTTTCATATTTACTGATGTACATGAAATAAAAATGATAAATAAAATATAGATTAAAAGACTTTGTTTACTGATACATGTTTTTATAACAATCATATAAATCTCTAATTTTTAAATGTATAAAATATTACTTGATTAATAAGGGTTGTATTTTTATACTTTTAAGAAGAAACAAACGTATAAAAAACTTCCAGTTAAGTTAATATTTAATTAAATACATCCAAAATATTAATTGTAAAATCTGGCGATTAAAATTAATTATTAAAAAAGATGTCTTTCTATTGCTTCAGAAAAAAATGTTTTAGCTCTAGATCCTTGTAAAGTTTCTAAAATTTTACCATTCTTAAAAATTAGTATAGTTGGTATTGTCTTTATATTATATTTAGTAGAAAGTTGAGGATTATTATCTACATCTACTTTACCTACAATAATTTTATCAGCATAATCAGAAGCTAATTCATCAAGTATAGGTGAAAGCATTTTACAAGGACCACACCAATCTGCCCAAAAATCTATCAATGCAAGTTTATCAGCTTTAATTATTTGAGTTTCAAAATTTGTATCTGTTAATTGTATAACTTTCATAATTATTTTTTTTATTCAAATTAAGCAATTTTATATTTTTAAATCAAATTATTTTTATATATAAAATAAAAATATACTACCCTTACTTGAAGATGTAAGAAAAATCGATTTTAAGTCATTGATTATCAAGAACCTTTTTATGCAACTTCAATACTTTTAGTATATATTCATTATTTAGAATCTTATAAATTTTACTAGCATTTGTATTTACTTATATACTAATCGTAAATGAACTGTATCTAAAACCTTTTGATTTCAAAGAGTAAAGACCGATTATTAGAAATTCAAGTGGAAGCAGTATATACTCATTCCATTTGAAGAATTTCTGATAATTGATCGTAACTCATTGATTATCAATGATCTTTTTCCGCATCTTTATATACGAGTAGTATATATGGTTTGTTTGAAGTAAGTATTTTGTTATATTTACATCTGATTGTTAGTTATTAAATTATGGTATTTTAAAGATTTATTATAAGGATTTTACATTTGTTTCTTTAGTATGAATTAAATTTTTGATAAATAGAGTAATTTTTTTAATTTTATAATCTGTTTGTTTGGAGTTGTCTTATAATACACTATTGATAAGATACAATAAATAACAAAATTATATTGATAATTTTTAATTTAAATTATCAGAAATAAAGAAATTTAAATAAGATGGTTGGGATTATTGGTAAAAAAATTGGCATGACGAGAGTCTTTGATGATTCAGGGAAAAGTATTGCTTGTACAATTGTGATTGGAGGTCCTTGTAATATTACTCAATTTAAAAAAAAAGAAATTGATGGTTATGAGGCTGTTCAATTAAGTTATGATGATAAAAAAATAAAAAATACCACTAAGCCAGAACAAGGTCATTTTAAAAAATCAGGAGTACCCCCTAAGAGAAAAGTAATTGAATTTAGAGATTTTGCATTAGATTTTGAAGGAAATGAATTAAAACTTGGAGATCCAATTTCTTTATCAGATGTATTTTCAGAAGGTGATTATATAGATGTAACAGGGACATCCAAAGGTAAAGGTTTTCAAGGAGTAGTTAAAAGGCATAACTTTAAAGGAGTAGGAGATAGAACTCATGGTCAACATAATAGACAGCGTTCTCCTGGCTCAATAGGAGGGGCTTCGTATCCTTCTAGGGTTTTTAAAGGAATGAAAATGGGAGGAAGAACAGGAGGAGAAAAAGTGACGGTGCAAAATCTTCGTGTTATGAAAATTATACCAGAATCTAACATAGTAGTATTAGGTGGAGCGATTCCTGGTTGTAGGAATAATTATATTGTCTTAAAAAAATAAGTTAAATAGAAAGAAATGGAATTATCAGTTTTTAAACATACTGGAGAAGATACAAAGAGGAAAATTAAATTAAATGATTCTATTTTTAGTATAGAACCCAAGGATCATTCTATATATCTTGATGTAAGACAAATTATGGCTAACAAACGCCAAGGAACTCATAAATCAAAAGAAAAAGGAGAAATAACTGGTTCTACTAGGAAATTGAGAAAGCAAAAAGGTACTGGAGGAGCAAGAGTTGGAAGCATTAAATCTCCAATATTTAAGGGAGGAGGTAGAATATTTGGCCCAAAACCTAGAGACTATAGTTTTAAACTTAACAAAAAAACAAAGATTTTAGCACGTAAGTCTGCACTGACTTATAAAGCTAAAAATGGTAATATAGCTGTTTTAGAAGATTTTAAATTAGAGAAATCTAAGACAAAAAATTATGTTTCTATTTTAAAGAATTTATCTTTAGATAATGTTAAATCATTATTAGTTTTAGGTTCTATAGATAAAAACATGTTTTTAGCAAGTAGAAATCTCCAAAATGCAAAAATTACAACAATTGATTTTTTAAATACATATGATATTTTAGATGCATATAAATTAGTTTTTAGTGAAAGTGCATTAAAGAATTTAGAGAAAAAATTAATATAGATTAAATAAGTATATAAAGAATATAGATATGAGCGTATTAAAAAAACCACTTATTACAGAAAAAATATCTCAGTTAAATGAAAAAGGAATTTATGGATTTATAGTAAATGATAAAGCAAATAAAGTTCAAATAAGAAAAGAAATAGAAAAAAGTTATGAGGTAAAAGTAGAAAAAGTAAATACAATGAGATATCCAGGGAAAGTTAAAATACGTTATAAAAAAACAGGAGTGTTAAAAGGGCGTTCTTCTTCTTATAAAAAAGCAATTGTTTATTTGAAAAAAGGAGAAGTATTAGATTTTTATGGAGATATTTAATAAAAAGTAAAAGTAGTCTTAGAAAGTAAATATACATTTATGTCAGTAAAAAAAATAAAACCAACAACCCCAGGGCAAAGATTTAGAATGGCTCCTGATTTTTCTGTTTTATCTAAAGTTAAGCCAGAAAAATCTCTTTTAGTTTTTAATAAAAGTAAAGGAGGCCGGAATAACTTAGGTCGCATGACTATAAGGAACGTTGGAGGTGGGCATAAACAGCGTATGAGACTGATTGACTTTAAAAGAAGAAAATTTGATATAGTTGCAAAAGTTCATTCTATTGAATATGACCCTATGCGTAGTGCTTATATTGCGCTTCTTCATTATATTGATGGGGAAAAAACTTATATAATTGCTCCTGAAGGTATAAAAGTTGGAGATAAATTAATTTCTGGGGAATCTGTTCCATCAGTTTTAGGTAATGCATTATTATTAAAAAATATGCCTGCAGGAACGACAATTCATAATATTGAATTGAAACCTAATAGAGGTGCTGCTATAGTTAGAAGCGCAGGTGCATCAGCTAAATTAATGGGTAAAGATGGGAAATATGTAACTGTTAAATTACCATCTGGAGAAGTAAGAACTATTTTAGGTGAATGTATGGCAACAGTAGGAACAGTATCTAACTCAAGTCATTCTAATGTAGTAATAGGTAAAGCTGGAAGAAATAGATGGTTAGGAAGACGTCCTAGGGTAAGAGGTGTTGCGATGAACCCTGTAGATCATCCTATGGGAGGAGGTGAAGGGAAAGCATCTGGAGGGCAACCTAAATCTAGAACAGGAGTTTATTCTAAAGGTAAAAAGACTAGAAAAAAAACAAAATATTCAGATAAATATATTTTGAAAAGAAAAAATAATAAAAAATAATGGCTAGATCTATAAAAAAAGGACCATATGTTGCATATCATCTGCAAAAAAAAATAGATGTATTAAATGAAACTGGAAACAAAACGTCAATAAAAACATGGTCTAGGAGTTCTACAATAACTCCTGATTTTGTTGGAATTACTTTTAAAGTTCATAATGGGCGTAAGCATTTAGATGTTTATGTATCAGAAAATATGGTGGGTCATAAATTAGGAGAATTTGCTTCAACAAGGACTTTTAGAGGTCACACTAAAAAAGGGAAAAAATAATTTTTATTCATTTTTTAGTTTCTAATTTTCAAAATGAGGCTAGTTAAATAATTAATAATTATTAAAATAAGATAATATAAAATGAAGGCAGTTGCAATTTTAAAGAAAAATCGAATGTCACCTCGAAAAGTCAGGATAGTAGCTGATATGATAAGAGGAATGGATGTGGTTAAAGCATTGGATTGCTTAAAACATGATTCTAGAAAAGCTTCTACTCCTATGTCTAAACTATTATTGTCATCAATTTCTAATTGGCATAATAAAAATGGAAGTGATCGTTCTGATGAATTATTTATTTATGAGATTAGAGTGGATGTGGCAGGAATGTTAAAGAGAATAAAGCCTGCTCCTCAAGGTAGAGCTCATAAAATAAGGAAGAGATTTAATCATATTACTATCGCTGTTGAATCTAAATCGGAACTTCAACAGAAACAATCTACTAATAAAAAGACTGAATTAACTCCGGAAAACAAAGAAATTCCTCAAGATAAAATCGATAAAAAAGAATCTGAAATTTTAAAAACTGCAAAAAAAGATAATTCTAAAATTTCTGATACAAAAGGAGAAAAAACAAACAATCTCTCTAAAAAAATAATAAAGGAAAAAGTATTACTTAAAGAAGATAATAAAAATGAAAAAGAAACTAATCAATTATCTGAAGGAGGAGGAGATAATAATAATAAATTAAATAATAAAAAAGAATAATGGGGCAAAAAGTAAATCCTATAGGTTTTAGGCTTGGGTATATAAAAGGATGGCATTCAAGTTGGTTTGCAGGGAAGAAAGACTTTGCAGATAAATTAATGGAAGATGATGCTATTCGAAAATATATACATGTGAGAATGCCATCAGCTGCAATTTCTAAAATAATAGTAGAGCGAACTTTAAAGACGATAACTTTATCTATTCATACAGCAAGACCTGGTATTGTTATTGGAAAAGGAGGAGCAGAAGTTGATAATATGCGAGAAGAGTTAAAGCGTATTAGAGGTAAGGATATTCAAATAAATATCATTGAAGTAAGGGTACCTGAATTAGATGCTAGATTACTAGGGCAATCAATAGCTAATCAATTAAAAGGAAGAGCTTCATATAGACGAGCTATGAAAAAAGCTATTGAGTCCTCAATAAGAGCAGGAGCAAAAGGAATTAAAGTTAGATTATCAGGAAGGTTAGGAGGAGCAGAAATGGCTCGAGTGGAAGAATATCGAGAAGGAAGAGTGCCTTTACATACTTTAAGAGCAGATATTGATTATGCTGTTATTGGAGCAAATACAGTATACGGAACTATTGGTGTTAAAGTTTGGATATTTAAAAAAGAGATTTATTCTAGACCAAGTCTTTCACCATCAGAATCTTCAAAAGAGAAATTTAATCCTGGAAAAGGAGATAATTTTGGTTCAGGAAACAAAAGAAGAAAAAGGCAAGATAACAGGAGGAAAGCTAAGAATAGTTAATATAAATAATAAACTAAAAGATAATGTTACAACCAAAAAGAACCAAATATAGAAAAGTCCAAAAAGGTCGAATTAAAGGCCTTTCAACTAGAGGGCATATCTTAACTTTTGGGACCTTTGGATTAAAAATTTTAGAATCTGGTTGGATTACAGCTAGGCAAATTGAAGCTGTTAGGGTTGTTATTACTAGAACAATGAAGCGTCAAGGGCAAGTTAAAATTTGTATTTTTCCTGATAAACCAATTACTAAGAAACCAGCTGAGGTTAGAATGGGAAAAGGTAAAGGTGCTCCAGAATATTGGGTAGCTGTTGTTAGGCCAGGGAGAATTCTTTTTGAGATTGAAGGTGTTAGTTATGAAATAGCTAAAGAAGCTATGCGTTTAGCTGGTCATAAATTAGGATTAAAAACTAAAATGGTTATTAGACCAGATTACGAATTTAATAAGTAAAAGCTATGAAATATAAAGAAATAAACAATCTTACTATAAAAGAAATTAATAGTAAAATATTTGAAGAATTAGGAATATTGAAGAAATTGAAGTTTTCTCATGCAATTTCTCCAATAGATAATCCTTTAAGAATAAAAAATACTAGAAGAATGATAGCGAGATTATATACAGCTTTAAAATTTAAATCGGATAATAAAACTAATATTCAAGTAAATAGTAATTCTAAATAAATTATAAAATAATATTATTTATGTCTTCAAAGAAAATAGAAAATAAAATTTTAACTATGGAAACAAAACAAAGAAATCTCAGAAAAGAGCGTATAGGTAAGGTATCAAGTAGTAAAGGAGATAAGACTATAATAATTAATGTAGATAGAAGATTAAAACATCCTGTATATGGTAAATTTATTCATAAAACCACCAAATTTACTGCCCATGATGAGAAAAATGAATGTAAAAAAGGAGATTTAGTTAAAATTATGGAAACTCGTCCTTTAAGTAAAACTAAAAGATGGCGATTAATAGAAATTTTAGAAGCAAATAAGTAATATCCTAAATATATAATTTAAAGATATTCTTAATGAAGATAAATTAATAAATATTATGATACAGCAAGAGTCTAGATTGAATGTAGCAGATAATACCGGAGCAAAACAAGTTCTTTGTATAAGAGTTTTGGGAAATAAGGGGTATGGTTCTGTTGGCGATAAAATAGTTGTAACTGTTAAATCTGCATCTTCATCTGGAAATGTAAAAAAAGGAACGATATCAAAGGCAGTTATTGTAAGAACTCAAAAAGAAGTTCGAAGAAAAGATGGGTCTTATATTAGATTTGAGGATAATGCTGCAGTTTTAATTAATGATAATAATAATGAACCTAAAGGGACTCGTATATTTGGTCCTGTTGCAAGAGAATTGCGAGATGAACAATTTATGAAAATAGTTTCTTTGGCACCAGAAGTACTTTAAAATGAATAATAAGATAATTAAAATACCTAAGTATAAAGTAAGAAAAGGAGATAATGTAAAAGTTATTTCAGGTAATTATAAAGGGAAATCAGGTGAAATTATTTCTATCATTACTAAAAAGGGTAGAGCTATAGTTTCAGGAGTTAATGAAGTAAAAAAACATATCAAACCTTCAGCTAAACATCCTAGAGGGGGGGTTATTACAAAAGAAGCTTCTATTAATATTAGTAATTTGATGCTTTTAGATCCTAAAACTAAAAAACCTACTAGAGTAGGAAGAAAATTAGACAAGGATGGTAAATTAAAAAGATATTCAAAAAAATCAGGAGATTTTATATCTTAAAATTAAAATAATAGATAAAATAATTAGATAATAAAATGATTTATCCAAGATTAAAAAAGAAATATTTTGAGGAAGTAATTACTCAATTAAAGACTAAAATGGATTATACTTCTACTATGCAAGTTCCTAGATTATCAAAAATATGTATAAATCAAGGTTTAGGTGCTGCTGTAGGAAATTCTAAATTAATAGAAGTAGGAATAGAAGAATTAACTGCTATTGCTGGTCAAAAAGCTATACCTAAAAAAGCGAAGAAGTCTGTTTCTAATTTTAAACTTAGAGAAGGAATGCCAATAGGAGTTATGGTTACTCTTCGTGGAATAAGAATGTATGAATTTTTAGATAGATTTATAAGTATATCTTTACCAAGAGTAAGAGATTTCAGAGGATTAAATGCAGATTGTTTTGATGGGAAAGGTAATTGTACTATTGGTATTAAGGAGCAAATAATATTTCCTGAAATTAGTATGGATAAAGTAAATAAATTAAATGGAATGAATATTACTTTTGTTACTAATTTAGAAGATGATTATGCAGCTTTTGAATTATTGAAATCATTAGGTATCCCTTTTAAGGAATCTAAGAAATTTAATAAAATAGAAAAAAAAAGTTAGCTAAGTGATTTAAATTATTATTCTATGGAAAGAAAAAAACTATAATTATGGCAAAAGAATCGATGAAAGCTAGAGAGCGTAAAAGGCTTCGGTTATCAGAAAGATATAAAAAAAAACGAGATGAGCTTAAAGCTAAAGGAGATTTTGAAGGATTAGATAAACTTCCCAAAAACTCTTCTACTGTACGTCTTCATAATCGTTGTAGAGTAACAGGTAGACCTAGAGGATATATTCGGAAATTTGGAATTTGCAGAATAATATTTAGAGAATGGGCATCAGAAGGAAAAATTCCTGGAGTTACTAAGGCTAGTTGGTAGAATAAAATTATGATTATATAATTAATACAGTTTATTTAATTGAAATTAGAGGACTGGGGTTAATTATATACTTATTTTTTGTTTTCTTATTAAAAAATTATTAAAATTGCAGTTGTTTCTTTAAAGAGATTTATTGCGTTAACGAAAATTTATGTATACAGATCCTATATCAGATTATTTAACAAGGGTAAGAAATGGCATGATGGCAAATCATGAAAAAGTACGTATGCCAACTTCTAATATAAAAAAAAATATAAGTAAAGTATTACTTGATAAAGGTTATATAAAAGACTTTAAGATAATAGATGATAAAAAAAATCTTTTTGGAGGACAAAAAATTTTAGAAATTGAATTAAAATATAATACAATAGGCTCTAAAAGGCAATATGCGATAATAAAATTAGATCGTGTAAGTAAGCCAGGACTTAGAAAATATTCAAAAATTAAGGATCTTTCTCATGTATTAAATGGTTTAGGAGTTGCTATTTTGTCTACTTCTAAAGGTGTAATTACAGATAAAGAAGCACGAAAAATGAATATTGGAGGAGAAGTTTTATGTCATGTTTATTAAAATTTTAAATAAAAATAGTGTTGAATTATTGAATTTATATTTCAAATTTAATAATTAGAAATTAGTTAGCGATATATTAGTTAAATGTCAAGAATAGGAGATCAAGTTATAAGCAAACCTTCAGAAATATCTTTAGAAGTTACTGAATCAAACTTAGTAAAAGTAAAAGGAAGCAAAGGGGGATTAGAATGTAAAATAGATAAGGATATAAAAATTATTCTAGAGGATAATTTGATTCATGTTAAGCGTCCATCAGATCAAAAGCATCATAAAGCTATGCATGGTCTCTATAGATCTTTAATTAATAATATGATTATAGGAGTTAGTCAAGGTTATAAAAAATCTCTTGAGCTCGTTGGAGTAGGGTATAAGGCAAATATGCAAGCTGGATATTTAGAATTACATTTAGGATATTCACATGCAATATATTTCTCTTCACCAAAAGAAATTAAAATATCTGCAGAAATGGCTAAAGGAAAAAATCCAATAATTCATATAGAAGGTATAGATAAACAACTTGTAGGGCAAATTGCTGCAAAAATAAAATCATTGCGAAAGCCTGAGCCATATAAAGGTAAAGGTATAAGATTTGTAGGAGAAATTATTAGGAGAAAAGCAGGAAAAACAGCTTCTAAATAATTAAAATATATATTATAAAATAAAAATGCCAAAAGCTTTAAAAATAAGAAGAAAGAATAAAGTTAAGTATCGAATTCGAAAAAAAATAAAAGGTACAGAAGAAATTCCTAGGCTTGCTGTATATAAAAGTAATCAAAGAATTTATGCAAGCTTAATAGATGATATTTCAGGAAATGTTATTACATCTGTATCTTCAATATCTTTAGGAAAAGATGTTAAAAATGTAAATATAGAAAAATCAAAAAAAACAGGAGAATTGATTGCTGAAAAAGCTAAAACTAAAGGTATAAGCAAAGTAGTTTTTGATCGTTCTTATTACATTTATCATGGAAGAGTTAAAGCTTTAGCTGAAGGAGCTAGAAGTAAAGGATTAGTTTTTTAATTTGAAATTTGTCCAAAATAAATATAATTTTAAATAAATGCGTTTAAAAAAAGAAATAATAAGAGCCAGTGAAGTAGAATTAGAAGAAAAAGTAGTGGCTGTTAATAGAGTTACAAAAGTAGTAAAAGGAGGTAGGAATTTTACATTTTCGGTAATCGTTGTTGTAGGTAATAGAGCAGGGGTAGTAGGGTATGGATTAGGAAAAGCAAGAGAAGTTCAAGCAGCTATTCAAAAAGGTATAGATGATGCAAAAAAGAATTTAATAAAAGTTCCTATATTAAGAGAAACTGTGCCACATGAAATTCATGGAAAATATGATGGAGGTCATGTAATGTTAAAACCTGCATCTCCGGGTACAGGAATTATAGCAGGGGGTGCTGTAAGAGCAGTTTTGGAGAGTGCTGGAGTACATAATGTTCTTGCTAAATCAAAGGGTTCTTCGAATCCTCATAATGTAGTTAGGGCTACTTTTGATGGTTTATTGAAATTAAGAGATCCTTTGACTATTGCAGCGCAAAGAAATATACCTCTTGAAAAAGTATTTAATTAAATATTAATTATGTCTAAAATAAAAGTTACTCAGCGAAAAAGTACTATAGGTAAAACTTATCGTCAAAAACTGATAGTTAAAACATTAGGTTTAAAAGGAATTGGTTCTAGTGTTAATCATAATTTGAATTCTTCTATTCAAGGTATGCTAAACAAGGTAGGACATTTATTGGAAATTACTGAAATTAAATAATTATTAAAATATCATTATGGATCTTTCTAGTTTAAAGCCTGCTTTAGGATCGAGAAAAAATAAAAAACGTATTGGGAGAGGTCAAGGATCTGGTAGAGGAGGAACTTCTACTAAAGGTCATAATGGTGCTCAATCTCGTTCTGGATATAAACGTAGATATAATTCAGAAGGAGGACAAATGCCTTTACAAGTAAGAGTTCCTAAGTTTGGGTTTAATAGTCCTAATAGGGTTGTATATAGGCCAATTAATTTATCTACTTTACAATTATTAAGTGAAAAAGAAGGGGTTTCTAATATATCTCAAGAGACTTATATAAATAATGGTCTAGCTAATAAGAGAGCATTAATAAAAATTTTAGGAAATGGAGAGTTAAAAGCTAAGATAGAAGTAAATGCACATTCTTTTTCTGAATCTGCAAAAAAATCTATAGAAGCTTTAGGGGGTAAAGTAACAATATTATCAAAAAAATAATGAAGAGATTTTTTTCTATTTTAAAAAATATATTTACGATAAAAGAACTTAAAAGTCGTATATTCAATACATTTTTTATTTTAATAATATTTAGATTAGGTTCTTTTATTGTTTTACCAGGTGTAAATCCTAGCTTTTTAACAGGAAAAGTTGGAGGAGTATTTGGGATTTTAGATAATTTCTTAGGAGGAGCTTTTAGTAATGCTTCTATCTTAGGTATAGGAATAGTTCCTTATATTTCTGCTTCAATAGTTATGCAACTCTTAACTATAATGTATCCAAGCTTTCAGCGTATGAATAAAGAAGGTCAATCTGGTAGGAATAAAATAAATAGAATTACTAGATTTTTAACTGTTTTCATTGCTTTAATTCAATCATTTGGATATACTATGTCTGATACTATTTCTTCAGACGGTGTTATGATGATCAATAGATTTTTCTTTACAATAAGTGCAATGTTAGTTTTGACAGCAGGCACAATGTTTTGTTTATGGTTGGGTGATAGGATAACTGATATTGGTATAGGAAACGGTGTTTCTATGCTTATTATGGTTGGAATAGTGTCATCTTTACCTAGGGCTGTAATAGGAGAAGTAGCTTCTAAAGGTACTGGAGGTGGTATTTTCTTAGTTTGTGAATTTATTATTTTATTTTTTATAATAATGGGAGTTATAATGTTTACTCAAGCTATTCGAAAAATTCCATTACAATATGCTAAACAAATGTCAAGCCAAAAGTCTTATTCTGGAGAACGTCAATATTTACCTTTAAGATTAAATTCATCAGGAGTAATGCCTATAATCTTTGCTCAAACAATGGTTATGTTGCCTGGTTTTATTGCAGGTGTTTGGCGTAATAGTAGTACCATTGCAGCGATGATTTATAGAGCTTTTTCGGATCCGTCTTCTTGGCAATATAATGTTGTATTTGGTTCTTTAATTATGTTATTTACCTTTTTTTATACTGCAATAACAGTTAATCCTAGTCAAATTGCTAATGATTTAAAATCTAATGGAGGATTTATTCCAGGAATAAACCCAGGAAATCCTACTGCAGTATTTATTGATGATGTTTTAACAAAAATTACATTCCCAGGCTCTTTATTTCTTGTTTTAATAGCTATTTTGCCGGGATTAGCTCGTTTAGCTGGTATAAGTAGTGGTTTTAGTAGATTTTATGGAGGTACATCTTTATTGATTATAGTTGGAGTTGTATTAGATACATATCAACAGATTGAAAGTTATTTATTAATGCACCGTTATGAGGGTATAATGAAATCAGGTAAAATTATAGGTAGAAAAAAATTGTAAATTATTTTAGTATACAAAATAATTAGAAATAAAGGAATGTTTATACTAATCGTAGATGAAATGTATCTGAAACCATTTGATTTCAAAGAATAATGACCGATTATCAGATATTCTTCAATTGGAAGCAGTATATATAGATAGCATGATCTTTTTAAAGACTGAAACAGAAATTGATATCATTGCTGAGGGAAGTGAAATATTAAGTAAAGTTCATGGAGTATTATCAAAACAAATAAAGCCAGGTGTAAAGACTTTATTTTTAGATAAAATTGCTGAGGAATATATATATGATCATAAAGCAAAGCCATCTTTTAAAGGTTTTAATGGTTATAAATATAGTATTTGTTGTTCAGTTAATGATGTAGTTGTTCATGGATTACCTAGTAATTATGAATTACAAGAAGGTGATATTATATCTATAGATTGTGGAGTTTACTATAAAAAATTTCATAGTGATAGTGCATATACCTATGCAATAGGTGAAGTTAATGATGAAATATTAAAGTTTTTATCTATAACTAAAAAGTCTTTAGATATAGCTATTGATTGTATTTCATTAAAAAAAAGAACTGGTGATTTAGGAAAAACTATTCAAAACTTTATTGAAAATAAAGGATATTCAGTAATCAGAGATTTGGTAGGACATGGAGTAGGTCATAATTTGCATGAAGATCCCGAATTTCCAAATTTTGGATCTTTTGGGAAAGGTGCAAAATTAAAAAATGGAATGGTTTTTGCATTAGAACCTATGGTAGCTATGGGAAACTATGATTTATCATATGATGCAGATAAATGGAGTATTAGAACTTTGGATAATAGTTTAGCTGCTCATTATGAGCATACTATTGCTTTAGTTAATGGTAAAACAAAAGTATTGACAACATTTGATTATATAGATAGTAAATATACTTTTTTTAATTAATTTCATTAAAAATTAATTTTAGTAACATTAGCTAATATGGCAAAACAACAAATTATAGAACAAGATGGAGAAGTTATTGAAGCATTACCAAGTGCTAGATTTAGAGTTAGATTAGATAATGGCATTGAAATAATGACACATCTATCAGGTAGGATGAGAAAATTTTTTATTAAAATATTACCTGGAGATAGGGTTAAAGTTGAAATGTCTCCCTATGATTTAACAAAAGGTAGAATAGTTTATAGACATAAATAATATGTATCATTTTTTTTAGTAAGAATTTAGTTTTAAATTTGTATTTCTAATTAAAATAATATTATAGTAAAACAATTATTATGAAAGTTAAATCATCTATTAAAAAACGTAGTAGTGAATGTAAGATAGTAAGGCGGAAAGGTAGGATCTATGTTATAAATAAAAAGAATCCTAGATTTAAACAAAGACAAGGATAAAGATATGGCAAGAGTATTAGGTGTAGATATTCCAGATAATAAAAGAGGTGCTATTTCTCTTACCTATATATTTGGTATAGGAAGAAAATTAGCTGAAGAAATATTAAGAGAATCTGGAGTAGATCAAAATAAAAAAGTATCTGAATGGACAGATGAAGAGCAGCTAAAAATCAGAAATACAACTTATGGAAAGTATAAGATTGAAGGTGAGCTCAGATCGGAAATTAGATTTAACTTAAAACGTTTAAAAGATACAGGTACTTATAGAGGTAAGAGATTACGTATGGGACTTCCTGCTCGAGGTCAAAAGACAAAAAATAATGCTCGGACAAAAAAAGGGAAACGTAAAACTGTTACTAATAAGAAAAAAGCTGCTAAATAATTTATTCATAAGTAAAAGTGAATATTTAAGAAATTTGTCAGCTTTATATAAGAAATAATATATTACTTTATGGCAAACAAAAAAAAAGAAAAAGGTAAGAAGCGAGTAGTTGTGATAGATACTATCGGTCAAGCTCATATAAAAGCAACTTTCAATAATATAATAATATCCATGACTAACAAAAAAGGGCAAGTAATTTCTTGGTCCTCAGCAGGGAAAATGGGTTTTAGAGGTGCAAAAAAAAATACCCCTTATGCTGCACAAGTATCTGCAGCTGATTGTGCTAAAGTAGCTTTTGATCTTGGTCTAAAAGAAGTTGATGTATTTATTAAAGGTACTGGTGCAGGAAGAGAATCTGCTATCAGAACGATTAGTGATACAGGTATAGCTGTATCTATAATAAAAGATATAACTCCTATTCCTCATGGAGGATGTCGTCCTCCAAAAAGAAGGAGACCTTAATTAATAATTTGTCAATAATTTAAACAAAATAGTATGGCGCGATATACAGGTCCTAAAGCTAAAATTTCTAGAAAATTTAATGAGCCAATATTAGGTGGAGAAAAGGTATTAAGAAAAAAAGCTTATCCTCCTGGGCAACATGGTAAAACTCGTAAAAAGAAATCAGAATATGCTTTACAGCTTTCAGAAAAGCAGAAAGCTAAGTATACATATGGTTTATTAGAAAGACAATTTTTTAATCTTTTTAAAAAAGCTATAAGAAAAAAAGGAGTTACTGGAGAAGTTTTACTCCAATTACTTGAATTACGATTAGATAATTTAGTTTTTAGACTAGGAATAGCTCCAACTCGTAGAGCAGCGAGACAATTAGTAAATCATGGGCATATTGAAGTTAATGGTAAAAACTTAAATATTCCATCAGCACAAGTTAAGGTTGGATCATTAATAGGTGTACGTGATAAATCAAAAACCTTTAGTGTTATTACTGAGAATGCGGAAAAATATTCTAGTGATTATTCTTGGTTAGAATGGGATAAAAATAGATTGATTGGAAAATTAATAACTATTCCAGAAAGAGCAGATATTCCTGAAAAAATTAACGAACAAAGTATAGTTGAACTATATTCTAAATAACATTTTAAAAATATAATTTATGTCAGTATTAAGTTTTCAAATGCCTCAGAAGGTTGTAATAGATATGTTTGATGAAAATCATGGTATTTTTGTCTTTGAACCGTTAGAAAAAGGTTATGGGGTGACTATAGGTAATGCTTTAAGAAGAGTTTTACTTTCTTCTCTAGAAGGATTTGCTATTACTTCTTTTAAAATACCAAATGTATTGCATGAATTTTCTTCTATGGAAGGAGTAATTGAAGACACTGTTGAAATAATACTTAATTTGAAAAGAGTTAGATTTAAAAGTATTTCCGATAATGTTGAAAATAAACTTTCTTTTAAAGTTGAAAACAAAGATAGAGTTGTTGCTGAAGATATAACTAAAAATTCATCTTCTTTAGAGGTCCTTAATCCTGATCTTGTAATATGTAATTTAGCTAAGGGAACTAAATTTGAAATGGAAGTTACAATTGGTAAAGGAAGAAGTTATATTCCTGCTGATGAGAATAAAAATGAAGATGATGAAATTGGAATTATTTCTATTGATTCTATCTATTCTCCTGTTAGGAATGTAAAATTTGAAATTGAAAATACTAGAGTAGAACAAAAAATTGATTTTGAAAAACTTTCAATAGAATTAGAAACAGATGGATCTATAGACCCTGAAAGTGCAATGAGAGATGCAACCGATATTTTGATGAAACATTTTGCTCTTCTTTCTAGTAGGGGAGTTTCATTTGAACCTATAACTGATAATGTTGAAGATGAGATTATGGATGATGAAACTTTAAAAATTAGAAAACTACTTCAAACTCCAATTTCTCGATTAAGTCTTTCTGTTAGAGCTTCAAATTGCCTTAAAGCTGCAGATGTTAGTACTTTAGGTGAACTTGCAAAATTGAAAATTGGTGATATGCTTAAATTTAGAAATTTAGGTAAGAAATCTCTTTCTGAGTTGCAGGAATTAATGGAAGAAAAAGGTTTAAAATTTGGAATGGATCTTAGTAAATATAAACTTGATGAAGAAGTTTGATAAAATAAATTGAATTTAAGTTAAATTATTAATTTAGGAATTTGTAAGTAATTATTTGGATATAAGAAAATGAGACACGGAAAAAAATTTAATCATCTTAGTAGAAATTCTGCTCATAGAAAATCTCTTTTGCGTAATTTGAGTAAATCATTGATTTTAAAAAAAAGTATTACCACTACTTTAGCTAAGGCAAAAGCTGTTAGAAAGTTTATTGAACCAATTTTAACTAAATCTAAGCAAAATACAACTCATTCTAAAAGAAAAGTTTTTTCTTATTTTCAGGATAAGATACCTGTTAAAGAACTTTTTAATAATATAGCAGATAAAATTTCAGATAGACCTGGTGGATATACTAGAATAATTAAGTTATCTGAACAAAGATTAGGAGATAATTCTGAAATGTGTATTATTGAACTTGTTGATTTTAATGAGTTAACAATTAAAAAAGTTAAAACAAAAACAAAAACTCGAAGAGGTAGATCTAAATCTAAATCAAATAATGAAGCTCAAACCTCTAAAAATAAATCAGATGTAAATGAAAATAAACCATCTGAAGAAGTTTCTAAAGAAAATAAAACTATTTTAAAATCAGAAAAAAAAGAAGAAGCTAAAGAAAAAACCAATGTATTAAATGAACAAAATTTAGAATCAAATAAATTAAAAGAATCACAAAAAGAATCACAAAAAAAGGAAATTAAAAAAGAGGATTTAAAAGAAGAAATAAAAATTGAATCTAATAAATCTAATGAAGAAAAGAAATTACCTGAAAATACAAATAAACAGAATATTAAAACAGGTGATAATAACCAAAATGAGGATACTTCTAAAAAATAATTAAAAGCATTTCTGTCTTATTAAATTTTTTTTCAAAATCGAATTAGTTAAAAGCAAATATTAGAGAAATATTTTCAGTATCATTTATATTTGGTATATTTAACTTAAACCTAAATAGCATATAGTCTTAATAATCAAAGACTATCATTGATTATTAACTCAAGCAAGTGGAAATAGTATATTAATTAAAATTTAAATTTTGGATAATATTAGTGAATTAATATTTTATATTTCTGGAAGTATTACCTTATTATTATTGCTTTTCTTTTCTGCAATAATTTCCGGATTAGAAGCAGCTTTATTTTCTTTATCTTCAAAACAATTATCTCATTGTTCAGAATCTAATGATCCCAAAAAACTCAAAATAATAAATTTACTTAATAATGGAACTGATTTATTAGCTACTATCATAATTATAAGTAATCTAGTAAATATTGCATTTGTGATATTTGGTAATTATATGTTATGGAAATTCTTTGGTAGAGATAATATCACTAAAATAATAATGATTTCTTATACATTCACTTCTGCTGCATTATTAGTTTTATTTGGTGAATTAATACCTAAAATGTATGCTACTTATCATAATCTTCTTATTTCAATGAAAATGGTTAATATAATAAACTTTCTAATAATATTATTCAAACCATTATCAATACCATTAATTAAAATTGGTGGTATTTTTGGAAAAAGTTTTACTCCTGAGAAATATACTTTATCTTCAGAAGAACTTGATCGAGCATTAGAATTAACTGTAGTAGGAGATAATTCTGAAGAAGAAGAAATTTTAAAAGGTATAGCTAGTTTTGGAGGATTATATGCTAGACAGGTTATGAAACCTAGAACTGATATCACTGCTATTAATCTAAAAACAAATTTTTTTGAACTTATGTCTTTGATTAACAAATCTGGATATTCTAGATTACCAGTTTATGAAGATAATATTGATAATATTAAAGGAACTATATATACTAAAGATTTAATTCCATTTATTGATAATTCAAATAATTTTAAATGGCAAAATTTAATGAGAGATTCTTTTTTTATACCAGAAACAAAAAAATTAGATTCTTTATTGCTTGATTTCAAAGAAAAGAGAATACATATTGCAATTGTTGTTGATGAATATGGAGGAACATCTGGTTTAATTACTATGGAGGATGTTATAGAAAAAATAATTGGTAATGTTGCTGATGAAACAGATAATACTGAATTAGGTAATTATAAAAAAATAGATAAAAATAATTATGTTTTTCAAGCTAAAGTATACTTAAATGATTTTTGTAAATTAATAGGGGAAGACTTCTCTATCTTCGATGAAGTTAAAGGTGAGAGCGAATCACTTGCAGGATTGCTTTTAGAAATTAACGGTAAATTGCCTCAATCTGGAAAAGAGATTATTTATAAAAATTTCAAATTTAAAGTCGTTTCTGTTGATGATAAAAGAATAAAAAAGGTTAAAGTTCAAATTTTAAATAAAAAATAATTCTTTTTAATTTCAATTGTGTTTTTTAATATAATTGAACAAAACTTTATTTTTAAAGCTTTGTTTTTATTAAAATATTTAGGGTGTTTCACTAGTAACAGCAAAATATAAATTTGAGCAAAATTAATGGCTAATATGTTAGTGAAAACATCCTGATGAGAGCATTGCAAAATGAGTGTCGAGCGTCAGCTTGACACTCTAAAATATCCGCAAAGCTATATTTTTGTTACTCAAAATTAGTTTTGCAATACTCTCAAACTGTTTAATGTATTGCGCAAAAGAAAAAATGATGGAATATCAAATATCTCAGATGTTTATATAGAAAGAATGAAAAAATTTTATGATAAAATATTAGAAAAAGGCTTTATATATCATGAATCCAAGGAAGAACTACCAAGAGGTAAAAGTGGAAGAAAGTGACGTAGGCGAGGTCATAATTTGCTGAGGCGTTTAAGGAAAAATAAAAGTTCAATATTACGTTTTAGTAACTGAATAGAAGCCTACCTTGACAATAAAAATATATTTTATTATAATGGGGAAACTTTATATTTTATATGACATCCAATACGTCTAAAATACAATACCTAAAAAATCGATT
>PJEL010001681.1_pt1 | contig 21662 bp, 18 predicted proteins | sample 1853271 | NCBI WGS metagenome assembly PJEL01 (sample SAMN08108733, study PRJNA415343) | Invertebrate metagenome, whole genome shotgun sequencing project. | host: Globobulimina | place: Sweden: Gullmar Fjord | collected 2015-08
ATATTTTTTGCATTCCAAATATAACCTACACAGCCCATTGGTTGACTTAATATCTTTTTTTGACAAGGGTGGGTTGAGCTTTTAAGCTAATTCCTGTGAGCATATTACGATATATAACATGCCGTTGCAATAAAAACAAGTCTTTGTGTTATGAAAAGTAACTATAATTGGAGAACTGGTAGATATTGTGTGTTTAAGAATTTTATGCACTTAATTTTTGTAACAAAATACAGAAGATGTGTATTTACTAAAGAAATATTATCTAAAATGCAAGAAACATTTAAAGTCTCTTGTATAAAAATGAAAGAAGAGCTTTTAGAGTTTGGAGGGGAAGACGATCTCCTAGGTTTAATGGTTTCTATCCCTCATAGGATAGCTAAAATGTAATTTTGTAGGACGACTCAAAGGAGCGTATTGGTATGAAATAGAGGGAAGTTTGGTAAACAACTAAAATATAGGCTATGGGGGTCTCGTTTATGGAGTCTTAGTTATTAAAGTAGTATCTTGTGTTGGAGATAGTTTAGATGTAATTAAAGAGTATGTAAATAAGTGGCGACTACCATCTTCTCTAAATGGTGTTAAGCAATACAGCAGAGAAAGACCTAGGATAGGTAATAATAGTAGAGTAGGTACAGGAAAAAATAGGCTCTCTTGACTAGGTGAGCTAAAGCACGAGAGATTACCTACGCATATTGTTTCATGTACATTTATAGTGCAATAGCCAGCCATAAGGCTTTACCTTTAGTTGTATGATACCTTTTAGGAAAGATGGAGTTTTTTGGCGCTATTTGCACACTCTTTAACTATCATATAAGTGATGTACTCCGAGCTAAGGGCTAAAACCTACGATATCTACCTTGAACTGTATTAAGAGACTTAGATTATAATATGTCTACAAGCAACTGTATATCTTCTCACAATAAAGATATATTTATTGCAAATAAAAGATGATGATAATGAACCTACAATGTAATCAGAAATAGAACCTACTCTTCATCTTCATCGTAGTAATAATCACTCAATCGTGGTAGATCTTCCCACATCGTATCTAGATTTTGATACACCTCATCTGGATCTATATCTAAATCTTGTAAGGCCTCTATTAATTCAGGGGGAGCACTTCCGCTACTGGTTAGGTATTCAAGAAGTTCCCTTTTGCTGATTGGCCAGGGTGCATCATTTAAAATCCTCCTTACTTCAAATGTCCAATGCATGATTTTTATAACTTTAAAATTTAACTATCGTAAAAGACTCTAACTTGAAATAATGTAAAAGTCTACTTTTGCTCCCCCTGCTGGATTCGAACCAGCGACCACCTGATTAACAGTCAGACGCTCTACCAACTGAGCTAAGGAGGAATATTTTTGCAAAACTAAATGTTAAATCCTAAAAACAATAGCAACGATAGAAAAATAGTTATAGTTTATGAAATTATTTATAAATATAAACAAATAACACTATCAAATATGGCTTTATAGCTTCTAATAGAAATCTTTATTAAACTTAAATATAAGCACTTAAGTCACTTACTTATCTATATCTTACTAAAAAGTTTCTAAAATAGAACTCATATATTATGATTAAATGAAGTTATATTATTTATTCTAAAAAAGATAACTTTGTGGGGTTAAGGAAATATGAATAATAAAAATGTATTAGTAGCAATGAGTGGTGGTATTGATAGCTCTATAGCTGCCATACTTTTGAAAGAGCAAGGCTATAGGGTTGTGGGTATTACTATGAAAACCTGGGATTATAAAAGTGTATGCAGTTTAAAAAAAGAAATTGGATGTTGCAATCTTGACTCAATAAATGATGCACGAGATGTGGCATCTAAGTACAACTTTCCCTATATGGTACTTGATATTCAAAAAGAATTTAGGGAGCATGTTATAAACAACTTTGTTGAACAATACCTAAAAGGTCGCACACCAAACCCCTGTATTCTTTGTAATACACATATTAAATGGGAAGCATTACTTAAACGTGCAGACCAACTAGATTGTACCTATATTGCCACTGGGCATTATGCAAGAGTTAGAGCTTTTGGTAAACGTTATGTGCTATATAAGGGAGTTGACAAAAAAAAAGATCAATCTTATGCTCTTTGGGGGCTTTCTCAAAAGTGTCTTTCTCGTACATTATTTCCACTAGGAAGTTATGTAAAAGAAGAAGTTAGAAAAATTGCTCTTGAAAAAGGCTTTAAGAATCTTGTTTCTAAGCCTGAGTCATATGAAATCTGTTTTATTCCAGATAATAATTATCGAAACTTTCTAAAAGAAAAAGTAAAGGGGCTAGAGGAGCGAGTTAAGGGAGGAAATTTTGTTTTGAGTAATGGAAGGGTTGTTGGCAAGCATCAAGGATATCCATTTTATACAGTTGGGCAACGTAAGGGTCTAAATCTGGCTTTAGGGTATCCAGTATATGTTATAAATATTGATCCAAAAAGCAATAAAATCACAGTTGGAAAGGTTGATGAGCTAGAAAATAATGGGATGTATGTTGAACGATTAAACTTTATAAAATACAAAGAACTTATTGAGCCAACAGATGCTATAACTAAAGTACGCTATGGTGATAGAGGGACTCCTTGTGTGCTTGTACAAAAAAAAGATCGTATGTTAGTTCATTTTGGAAATGGTGTAGATGCTATTGCTCCTGGGCAAGCAGCAGTATTTTATCAAGGAGATGATTTGATAGGAGGGGGTTGGATTTCAGGTTCTTTTAAGCAAAGAAATAGTTAAAAAAATATTTATATAAGTTTTTTTACTAAAACTATATTTGTGTAGCCCAATGCACAAATGATCTTATTTTTAATTAATATAGTTAAATTTCATCATTCTTACTAGCCAAAAATGCCACTACAATAATAATGGCTCCTCCTATAAAGTGGTTAATCTGTGGAGGTTCTTCAAAGAAGTAATATCCAAGCAAAGATGAGAATATTAGTTCTAAGTAACGTAGATGTGATAATTTGCTCAAAGGCGCATTTTTATATGCTAAAAGGATAAGGTATAAAATAAGATCACCACCAATTCCAAGAAGAAGAAGCCCCAAAATTTGATAGATTGATATTCCTACATTTATAAAATACAGAGATGGGATAAAAGCCAAAAATGTTGCAACTCCTTTAGTATAAAATAGTACAGTATTTATATTTTCTCCTTCTATCTGTTTTTTATGAAGCAAGTCCTGAAAAACAAATAATAGAAGTGATATAAAAAAAAAAGGAAGATTTTTATAAGTTGTAACCATTTTTGGAGCAATTAAAATAACAGCTCCTATCATCGCAAAAAAAGTAGCAATCCACAATTGCCTCCCTGTGTTCTCATATAAAAACAAAGGAGCAATTAAAAGTGATATTAGGGGAAAGCAGAGGTTAAGAACTGAAATAGTAATTAGAGGAGCTCCATTTATTCCCTTAATCCAACAAGCAAGTGCAGTTAACAATAATACTCCTTTAAAAATATGTATTGATAAATTTGTAGTACGCAGTGAAAGTTGTTTAGAAAGCAATTGCTTTGGAATTAATATTATAAATCCAAAAAATAAACGACCAAAAAGAATAGTCCACATATTAATACCAGTCTCTAGCAAACTTTTTGTAATTAAGTCATTTATTGCACTAACAAATAAACTTGATATAAATAACAAATAAGCCTTCCATAAATTACTTTCAAAAGAGAGTCTATTGCTAGCATTTAGGGGTTTAAGCATTTAATTAATAAAAAACAAGGTTCTTTAACAAGGTTAGCTGGTTTATAATTATATCCACAAAGCTATAATAACTAAGAAAAAACTATCTTTTACATAGTGATCTAGCTATTTTTTTCTTTTTAATCCCCACTCTCTTAATTTCTCAATAATTTCTTCACTCTTAACTCCATAAGTACTAACATAGTAAAGTGCATTATGCCCATAATCATCTACAGCTTTTATTTCTGCACCATTTTCTTTAAGAAATACCATCATTTTTAGATTACGTGATTTTGCAGCATAAAGAAATGGCGTCATCCCACTGTATCCACGACTATTTATCTTTTTTGATAAAGGGATAAAGTGAAAAGCATTAAACAATGAATCTCTATTTTTAGAATCAAAACAAATTAAATGAAGAGCATTATTACCTAGATTATCTTTTACATCAATATCAACTCCCTCTTCCTTTAGATAATTCATCATATTATAGTTTCCAGCAGAAGCTGCCCTCAAAAATGGTGCTAGTTGCTCATCCTCTGACTCTAAAGAAAGCTCTGTTAGTTGATTTAACCAGTTAATAACATCATTATTTATACATTTATAATCTATATATGCTAGTGCATTGTTGCCATTTCCATCAATTGCTTCTAGGTGAGCTCCTCTTTCTCCAAGATAGTCCATAATTTCTAAGTTACCCTCCTGTACTGCAACGTGAAAAGGAGTTGTTTTTTTTTTATTTTCCTGATTAACATCTATGTTTTTCTTCTCCACAAAGTAGCGAACTAGATCTAAATCACCCTCTCTTACAGCTTGATGTAATGGATAAAAATACTTACTTGTTATTCTTATCTTTTTATTTAAAGTTTTAGCTTTCTTTTCCTCAGTGCTGAGTTCAGCATTACTTCTATGGTAATAATAAGCCAAGGGAATAAAAACGCCCACTATTCCCACTAAAGCTATAGTAATTAGCTTTTTCCGTGTTAATTTAGATAAATCCATCAATTAAATGAGTTAAAATGTATGTACAAATATAAAATGCATACACCCAAAATTACGTAAAAGTCACTAAATATAAAGACTAATGGCTAATATTAAAGATATACGAAGATTTGAAAGGTCAAATGCACTATCAGGATTGCTATTTTTAAAAACCACTATTTAAATTCATCTTTGCGACCAATCTACAAACTACAAAAGAGGAACACTTTCTATTAGGGGTAAAACATTGCACTTAGTTATTTGTGATTGAATATATCTATATTGTAGAGCTTTATTTCTACCAACTTAAAATGAAACTATAAATACAGACTTAAGTAAATTATATCTAAAAGTAATAAATAGCGTATTAAAGCTGTATCTCTAGTAATTTGAGCAAAAAGCGTAGGTAATCTCTGGCTTTAGCACGCATAGTCACCTATTCCTGAGATGACCTATATTTTTTATAATAGGTTGTTTTTATTTCTATAATATGCCGTGTTTGTAGAATACTCACAGGAATTCGCCCAAAAGCCCAACCCACACCTTAGCAAAAAGATATTAAGTCAACCGATGGGATGTGGTTCCTATATTTGGAATGCAAAAAACCTAGATGAGAAGGGGAAGAGCCATATTGTAAAAAAAATATCCTGATATTAACAAAACATCCTCTCAATATAAAGACCAAACACATTGGTTGTTTAGTTATCTTATCTTAGTAAAATATTAAGCAACTCCAGCTCCAATTGGCATAACACTCCCCAAAAATTTTTCAAAAACGTTGTCTTCATCCAAGATATCAAAAAAAGACTTCTCAGCGAGCATTGATTTAACACTGGTAACTATTTTTCGTTTATTAAAGGTATCGATTGAGTGACGACTACATTATTAAGTTGTAAAATTAACAAGTATTAGGATATCTAAGTGTCAAAATCAAAATAAACAACAATCTACTTTTAAGCAGTAAAAAGCAACGTAGGAACTACTATCAAAAAACATACCATCGATGAATGAGGTAAAAGTACAGATCCAGTATTCTTAAAAGAGCGAGGCTCTTTATAAACTTAGACAAATAAAGAGAAAAATAATAAAGCTATTTTAGAGACTCTCCTATGGAATTATAAAAAAACCTTCCAAAGTAAAAAAAGGAAAGGCATTCTTTGTCAACGCAGAGTCTAGCAAATATAAGGTAACCATTTTGTTACTAAACAAGTCGTAAACTTAGTTAATAATAAAGCAGCAAAGGTTCTTGTCTTCCAGTACTTAAAAACAAAACAAATGACAAAAAACCATAATGTAAAGAAAACAGAGGATGGATAGAAAATAAATCAAGATGTAAGGCATGTTTAAATAAATCGATATTTTAGATAATGAGCTGCATTCGGAAGAAGCTCATAGCGCTTACTTATATGGGAAAACAAACAAAACGGCCTTTAAACTATGTTGGTTCATAACCATAGGAATTTGCTAAGTCTTAACTCTCCACAGAAGAAGGTAATCGTAAAAATCAACTTATATTTTCATAATTTCGGAGGTAGAAATAATGCGCGATAAAAATTCTTACAAGAGTTATTAAACTCTGAACCCTTGCAATAAAATTAAATTTAACCTAAACTCATATGTAAGGAGTTGAGTGTAGAGAGGAGTTTTATCTTTGTGAAGAGAGGCTCCGTAGCCAAAAATAAGACATAAGAAGCCTTCCCCTAACTTACACCCAAGACACAGGTAATAGTCAAAAAAGAAAGGAGCTCACCTCTACTATAAAGCTACAGAGCTTTAGCTAAAGAGTAGTTCACCTTATAAGAATCAAGAAGTTTAGTAAGCTCAAGAGCGATATTGTTTTTTTAAGTCAATAGAAAGCCATTAAGTGGCTATGAATGCTTCTTAACAAAAACTAGGCAACTTTAAAGTCGAGGCATTAGCAAAAAAATTAATAAAAAATATAGTGCTTTTATAGTTCTCCGATTTATGGAACTAAGAAAAACTTTTGTGCGTTTGATGAGAATGTTGTATCTTTGTGGCTATGAACAACAATTTTTTTCATCTTATGAATAATTTTATATTAAAAATCTTTTATCTTTTATGTTTTGTTTGTCAAAGCATTAGTTTAAATTCAACCAATACTTGCTGTGACATAACCAATTATTTCCATGATATAAAGAGGTGTAATGAAAAAGAGTTAGAAAAACTTAGTGAAAAACAAAAAGTGGAAGAAGAAAGAGTTTTTCAAAATCTAAAAAAGAATAAATACACATCAAATATAGATGGATCTAATTTCTATGCGATAGACGATCCAAACATGCTTAAGTGTAGGATTCGTACAATAAGTGAGGTGCTAAATGATACTTTGATAGAAGACCCTAATCTAACTTTTGAAGAATTAGAATCTATAAAAAATTTTAATAATAATATTTTATTGCCAGTTTCAAAAGAAAGATATCTTAAGAAGAAAAAAGCAACAATAGAGGCAATAGAATATGCAAGTATCAAAAGATATAATTTGGATAAAAAAAGATATAATTTGGATAAAACTACCAATGATGAGGAATACACCAGGGGCAATCCGCCTATTGGTGGCAGGAATGGTTTAAATAAGGAAAATGACCAAAGAGTAGATACGCCTGTTGACCAAAAAAAAATAAACGTAGCTAAAGAAGCCGACAAGATAAATACTCAACCCACTGAGAAAAATTCTCTGAAGGATACTTTATCCAATAAAGAAGGACATTATGTAGAAGAATGCTACAAAGTCAATCCGCCTATTGGTGGCAGGGAGGTTTTAAATAAAGAAGGACGTTATGTAATAGAAAAAAATGGATTTAATTATGAATTTCTCGGAACAAGTTGGACTCTCTCTCTAAATAGACATGATAAGCGCGGAGCGGATGAAAGAGATCTGCTTGATGAGTCTTCTACTGCTTTATTTAGTGTTCATATAGCGAAAAAGATAAATCAACTATGCTTAAATATGATCAGAGCTCCAAAAAAGTCATTGATTGCTACCAAGAGCTTTAGTGAAATAAAAAGAACGGAATATAAGTCCCAAGCTTTAAATTTTATAATAAAAGAAGAGAAAATAGAGCTATGTACTAGAGAAGAGACAGATAAATTTATAGAAAAACTAAGTGTAGCAAGAAAGAAAGAATTAGCAAAAGAATTTGAAATGATTATTAATAAAGCTGGATATTCTAGCATGAGATTTAACGATCTATTTAAGGATAAAAACAACGATACACTTGTTCTTAAAAAAACAAGACCAACCTCACTTGAATTATTAAATCATGGAAGCGGATTTGCAACCTATGAGATAAATTGGGAGCCAATGTTTTGTATAAAATACAGTAGTATGAATGGATTCAAATTTTTATATTTCTCAATATGTAAATCTAATCTAGATTATTCTACAAAGGCAATATTAAAAAAAGAATTAGAAAAGCAAATGATAAAACTTGAGAATAAATATCTTTTTCCTTTAGATGAAAGATTTAATAGCTATGAGTATTATAGTTATATAGATGTTATTTATTCAGTTAAGATGAGATATTTTGTTAATCATCCCCTTTGCTGGAGTGGAATTGGTAAAAGAGTTTTTTATGATAATGTGGATGGGGCCAATCCACAAAATGGGGGTGATGTTGCCCCAAGGCTAAAGCCAGTGTGTTCCCAGTGTGTTCCCAGTGTTTGGTCTTGGATGAAGAAAGGGATCTGTAGTAATGTGAGCTTTGTGTTCCACAATCTGATGTTGCGTGCTTGTTGCAAAAAAATGAACGGAAATTTTTGGAACTTTTAAGTAACCACAGCCTCACATACACCTTAATGTGCTTCTCTAACACCAATCCACACAATAATAGCTTAATGTAATTTTGATATGTAGATTATTCTAAATGGGTTAAGAAAAAAAATTAACCATCAAATAAAAGCAAAGTTGTGTTATTCCCATTTAGAGTTTCTTAGAGTAGAGCTAACTTTAGATGTAGTTAAAGAGTATTTAAATAAGTAGTGAACTACATTAGCCCTGCTTGTGATTTCATCTATATTAGTACACAACCAAGGGCTTATAACCTCCGCGTTGTTGCTTTAAGATGGCAAGTTTTTCTTAACTGAGCAGCTATTTCTCTGTATGTATCCAAACTTAAATTCGACAAATAAAAAAATATATATTATATTTGTATATCAAATTATAATTAATATGAACATGAACAAACACTTCTTAATGACTATAACACTCTGTTTTTGTGGTAGTAGCAGTCTTTTTGCAACTTCTTTTCTTGATTCAGCATATGATAAAGTGAGAAACATTAATGCAATAAAAAGTGGTTTTGGATTTGTGATATCGGCATTTAACAATAATAAAAAAGTATCATATTCAATAGAGGAGAAATTGGTTCAAAAAAATAAAGAGATTGTGAATTTAAAGCAGAAAATATTTAAATGCAAAGAACAATTAAAGAGCTTGAATGACCCAAAAATAGAAAAATTAAAAGACCAATTTAATAATATGCAATCTGCAATAAATCAGAGTGTTGCGTTTATGAAAGCGGCTTTTGGAGGTCGTAAAGAAGTATCATATTCAATAGAGGAGAAATTGGTTCAAAAAAGTGAAGAACTTGACAAGTTAAATAAACAATTAATTAAATATCAAGAACAAGTGAATAAATCGTATAAATCAAAAGTAGCTAAATTAAGTGATATAGTTACTCAATCTGCTGCAAAGCAATATTGTGTAATTATTAGCCTTATATTTATTATTATGCTTTTAATCCATCCTTGTTGGGATGAACGTGCCTTTTGAACTTGATCCACTCTTTTTTTTGAGCCTTGTTTTCTACAAAACTTATTAAATAAGCATATGCAAAGGATCTCTTTGTGCTGCTTCTTACTACACAACTATACTTATGATCTGGTGTTTCATGAGTTCTTTTTAAAAGAACCAGAACCACCTTTTTGGGTACAAAGATATAGATTTGTTTTGAAAGTGCTTATCTTCTCTACTTTTTGCACCAGTATTTTTAGCTTTTCTTTTTAATATTTCAACAAAAATCCCAGTGGCTCTTAATACTAGTGAGCTTCCAAACAACTTTTGGAAAGACTTATAAGTTTAGTTCTTCTGTTTTACCTATAGGCGAGTATCTTATTTATTAACATGCAATGTTGGGTTTTTTAATATTCTTCTTGGCTTCTTGTTATGTCCTTTAAGTTAGGATATTATTTTTCCTAAAGCTTTTAAGCCACCTACTAACCTTTGGGGTTTATTGATCTTCCTTTTTTTCTTGTATACCTTATCTTTTTTTTCCCATCTATACTGCTCTAGCAAGATGAATTATATGCACGAAATCCTATTGATATTCTTTGCTGTGATCTCCTTTTTTTCTTTTTGAGCTTTTTAGTTCATGGGCAAAGACTTTTAAGTTGGCATAATTTTCTTGACTATGTCGATTGCTATTGTTTGTACCCATAAGTCTAAAAATAGTCGTTGCTTTATTTACATTATTGTTTTCCTTAATCCATGGGTTACCTTCACAGATAAGTTGAGCAAAATATCGCAAGAGTAGCATTAAAACTACTTTTTATTATTTGAGCATATTTTTATTTTACTGTTTGTCCCATAGTAATATATGAGGGGGTTTTTAGGTTATATGAATAGAGTAAGCTTTAATCTCTGAGAGTATAAGCTTGTTTTTTTTTACCTATATTGGCTTTAAAGCTATTGTATTATAGGCTATTAATACACCACTAACCTATTAAAACATGGGATTCCCTATCTTTTTTTCGTATTGAATTGTTTGGTATCTCTGTATAGATAATATTCTCTATGCACATACTTTTGTTCTAATTCTTTAAAGTTTTCTTTTTCATCCTGCTTTTTTGTTTTTACTTATAGATGAGCTACGGCTTCTTTAAACCTACCCTCTCTCATTTTATCTAAACTCTTAAGAGATTCACTGAAGCAGATTGCATTGCTACTTGGAAGCACAAAATAGGTTTTTAAACTTGTAGTTTTCTTAGATAGGAGTTTTTAGAGGAATTTATCCTACAAAAGAGGGGTGGTAGTTGATATTACCAATATTCTTATATATTAGTTTTTTTTATGGATAATAAACTAAAGTGATCAATACAAGAAAACACCAGATAGCTATAAGATGTGTATTTCTAATGCTCTTACATTTGAGGTTTATTACTAAAGTACTGTAGATGTATTTTTTCTAAACAACATCTTAATTACACAAAAAACATAAGATAAATAATCTTGCTTGTACATTAAAGATAATGTTAACTAAATTTAACCCATTAGAAGATTTTCTACACTTATTGCTTAATTGTTAAGCTAAAGTTGAGGTCTCTAGAATAGTTAATATAATAAGGAGCTTCTCTAGGATTATCAAACAATATTATCCAAATTTAAAAAATCTTCATAACTGCAATTCTTTGGAGCTTTCTGTATATTTTGCCAACAGTTGAGCAGACCCACTTCTATATAGTATAGTTCGGCTCCTTTATTTAAAAATCATTTTACTCTAGCTAAAAACATCTCAACTTATATCCCTGCCCTAAATATACAGGGCTTTACGGTGCGGTATGGTAAAATATCTCTAATATGGTTAAAGTAGAGCATACAAAAACACCAACCCTTAAGAGAGTAGTTTTACTAAATGTTATTGTATAATTCTATTTATATTATGTCTGTTTATTTCTAGTGAAATTACTCCCAAAAAGAGTAACCAGTTATAAATACTCTAAGTTTCTCAAACAGCAGACATTAAATAAACTATCACTACAATTGTTAATAAGATTAAACAATATTCCTTACTGCATTAATAACTATTTTTTTATTCCCATTTTTTTATCATTGATATTTCCTTTTCCCACTGAATTGGTCCTCCAGGCGTCTCCAAGTATTTAGGAATTGATTTTGTTTTTTCATTAGTTACTAAATATCTAAAACTATCAATCCCAATAAATCCTCCTCCAATGGTAGCATGCCTGTCTTTCCTAGAGCCTAGTTCATAAACTGAATCATTTAAGTGAAATGCATATAAATGCTGTGTGCCAATTTTTTCATCGAATTCTTCTAATGTTTTATTCCAATCTTTAGGAGTTCTAATATCGTATCCTGATGCAAAGAGATGGCAAGTATCTAAGCATATTCCTATAGGAATTTTTAGATATGTCTCTTTTAATATAAATCCAAGCTCTTCAAAACAACAACCAACCAAACTTCCTTGACCTGCTGTATTTTCTATTAATAGACGAACATAATCATCTTTTAGTAAATCCTCAAAACTAAGTAACCCTTCAACAATAAAATTAAGGCTCTGCTCTCTACTAGAGCTTAATGCGGCACCTGGATGAAAGATAATAAAAGCTAAGCCAAGTTGCTTTGCCCTCTTTATTTCTTCTCTAAAAGCTTCGCGGCTTTTTTCCCGAACTTCTTTTTTTGGAGAGCCTAAGTTTATTAAGTAACTTGCATGACATCCTACAGACTGCATTTTGAAACGCTCTTTAGCAAAGATAAACTTCTCTATGGCCTCATCACTAAGAGGCTTACTAAACCAACGGCGCTGATTTGCAGTAAATATTTGCAGTGTGGTCGCACCTATACTTGCTGCAATCTCTACAGAATTATATAGTCCTCCAGCAATTGAAGTATGAGCACCAATAAGCAAAGCCATTCAAAATGATTTATTACTTTGCACCTAATATACTATTTCTTTTTTTTTCAGAGTTTCTAAAACTCGCTCTCATCTCTCCTGGTTTCTTGCCATGGAAACTTTTGAATCGTTTGCAAAAATATGCTGGTTGTTTAAATCCTACAACATTTGATATCTTATCTACACTCATATCTGTCATCTTTAGAAACTCAGCACCCTTATTAAGTCTAGTATGCTCTACATAAGTTTGTAAGTTAAGCCCCGCTGCTTTTTTAAAGAACTGCCCTATATAGTCTCTTGATAGTCCAACTTGATCAGCAAGTGTCTCGTTTGTCAAGTCACCTCCTAAGTTTTCTGAGATATAGCTGAAAAGATTCGCAACACGTAAATCTGTCAATGTAGATATCCTAATAATTAATTCTTCTAAATATCTTGTTCTCTCAATATATCTCATCAATTCAACTACTAGGCACTTGTTAAGAGACTCAGAAACATCTAACATAGAAGTTTTATCCTCTTTGACCTCTTGAAATACCTTATTAAAAAGAGTATATATCCATCCAGAATCTCCACTAACTTTAAATCCAGGAATCTGTATAAATTTAAACATATCTATTACACCATAAACTTTAGCATTAAAATCTATTGTAGAGAATGAATCTGAGTAAAATTCATTAGGGTCTTCAATTAAAGTTAAGCACCCCTCTCTAAAGCAAATATCCTCTCTTGACTTACGTAAAGCAGGGCGTTCCTTACCATATGTAATGTTAACTGGATATAACTCTGGTATAAAAACAATATCGCCCTCACAAGCAATAATCTCGTTATTTAAAAATTCCACAGTAACTTTACCACGATTTACTAACAATAACTTATTGTATTCAAATCTCTTATTCTTAATACTTACTGGATTTATAATACCAACATGTTTAACCTGACTTAACTGTGTTGTTAATGTAGCTAAAACTTTTTCGTAATCTTTGTATGCCATAAAAATATAATATAATGTGTTAATAACAAACTTCAATAGAGTTCATTGTTAGCAAAGTTATATACTTAGCACTAGAACACAAAGAGAAATTCTAATATTTTATTAGATCTATACATAAATGTTTTATTAAGGTAAGGTTCACTCCAATAATTTAGACCATGTAGCATTATTATTTGATATTTTATATATATCATGCTTAGATATTTATTGAAGCCTTTTTCTTCATCTAAAAAATTGTTATGAGCTATACTTTTTATGCTTTCTTAACTGATAATACTCCTACTACTTCTCTGTGACCTTTATATTCCGCTAGAGTCAATGCTGTATTACCATCATTGTTTTTTGCATTAACTTCTGCTCCTTTTGATAATAATAACTCTACTACTTCTCTGTGACCTTTATATGCCGCTAGAATCAATGCTGTATTACCTTTGCTGTTTTTTGCATTAACTTCTGCTCCTTTTGATAATAACACCTCTACTGCTTCTATCTTTCCTTTATATGCCGCTGAAATCAATGGCGTATTACCACCATAGTTTGTTGTATTAACATCTGCTCCTTTTGATAATAGCACCTCTACTGCTTCTATCTTTCCTTTATATGCCGCTATAGTCAATGCAGTATTACCATCACAGTTTTTTGCATTAACTTCTGCTCCTTTTGATAATAACACCTCTACTATTCCTTTATATCCTTTATATCCTTCACCTAGTGCTAGAATCAATGCTGTATCACCATATCTGTTTGTTGTATTGACATATGCTCCTTTTGATAATAATAACTCTACTACTTCTCTGTAACCTTTATATGCCGCTATAGTCAATGCTGTATTACTATCTCTATTTTTTGCATTAACTTCTGCTCCTTTTGATAATAATTCCTCTACTATCTTTTTAGTACCTTTATATCCTTTATCTATCGCTAGATTCAATGCCCTATCACCTTCATTGGTTGCTACATTAACATCTGCTCCTTTTGATAATAGCACATCTATTATTCCTTTATGTCCTTTGCCTATAGCTAGAATCAATGCCGTATAACCTTTACTGGTTACCGCATTAATATCTGCTCCTTTTGATAATAATAACTCTACTATATCCTTATTGCCCGCAAATGAGGCTATAATTAATGCCGTATGCCCTTCACTGTTTGTTGTATTAACATCTGCTCCTTTCTCTATTAAATCCCTTAACTCTTCTATGTTACCATTATGTGCTGCATCCATTAAAGAATTTGCAAAAAGATTATTATTAACACAAAAACAGAGTGCTGTAGTAAGTAAGGAAGTTTTTAGATTTATATTCATGACAATTAGTTTTTTATACAAATATAGCATATTAGTTAAGATAAAAACAACATGCTTTTATACATAAAGTATATCATCTACAGGAAAAACTAGGTAGCTAAGTCCTGAGTTTTACCAACCTGTTTTATAAAGCTCAGGTTGTCATTATACTCAACCATACTGCAATTATTTTTTCTTAAAAACAAGAGTTATTGGAACTCCTTGAAAAAGGTACTCTTCTCTAATTTTTTTCTCTAAAAAACGCTTATAATTTGGCTCAACATATTGCGGAAGGTTGCAAAATAGTGCAAAAGTAGGAGATGGCAGTGGAAGCTGCATAGCATAGTTAATTTTTACCATTTTACCCTTTACTAATTTTGGAGGCGTAATTGCTACTTTTTGGAGAATAAATCTTGTAAAATGTGAAGTTTGTATTTTTTTTGAGCGACGACTATGTATGTCTAGGGCAACCTCAATTGATTGATAAATCTTTTTCTTATGTAGCCCAGATGTGAATAATATGGGTATATGAGAGAGATTTCCTAATATTGCCTGTAGGTTTTTTCTGTAATTTTTAGCATCTAGTAGTTCTGGGTACTCTGGTGCTAGATCCCACTTATTTACCAACAATAGTAAGCCTTTTTTATGCCTTTGTACCAAATTTATAATGTGCATATCCTGCTTGGTCAATCCATCATCCACAGTTATTAATAAAACAACAACATCAGAATTTTGTATAGCACGAACAGATCTAATAAGACTATAAAACTCTATTGCTTCTTGGCTACTTCTCTTTTTGTAAATTCCTGCAGTGTCTGTGAGTATTAGTTTTTTACCAAACTTAGTATATAGCGTATCTGTTGTGTCCCTTGTTGTGTGTGGTGTTGGAGCAGTTATACTTCGCTTAGTATCAATGAGATTATTAAGTAGAGTAGATTTACCAACATTAGGTCTCCCAATAAGAGCAATTCTAGGTATACTTTGCTCCTTAGTACTGTTTTTGTCTTCTTCACTCTCTATAGATTCCTTATTACTACTACCACTATATAATTTCTCAATTACAGCATCTAGTAAATCCCCTGTCCCACTACCATGACTAGCAGAAATAGGATATACCTTTTGACAAAGACCTAGTTCATAAAAAACAGAAGATTGTAACTCTTCTTTTGCATTATCTGCCTTATTGGCAACAACAAAAGTAGGTTTATTGTATTTGCGTATTTTTTCACATAGTACTATATCTTCTTCCATTAGTCCTTGCTTGCAATCAACTACAAATAAAATAATTTGGGATTCTTCCAATGCAACCTCCATTTGTTCTACTATATCTTCTTCTAATTTAGAATTTTTAAATTTAGTAAATCCTCCTGTATCAATTAGAGTAAAAAATTTACCCTCCCACTCTACCTTATCATAATTTCTATCTCTGGTAATACCTGATTGAGATGAAGTAATTGCTTTTTTCTTTCCAACTAAACGGTTGAAAATTGTAGATTTACCTACATTAGGGCGACCAACAAGTGATATGAAGTGTGAAGACATTATATAAAAATTATGATTAGTAACCTAGTTTATTTAACAGAAGTTTATTCTTACGCCACCCTTTTGCTACTTTAACTTGCTGTGTAAGAAATACTTTTTTTTGTAATAGTAGCTCTAAGTTATGACGTGCCATAGTACCAGCCTCTTTGAGCTGAATTCCTTTTTTGCCAATAACTATTTTTTTTTGGCTCTCCCTCTCCACATAAATAGTTGCCTCTATATGTGTAATTTCTTCCATCTCAATTATTTGAGTTATCAAAACCTCAATACTGTAGGGAACCTCCTGATTATATTGCAAAAAAAGAGCCTTTCTAATTACTTCAGCAATAATAAAATCTTGTGACTTATCTGTAAGTGAATCCTTTTGGTAGTAGGGAGGATGTAGTGGGAGTAACTCTAATACTTTTTTTTGAAATTTTTCAATGAATTTATTTTCTTTAGCTGATAATGTAAAAACTGGTAAGTCCGCTGGTAATACCTCTTTCCATTCTTTCTCTTTTTTTAATAGTTCTTTTTGACTAATTAAATCAATTTTATTGAGGATAAAAATATTTGGTGATATGGATTTTCCCCATGAACTAGGGAAAAAATCTTTTCTAACAGGTTCACTACAATCCACAACCCAGCAACAAATATCACTGCCTACTAGAGCTTGTTTTACCTTACGCATCATAACCTCTTGCAACAAAGATGTTGGAGTTATATGCCCTGGAGTATCTACATAAATCTCTTGTGTACTTTTTTTATTCCTAATTCCCAAAAGGTTATGACGTGTTGTTTGTACTTTATGTGTTACAATTGCTAGAGGATAATCTATTAGTTTATTAAATAAGGTGGACTTACCTGCATTTGGTTTCCCAAGCAAGTATATAAAACCAGAGTAGTGTCTGTCCAATTTTGCCATAAATAGTGTTGATGTTTAAAGTCCAAAGTTATATATTTGTTAACACATCTGCTACACTACTGTAGTTATTTGAGCTATGAAATCTACCACTGAAGTAAAAAACGTTAATTAATATACTGAAAGTATGATAAAAAGATTTTTATTTTCGGCTTTGTTTTTACACTCTAACTCTTTAGTTGCAATAAGTACATACTCTTAGTATTAGTCTTAGTACAAAACATACAACAAGAACAAAGCTGCAATGGATGCTGCCCTGACTTGTTATGAGCAACAGATAGATAATAGAACAATAAACTTTGATACAGATTTTACTGTTAATCTTGGTATAGATTACACTAAAGGGAATATAAAAAAATCAACTAATAATAACTTAAAAAATAAACAAGTTGGGTTTTTTCCTGTGAGGCTTGAATTTTACAGAATCTAAATATGATTATAAATATGAATTGAGAGATAATAAATTATCTATTTCTTATTACTGATACTGATGTTAGCACGGAGAACTATTCCTATCACAAAGGTAATATTGCCGAAGATATTGCACTTTGTATTATTCATACTTTTAATGATACTAATTTTGATACCAATAATATTAGTAGAATAATCCTAATAAAAAATAAACCTTCGGGGGATTCCTTTATAGTTTTTTATTTAAACGATCAACGATCTATCTTTGATGGATTAATGAATGAGATAAAAGATAACGATAAAAACAAAATTTTAGAATTTCTTAGTAAGAACCAGAAAGATGGAGTAACTTATAATGCTCCTAATGATAATAATGAAACCATACCTGTCCTTATCTTAGATTGCACTATGGATAAAGAGCTTAATAAAATAGTAAATCAAAGCCTACAGTCCTGTGAATATTGACAACGATGACGATTATGATAAAGAGCAAATGTACATCGATCAACAAAAAGGTGGATTATCTGCTTTAAACAAAGTTTTAATTTTCGTAGCTGTAATTTTTATCCCTACGGCCATTATTCTTTATTTTTATTTAGCTCAAGAAGATGAGCAAGAAGATCAAAAAATTGATAACAAAGAGATTTAAATTAATAAATTAGAAAAACCAGACTAATTTGTTATTAAAATAAAGGCAATATATATTCCTTTTATTTTAAATGTATAATTTGTGAACTTCAATAAAGTATTTTTTATTAAACAGCAGCAACTTCAAATGAGGCTCAAAAATCTTTATCTCAGAATATAGTAGTTAAAGTAAGTGAGCAATTATACAATAATAACTCTAATGCTATAAAGTCTGCTCTATGAATTAGTAACAATAATAAGATCATTTCTAATGGAGTAAGTCTATCTTTAACTTTATGTAAAATACAAAAAACTCATTGTGGGTTTCATAGCAAGCGCTAAAGATATATTGTCGCACTATTATCAGGAATAGTCAAAAATTATGCATACTACAACAGTAAAAATAACCTTCAACCCATTGTTTTTAACTATTAGATAAGCACAGCATAAAAATTCTGACATTAATATACAGCTCAAAATCTAATATACTTCTTAATCTGATTTTTATGTTAAAGCTGTATTAGAAAAATACACAAAAATGTGTTAATATAATACTAGAAAAAACAAGTCTCTAAGCAGTTCTTTTTTTGTATTTAATTCAAGTGAAAAAATTTTTATTTTTGATGGTTTTGCAAACTATATATAAGCAAGATATAGATCCTCTTATTAATTTCTTTAAAAAAGAAAAACCATACAAAAACTTACGATGCTCCTACTACTAATGAAAATAAATCTATCCATGTACTTATCTTAGATGGTAGTAAAGATAAAACCCTTATGAAATTACTGAGCTAGATTATTAATTCAGAGTATATTGTACTAAACCCTATTTTTAAAAAACCTACTCCGCCAGACCCACCTATTGCTAAAATATATAGAAAGCTAAAAAAATGTTTTTATTTTTATTCGTTGTTATTTCAGTTATTTATATTTTACATAGTGGTTAGGTTTTATCTTTTTGTGGACTCTTAGAGAAAAAATAAAGAGTAAGAAAGTCTCACTTTAATGTAAAAAAGTACAAATAATACGACATTTAAAATATAAAGCTTTACATTTGGCAAATGAAAGTAAGTATGTAGGTGCAACCTTACTCAAATAATAAAAAATATCGCGGGGTAGAGCAGAGGTAGCTCGTCGGGCTCATAACCCGGAGGTCGTAGGTTCGAATCCTGCCCCCGCAACACTTTACCCATCAAAAGGGTATTTCATTTTTATATCTAGTAGTAAATGCTGGTTATTTATTTCAATTAAGTATAAGTACTTTATTCTCAAATCTTATTTTAATTATTAATAAAATACTTTTATTAACGTAAAAAATGAGTCATTTGAAGATAAGATTAAAAATTATATTTATGCTAAAAACAACTAACTAAATGTGCAAGTTACTTTTAGGACTTACTAAGATAACGGAGTGTTTTAGATATTGTCTAAATGTAGAATGTAATAAAAATATAGTCTATACAATAAAAAAGTTCTTCATGATTTTCTAAATGAAAAATTAGGATAAGGATCTAAAATATTTACTCTATGACGGAGACATTACTAGTATTTCTCCATACTATATTGCTCTAACTGATCGCTTAAGATATAAAATATTTAGTTAATAAACCACGCAATTATTATCCTTCAGATGTAAGTGTTTATAGCATTAAAAAAGTTTTTTATAAAAAGACAAAAAGTAGAGCTTACGTTACTAGAACAATCGCAGTATTTTGTATAATAATATTTTTCAAAAAATTTTTATGGGTTTCAACCACCAAAATAAGCCTAAGAAGATAGTTCTTTATATATCTTAAGGTATCCATAGGCTTGTTATCATTGAGTATTACCATAAAACATAATTAATAAATTTAAACCACTCGCTTATTTAGATATATCCTATATAAGCTCTTTATATTTTTATGATTTTAAAAAGTATATGATTTTGCGAACTCTTAGTTTTAGCATGTAGTAAACGTTAATCTATATTTATTCTACTAAGCATTTTTAATTCATACCGCCATAGGAAGTCTATATTTTAATCTGAATTGTATTTTATAATAAAAAATAATATTGTAACAACGATAACAATAATAAGTAAAACAGCAACCACAGTTTTAAGTACCATCCGAATTTATTTTTTACACCTAAGATCTTTTATTAATAATAATGTAATCTTTACTCTACCTTTGTTTATAAATGGTATTATTGTTCTTCTTTCCAAAGTAAGACCATCATTACTTCTAAGTACATAAATTACTTCTTCTTTGTTAAATGCTTCTTTACTTATTAACTCATTTAGTTTTCTTGATATTACTAATGGTTTATCAGTAACTTCTATGTTTTTACTATTTTTAAAATAAGCTTCTATTTTTTTTCGAAGTCTGGAAAATCTAAAAAAAATTCTGATTTAAAGCGATATGATCCTATATATTTATGACTATATTTATTCTGTATATAGATTATTTTAATATCAATATTGCCCACCTCTGTATTGGAAGATGAAATGTATGTTGGGCATAATGTAAAATCTGTTAAAACTAAAATAGGTTTTATTAGCAATCGCTTTTTTATTAAATTTTTTCTTGGAGTCAAATTTTTGATTTTTTTAAAAGAGGTTGATCAATTAATTCTATTTTGTATATAAAGTTTTATAAATCTGTGCTTTTAGTAAATTTGTATGATAGTTCTATATAAAATGGTAGTGTTCCTATGTATTGATTTTAAAGTTTATCTAAGCTCTTCTTTGTTCTCTGATTTATTTTCATTAATTCTCCTATTATATACTGTAGTTGACCATAATGACGTTACAAATAAAATCTCGCATAAAGCTTTTTTTATTTTTTTTCTTATTTGCATGTAAAACATTTTACAAAAAAAACATATTAAAATTAACTTTAATACAAATAAAAAAAAGCATCTAAGCTACCTTACAAAAGAAAAAATGTGGTTAATAGCAACAAAGCTTATGATTTGGTTAATATGCCTATTGATTTCCTTATATTACATTGGTAGTGTAGCCTCATTAGCATAGATCTAAGCTTAAAAAAGCTAAGTATATTTTATTTACCAAATAGTGTTGTTAGCAACCTTTTCTATGTATGCCCAATTGAAAAATCTTTTTATAAAAAATTTAAAAAACTAGAGGTATCTAATTTTGATATATCTTAAGAGAGTTTTTAACTCTTGCATCTAAGCTAAAGCTCTAGAGCTTTAGCTTAGAGTAGTTCACAAAGTTTTAGGATTCTCATTTACAGAATTCTAGTTATTAAAAAGAGTTTATTATAGATGAGCTATATTATAACGTAGTTAAGGAATATGTAACTATCCAAGAATTCCATCTTCCCTAAAGGGGTTTAAGTAGTTTAGTAGAAGGTATAAGTAGGATATAGGATAGCAACCTGAGTACCTGAAATAAATAGGCAAAGTGACTAAGATGGAGCCATAGTTTACCTACGCGTTCTTCTCAACACATATTGTGTTATTCTATACAAAAAGCATATTTCTGAATATCAAAAGACATTAAGTTTTTTGGTATTGTGTGTGTTTTTTTGTATCTTTGTTACTCCAAGAAACAAAAAATTGATAACAAACTATGAAAAT
>PJEL010001682.1_pt1 | contig 21619 bp, 21 predicted proteins | sample 1853271 | NCBI WGS metagenome assembly PJEL01 (sample SAMN08108733, study PRJNA415343) | Invertebrate metagenome, whole genome shotgun sequencing project. | host: Globobulimina | place: Sweden: Gullmar Fjord | collected 2015-08
TCTAGCATCCGCTAATAAAAAAACACCCGCGCTATTAAGTGATGCAAACGTACTATTTGATTCTGTTATTAATTTTAATACTGGCGATGATCAACAGACAAATAAAACAGGCCAACTGACGATTAACAATCTCGATTTCGAAGGAATAACGTTTTCTAAAAATGCGTTGGCCGTGAAATTACAGCAACAACTTAATCAACCATTAATAATCGACTGCATGCTGAATGACAAGATGGATATAAATTGCTTATGGCAAGGAAAGGTTGAGCAACGCTTACAAGCAAAAAATATAGACAGCAAAATTCAATGGGATATCAGCGGTGATTTTGCAAACAGTTCCGAGTTAGGATCAACCTTAAATTTCCGTAATAATATACAAGCAAGCCTACAACAAAATAATAAAAATTGGCCACGTTTTCATAATACGACCTCTGGAGATATCGTTTTCAGTGCTGAAAAAAATCCGACAATAACAGGCGATGATTTTTGGCATTGGCAAATGAACCTTCCTTTTGGCTTAAACGGTAAAACAAACTATAACGAAACATTACCAGCCTCTCTTGCCACGGGTGAACTCTCTCAAATTCATTGGCAATTACTACCTGATTGGCAACTGAAGGGAATCAATGCTGAATTAACCAATGCCAAAGCCTTTAGCCTTTTAGTTAATGACGTGTCTTGGGTTGAGCAGAACAAACTGAAAAAAAATAGTCTTCACAATAAATCGTTAATGCTTGATCAAGCAAGCTTAAGCTGTGCTTTCGATTGGTTAAAATTACAATATTCTCCACAACTGCGCAGCAATGGTGCGCTCAAAAACTTACCACTAGCATGTGAATGGAAAATCAATAATACGGCAAGCCAATGGCAGCAATGGCCATTACCGGCCTTCGAATTTTCGGGCGATTTTCAGTTGAGTTCACTTGATTTTCAACACGCTAAAATGCGCACTGAAGCAAAAATAACAGGACTGAATAAACGCTTAGATCTTTCTTTACATGCACAGCATGATTTTTCTGGCAAACAAAAAGGCGCGGCACAATTATATTTAAACAATCTTAATTTAGAATGGCAGGAGCTCGGCTTAGCGCAAATGATGAACCTAACTCAAGCTCAGTTATTAGGAGGCACGCTTTCAGCTCAAGGTTGGATTCAATGGCAGCAATATCAAGAAGATATTTTTGATGATGACAGTATCGCGTGGCGTTGGCAGCCAGACATCATGCTGCGCGTCGACGATTTAGCCGGTATTTATAATAATACGACAGCTTGGGACGATGTCGATTTCCAAATGGCCATACGCCGCCCTTTTTATCAAAGTTTCAAAGTTGTTAGCCAGATTTCAGCCAATAGCATCAACCCGGGTATCAATGTTAGTAATATCTTGGCACGCAGTACCACAACGATCGAGCCAGATTTTAGTAAAGCGCTTATCGTAATCGAAGAGATGCATAGCGATGTTTTAGGCGGCCGCGTGAAGGTACCCTTAATTCGCTTTGATACTAGCCAAGAAATAAACGCTTTTGGTATTGAGATTGAAGGCTTACAGGTTAGCCAATTAGCCGAGCTAGAAGCAAAATCCAGCATCAGCGCTACGGGAACATTAGATGGTGTGCTACCGATTATATTATTACCAGAAGGACCACAGGTTCCCGCGGGATCGTTATATGCTCGCGCCCCAGGTGGGGTCATTAATTATAATAACGACGTATCCTCAGCATTAAAAGGTAGCGATCCGAGTGTCGGCCTCGTCATGCAAGCATTAGAAGATTTTCATTATGATAAATTACAAACAAACGTCACTTACCAACCCAATGGCGAACTAAGACTCGGTTTGCAGTTCCAAGGAAAGAATCCAGAATTTTTTGATGGCCAAGCGACCCATTTAAACTTAAATTTAGATTACAACTTGCTCGACTTACTTGAGAGCTTACGGATCAGCAATGATATCGTGCAAAAACTTGAGAATAAGTACCAATAATGCAAAAGTAGCAGTATGAATACTCGCTACGAATACGTAGTTAAACAGAGGGAATACCATGAAAATCATCGCTCTATTACCAGCATTGCTGATAATGAGTGCCTGCACCGTAAAAGTAGCAGCACCCGATAAACCCATTACCATTAATCTCAATGTTAAAATTGAGCACGAAGTTCGAGTGAAAGTTGAAAAAGAACTCGATGATTTATTCAAACAAGAAGACGATATTTTTTAGCATTTACTCATAAGGAACATAGCATGAATATTAAAACGTTATTTATAGCCGCTACCTTGTTAGTCGCTAGCCAATTATCTTTTGCCCTCACTTTAGACGAAGCCCGCGAAAAAGGCATGCTGGGTGAGAATGCCAGCGGCTATGTGGAAATAACACCCCGTGGTAATGCCGATGCTAAAGCGGTAATGGAAGAAGTGAATACCAAGCGCAAAGCCAAATATCAAGCAATCGCAAACGAACAAAACATAGCGATTGAAAAAATTGAGAAAATTGCTGGTGAGAAAATTACAGAAAAATTATCCACCGGCCAGTTCTATAAAGACATCAATGGTAAGTGGAATAAAAAGTAAGCTTAATTAGGAGATTCACCCATGGAAATATCAACAATCATCACCTTGGTTGTTATTGCTGCTTTGATATTTTATATCATCAGCATTTATAACAACTTAGTAACGCTAAAAAATCGCTATGAGAATGGTTTTTCACAAATAGAAGTGCAACTAAAGCGTCGCTATGACCTCATTCCAAACTTGGTCGAAACGGCTAAGGCGTATTTAAAGCACGAGTCTGAAACATTAACGGCCGTCGTCGAAGCGCGCAACGAAGCAATGGCCGGTTTAAAAGCTGTTGCCAGCAATCCTTCTAGTGCCGCAGCGATGGGAAAACTTGCCGGTGCTGAAGGTGCATTAGCGGGAGCAATGAGCCGCTTTAATGTAACAGTAGAAGCGTATCCAGAGCTGAAAGCTAATACCAATATGATGCAATTAACGGAAGAATTAACCAGCACTGAAAACAAGGTCGCTTTTGCTCGCCAAGCATTTAACGATGCTGTAACGGCTTATAATACGTTCCGCCAGTCTTTTCCGCCGATTTTCTTTGCTAATAAATTTGGCCATACTCAAGATGCTACTTTATTAGAGTTTGAAGATAGCGTTCAAATACAAACTGCTCCTAAAGTTAGTTTTTAATGGATTTTTTTGGCCACCAAGATCAAGCGCGAAAACGCACAAGGCAACTGGTTCTATTATTTGTCTTAGCGCTATTAACACTTATTTTTCTCACCAACTTGTTGGTCGCAGGTTTTCTCTGGGGCAACCCAGGTATTTTTCCTGAACTCGGTAATCACTCCGTTCGAGATCCCTCTTTACTCGATATTTTTCATTACATGTCATGGAAAGCCTGGTTCATAATTTCTGCCATTGTTTGCAGCTTTGTAGGGCTTGCTTACTTCTATAAAGCGGTAAAATTGAGTAGTGGTGGTTCCTCTATTGCCGAGTCTTTAGGGGGACGCTTATTATCCCCTAATACTGACGATTTTTATGAAAAGCGGCTATTAAACATCATCGAAGAAATGGCCATTGCCTCTGGCATGCCCGTTCCGCAGGTGTATTTGCTCGACGATGAAATAGGGATTAATGCCTTTGCCGCAGGCTTTCAGCCTTCTGATGCGGTGATTGGGGTAACCAAAGGCTGCCTGACAAAACTTTCACGCTTGCAGCTGCAAGGCGTTATTGGTCATGAATTCAGCCATATCCTTAATGGCGACATGCGTATGAATATGCGCTTAATCGCCATACTTTTCGGTATTCTTTGCATCGGTTTATTAGGGCGAATTATTCTTGAGTCCGGTGCTCGCCACAGTATTCATAGCCGTGGCAGTTCTTCATCCGGTATTTTTTCGTCATCATCGAATAAAAAAGAAGGCGGAGTACCGCTCTTTTTAATCGGCCTTGGTTTTATGATTTTAGGCTATAGCGGTGTATTTTTTGGCAAAATGATTCAAGCGGCGGTCAGCCGTCAACGCGAATACCTTGCGGATGCCAGCGCTGTTCAATTTACCCGCGACCCACAAGCGATAGCCGAAGCGCTCAAAGTCATTGGCCATGGTGGTGTTGGCTCTGCTATTGGTCATAGTCGCCGTGAAGAATTCAGTCATGCTTTTTTTGGTAATGCTATTTACAACGGCTTTGCCAGCCATTTTGGATTTTTAGCGACTCACCCTAAATTAGAAGAACGTATTCGCCGTATCGATAAACATTGGGATGGCGAATGGATTGAACCGCAAACGTTACGACAAGCCTATGACGAATCTCCACAACTGGTATCCAAAGCTAAAATACGTCCGGAAGCGCTGTTAACCGGTGTCGCTGCCGCGATGTCTGCCGCCATTGATTTTACCAACGACGGTATTACGAATGATGATGACGAGTCTTTAAGCCAACAAGAATCATTCGATGCAGAAGCCGTCTTAACGACAGCGGCTCATGATGTTGGCAATGCCAGAGCGCTTTGTTACAGCCTATTATTAGCCCCGAATAGCTCTCTTGTATACGAGCAACAACTGGATTTAATCGAGCAATACTGTGGCCCTGATTTATTAACCCAAGTAAAACAACTTACCCAAGCAACACTGCGATTAGAAGACAGTAAGCGCTTAGCCATCATTGAGAAAGCCATTCCCGCATTAAAGCTGTTATCAGCCGATCAATACACCGAATTCAAACAACTTTTAGTCAAACTTGTGCAAGCTGATGGCAAGATTGATCTGTTTGAATGGTGCGTCTATCGCATGATTCTTCAATATCTAAACCCAGCGTTTGGTAAGGCGAAGGCCATTACCGCCAAATACGGCAATGTAGAGAAAATAAAATCAGACATTGAGGTAATACTCTCTTTTGTCGCCAATCATGGTCACGAGTCGTTAGAAGACGCCTTAGAGAGCTTTGCAATCGCGGCTGATGCGGCTGGATTTGATCATTTAACACTTCAACCAAAAACTGAGTCATTTAAAGCATTTAATATCGCACTCGATACGCTCACTGAAGCTTACCCTCATGTGAAAGGCCGTATGATGAAAGCACTGGCGGCTTGCGTACAAGCAAAAGGCGTAAAAGTAACTGAACGTGAACTCGTGCAGACCATTGGCGCTATTCTAGAATGCCCTACGCCCAATTTATTTGATTAGCATTTATTAACTAGGAATTGTATTAATGACCCATCCAATTATTAAAGATTTGCTTTCGCGTCATACGACAAAAAAATATGATGCGACTAAAAAAATACCCGAAGCCGACCTTGAGGTTTTGTTTGAAGCCATGCGTCTTTCTGCATCGTCGATTAACTCACAACCGTGGCGGTTTGTGGTTATTGATTCGAATGACGCCAAAGTGCGCATGAATAAAACGTTTGAAAAAATGTATCAGTTTAATCAAACGCATGTTTTTGACAGCTCACAAATCATTCTTTTTGCTTATAACCCTTCTTACTCAAGGGATAATTATGCAGAAGTGGTTGATAACGGTATTGAAGATAAGAGAACGCCCGCTGAAAATCGAGAAAGTGCGTTTGGCGGGTTCGTATTTGCTGAGCTTAATACGGATGAACAGGGAGATACCAGTGCATGGACAAAGGCGCAGACTTATCTTGCACTTGGCAATACATTACATACCCTTGCGCGACTCAAAATTGACGCGACCCCGATGGAAGGCATCGACATTGATTTAGTCAATGAGGAGTTTAAAAATGAACTGGGTGGATACCAGTGCGATGTTGCTCTAGCCATTGGATACCATCACCCAGATGAAGATTATAATGCCAAGCTGCCTAAGTCTCGTCGTCGTTTAGATAGTATTCTTGTTCGCATATAAATTAATACACACTTGGCAGCTTATCACCATGGAGCCGTACCCAATCCACTGATAGAATAGCAACGCTTACAGAGCATTCAAACTTTGCTCTATAACCTAACAGTCGGATGACGGAAAATATTTTATGAAACGATACCTAACCTTTGGCTTTGTACTCGCGGGCTTAATGAATATCTTTGGTGTTTTAGGCTTCTCTTTAGGCTTTCAAAATACACTACTGAATAGCTATTACCCTGAAGTTTTTAGTAACTTTGGTTTGGGTATGATCATTGTATGGGGGATGGCATACATTGCTGTTTCTACTGAACACCCAAGAGCTTCACGTTTATTATTCGTTTTCTTCATTGAAAAGATGGTATATGTCGGTACAGCACTCTATTTCTGGTTCGTGATGAAGCCCGACATTATGCTGATGTGGAACGAATCCATACTAACGACGATTTTCATGGTGATTTACGGAATTAACGATTTAATCTTCGGATTAATGTTTCTCTATGCCTGGTTGCAGTATCGAAAATAAAAGACGGCAATAAGCATAAACGGCAGACAAAAAAATACCCGCTAGGCCAAAACCTCGCGGGTATTTTTTTATTCTAAATTGTATTCAATCAATTATAAATCGAAAGTATACGATACACCGGCAACGATGCGAGCATCCGCAAGATTTTCATTCTCGCCTTCAGAGATATCAGTATCTTCTGCCGCTAGCTCAAAGTTAAAGTTTTTATAACTTGTCTGGTAAGCTAAACGGTAATGAACGTAAGATGAATTATCATCCCAATCAACATCAGAATCATCAAACGTTGACTGATCAATACTCACACGCAAAGTATGATTTTCTACAACATCAACACTGTGCGCTAACATAACAACACTATGTCCATCGCCAGCGCCGAAGTAATCCCAAGAGTACCAAAGGTTTAATTCAGTTTGACCTAAGCCAGAAGCAAAACCTGTTTTAGCATAGACTTCAGGGTAAGCAAGGTCATCAGATGCCGTCTGATCATCTTTATTATCTTGACCATGATATGTGTAATACGCAATACCGGCATCAAAACTAACAGCCTGGCTCAGCTGGAAATATTTACCTGCGTAAAAATCAAGCTCAACTTCCGTATCTTCATCATCACCAAAATCGACACTGGATGCCCAAGCACCCGTATAAAAATGCTCGCCATCATAATCTAAGCTAGCTTGTAAAGCTGGGCCATTATCTGTTTGGCTGATACCGTTAAAGGTATAGTCAGAAACAACACCTACGGTAGATGATAATTCAGCACTAGCCAATGAAGGCAGCATCGCGGCGCCAGAAACTGCACAAGCTAATAAAATCTTTTTCATAATAGTTACTCCGTTCTCTTTTTTATAATCGATATGAATGACTGATTTATAAAAATCAGTCATTCAACATCATCTTTCCTAGCAAGGTATGATAAAGCTCTTTATCACCCACCACGCCTTGAATTTTTTCATCACGATGAATTCTCTCGTCATCATCCAGATCCTCATCCAGATCTTTCATTATAAATACCGCATGATCGGTATGATAACGAATTTCCATCACATCTTGCATTGCTGTATCAGAAGCAACACAAGTAGGTGCTGCTGATAACTTAACAATGTCTTGGCCTGTTTGCCACAGCTGAGGTGAAAATTCATCACCTTTATAATAGACTTGCTGCTGATCTCGGCTCAGCCAATAGTCATGACGTTTACTTAAACAATAGCCTCTTTCTGTAAATTCCATATCAGAAATTGAACGCATAATAGATTTGGCTTTCAATACATGAATCGGATTAGTATGTGCGACAAACTGCCTAACGTAGTCGTTCGCAGGATTAAGAACAATATCCTCTGGTTTACCTTGTTGTACAATAATACCATCTTTCATGATTGCGATGTTTGTACCGAGCTTTAGAGCCTCATCAAGATCGTGACTCACAAAAATAATGGTTTTTTGCAGCTTTTCTTGCAGTTGAATCAGTTCATCTTGCAGCTGAGTTCGTATTAATGGATCTAATGCAGAAAATGGTTCATCCATTAATAAAATATCAGATTCAGTCACTAAGGCGCGCGCTAAACCAACACGCTGCTGCATACCACCCGATAATTCACTAGGTTTTAATTTTGCCCACTTCTTTAACCCAACAAGATCAAGTTGAACATCAACGCGTTGTTTAATTTCTTTTTTATCAACGCCTTGTAATTCCAAAGGCATTGCAACATTTTGCGCCACCGTGAGCCAAGGCATCAAAGCAAACTTTTGAAATACCATAGAAATGCGCTTCATGCGCATTTCACGTTTAGTATCCATATCGGCACTGGCAAAATCAATAACCTTACCATCGTGATCAATATTGATGGAGCCTCGCGTCGTATGGTTAAGCCCATTAATGCAACGTAATAAACTTGATTTCCCCGACCCAGACAATCCCATCAATACACAAATCTCACCTTTATTAATAGTGAGGTTAGCATTGTGAACACCCACGACTAACCCTGTATCTTGGCGTATTTTTTCTCGCCCTTGGTTAGCATCCAGCAAAGGTAAAGCGCGCTCAGGTTGAGGACCAAAGATCACATCAAGATTCTTAATCTCAATCATTTTTCTTGCCCCGTTTTAAATAGACGATCTAACAGAATAGCCAATAGTACAATCGCTAAACCCGCTTCAAACCCACTGGCGATATCAACCGTATTCAATGCACGAACAACCGGCTTACCTAAACCATCAGCGCCAACAAGTGCCGCAATAACAACCATAGATAAAGACAACATGATGCACTGGGTTACACCCGCAGCGATACTGGTTGCAGCAGCAGGCAATTCGATGCGAAACAAAAGTTGACGCTTAGTGGCGCCAAACGATTTACCCGCTTCAAGAATATCTTCTGGAACTTCAGAAATTCCTAAGTAGGTTAATCTTATCGGTGCGGCAATGGCAAAGATAATGGTAGAAATTAAACCGGGTACAACCCCTAAACCAAATAGTGTCAGGGTTGGAATAAGATATACAAACGTAGGAACAGTTTGCATTAAATCTAATATCGGCTGCAGTATTTTATAAAATATAGGATTGTGAGCGGCATAAATTCCAATAGGTAAACCGATTAACATACAAAATAAAGTCGCGTATAAAACTAACGCTAACGTTTGCATAGTTTCAACCCAATAACCTAAATTCCAGATTAACAACAAAGCAACAACGGCATAAACAGCCAAGCCGATTGAACGGCGGAAATATAATGCGATGGCGACAACCAACACAATAAAAGCGATGGGGTTAAACCATAATAAAGCATCGGTAAATAATGCAATCATCCATTCTAAGGATTCAGAAATAGCATCAAAAAATGATGCGCCATTATCAACAAGCCAGTCGACAAATTTTTCGGTGTAATTACCTAACGGTAATTTAAACTGTTCCATGAAGATGTGTGTTGCGAGCAGTTATTACTACTCGCAGCCTCTTACTGTTATGAATTTTAATAATGTATCGTTAACAAATGTTACTTAAACTTAGCATTGGCTGCTGTTAAAGCAGGTTTACCTTCTAAAGTAGTAACCCCTTCTAACCAAGCCCCTAAAATCGCTGGATTTTTCTTCAGCCATTCTTCCGCTGCAATCGCAGGCTTCTTGCCTTCATCTAAAATCATTGCCATCACTTCGTTTTCCATGGGTAGGGTAAACGTAAGGTTGTTTAATAGCTTACCGACATTCTTACACTCTTGCGTATAGTTTTTACGCACATTGGTATGAACACTCGCACCACCATAATTAGGGCCAAAGAAGTCATCACCACCTTCTAAATACGCCAATTCAAAATTGGCGTTCATTGGATGCGGAGCCCAACCCAAGAAGACAATCCATTTGTTACGACGAGTTTGACGTTTAACTTGCGATAACATACCGGCTTCACTAGATTCTACAATTTCAAAATCTTTTAGGCCAAATGCATTTTGATCAATCATATCTTGAATCAAACGATTGCCATCATTACCTGGTTCGATGCCATAAATTTTGCTTTTAAACTTATCCGCATGTTTAGCAATATCCGCGAATGATTTAACACCCGCATCAAACACAGATTTAGGAACGGCTAATGTATATTTAGCGCCCTCAAGATTGGCCTTAATTGTTTCCACAGTTCCTTTTTCAAGATACGGTTTGATATCCGCTTCCATTGTTGGCATCCAATTGCCTAAAAACACATCAATATCATTATTTTCTAACGATTTATAAGTAACAGGAACCGACAGAATCTGAGTTTTAGTTTTATAGCCAATACTTTCTAGTACTGCTGATGTCACGGCCGTTGTTGCAGTGATATCCGTCCAACCCACATCAGCAAAGCGCACAGTCTCACACTGATTTGCTTGGGTAAAACTTGCCGCCATTAAACTTGCGGCCAATGCTACTGTTTTCATCATCATGTTTTTTTCCTGTGTCGTTATAGTTAAGTTATTTTTTAATGTATTTTTTAAAATTTACTGCGCTGCACAACATCCCAATTTTTTTCCATCGCAACATCAACATTAGCGGCGGGTAACGTGTCATTTGATTTAATTAAATCTGCCGCACGTTCTGCCACCATAATTGTTGGGGCATTAAGATTGCCATTAGTTATCGTAGGGAAAATTGACGAATCAACAACCCGTAAATTTTCAATACCACGAACTCGAGTCTGTGGATCGACGACGGCCATGTCATCGGTCCCCATTTTACAAGAGCAGGATGGGTGATAGGCACTTTCTACATTTTTACGCACAAAAGCATCAATTTCTTCATCCGTTTGAATGTGCTCTCCTGGCTGAATTTCACCATCGCGATATTGATCAAAAGCAGGTTGATTAATAATTTCACGGGTCAATTTCACACAGTCGCGAAAGCCCTCTCTATCAACTTCGCTTTGAAGATAATTAAAACGAATGCTCGGATGAGCTTTGGGATCCGCACTGGTCACTTTTACCGAACCACGGCTAACTGGCTTATTGTGTCCGATATGAACTTGAAAACCATGACCATCAAAAGCAGCACGACCGTCATAACGCATTGCAGCAGGCAAAAAATGATATTGCAAATCTGGCCACTCAACACCGGCTTTAGAACGAATAAAACCACAGGATTCAAAATGATTGGTTGCGCCTAAACCTTTTTTAGTGAAAAGCCAACGACTGCCAATTAAAAATTTACTGAACAACCCTATTTTTCCATTAAGGGTAATAGGTTGCTTACATTTAAATTGGAAATAGAATTCAAGATGATCTTGTAAATTTTCACCAACACCTGGCAAATTATGCAGGCACTCGATCCCTGCTTTTTCTAATGTCTCTTCATCACCAATACCAGAAAGCTGTAACAGATGTGGTGAACCAATAGATCCCGCTGATAAGATAATTTCTTTGTTCGCTTGAACGTCTACAACGCTCCCTTTGCGTTCATAGCGTACTGCTGTCGCTTTTTTATTATCCGATTCTGAAGATAATAAAACTTTATGCACTAATGCATGCGTCACAACGGTTAGATTTGGACGGGCTAACGCAGGTTTTAAATACGCATTCGCCGTTGACCAGCGCACACCATTCTTAATGGTCATATGCATCGGGCCAAAGCCTTCTTGCTGCTTAGCATTATAATCTGGTGTATCCATGTACCCAGCCTCGACACCGGCATCAACAAATGCCTGATATAAAGGGTTTTTCATCTGATTGCCGTTATTAACACCCAGAGGACCTTCGGTACCACGATACGCTTTCGTATCAGGATTTTCAGACGCTAATGCCCAAGTTTCAGATTTTTTAAAGTACGGTAAGCAATGCGAATAATCCCAATCCGTTGCGCCTTTTTCAGCCCATTCATCAAAATCTCTTGCGTGACCACGAACATAAACCATGCCATTAATTGACGATGAACCCCCTAATACCTTTCCTCGCGGGCAATGCATTTTGCGATTATCTAAATACGGTTCTGCCTCAGTCTCAAATTGCCAAGCGTACTTTTCAGTATTCATAGGAATGGATAGAGCCGTTGGCATTTGAATAAAAATACTGCGATCGCTGCCCCCTGTTTCTAATAACAGAACAGATATTTTAGGATCTTCAGATAAGCGATTAGCAAGCACACAACCCGCTGAACCTGCACCAACAATAATGTAATCGTAACTCATACTACTCACTTGGTTTTTCATTAACGTATCATCACAGCAAATATTAAAAAGGGCTTTCTAACGATTGCATACCCACATAAACAGATTTAATCTGCGTATATTGATTCATTGTAGAAGATCCATTTTCACGACCAATGCCTGAAAGCTTATAGCCCCCGACAGGCATTTCTGCAGGAGATGCACCATAAGCATTAATCCAACAAATACCGGCTTCTATTTGCTTAACAACACGGTGAGCGCGACGAATATCATTACTGAATACCCCCGCTGCCAAACCAAATTCTGTTCCATTTGCACGCTGAATAACTTCTTCTTCAGAATCAAATGTTAATACAGACATTACTGGACCAAAGATTTCTTCTTTCACAATCGTCATGTCGTCAGTGCAGTCGGTAAAAATCGTTGGCGCCACAAAATAACCAGACTCGGCCCCTAGCGGATTAAGTGCTTTACCACCCGTTAATAACGTAGCACCTTCTTTTAAGCCTTTTAAAATATAACCTAATACTAACTTTTGATGTTTTTCAGAAATTAAAGCGCCAAAATTTGTGGCCGGATCCAGCGGATCTCCAACAACAATATTATTTTCAGTGCGCTGTTTTAATACTTCAATAAATTTTGGATAAATATCTTTTTGAACAAAAACTCTTGTGCCATTAGTACACACTTCACCTTGCGTATAAAAATTACCGAGCATAGCCGCAGAAACGGCATCATCAATGTCGGCATCAGAAAAGATAATGAGTGGTGACTTCCCACCTAGCTCCATCGTGACATCTTTCAAATTAGTGGCGGCAGCGGCCATCACTTTTTTGCCAGTACCGACTTCACCCGTAAATGAAACTTTAGCAATTTTATTATGTGTCGTTAACCAAGCACCAACTTCGCCATCACCTTGAACAACGTTGAATACGCCAGCAGGGACACCAGCTTCAAACAGTATTTCTGCTAATTTTAGCGCACCGTGAGGCGTTTCTTCCGATGGTTTAAAGATCATGCTATTACCACAGGCCAATGCAGGTGCCGCTTTCCAGCAAGCGATTTGCAAAGGATAATTCCATGCGCCAATACCCGCACAAATACCTAAAGGCTCACGACGGGTATAATAAAAATCGCCGCCTAAATCTTGCTGACCGCCCTCGATACTCAGTGATAATGCGGCAAAGTATTCAATAGAATCAGCGCCCGTTACAACATCAACAACCGAAGCTTCTTGCCAAGGTTTTCCGGTATCAATCACTTCAATTTTTGCAAGTTCATCATTACGTTCACGTAATAACGCAACCGCTTTTAATAAAATACGGTTACGCTCAAAACTTGTCATTGCAGACCAAGTTTCAAAACCATTCTGGCTACTTTCAATCGCCGCTAAGCGAATTTTTTCATCGGCCACTTCAACTTTATATGCAAGCAGGCCTGTTGCAGGATTAATAACATCAAATGTTTTACCACTGCTATTATCAAGGTATTCACCATTGATAAAGTTTTTCAAAATCATAATTTATTTCCCAACTGGCATTGTGACGTGATGAATTGCTTACACAATTGTTCAGCTTTCTTGAATTCATCTTGACTGGTACTGCTTAAACTACTTCTCAACCATAGCCCGTCAATCATAGCGGCTGTCATATTCGCTGCTAAAAATGCTTTTTCTTTATTCGGAATAATTTGTCGGTAGGAATACAATAAATTTTGTAATAAGCGTTTACTATTAACGGCTTGTAAGCGTGCAAGTTCTGGATCGTGTAATGCTTGAGCCCAAAAACAAAGCCAAGTTCGCGTTACCGATGTGGACTGTTGAAAACAAGCAAAATTAGTATCAACAATCATTTGCAGCCTTAATTCAGGCGTGACAGGCTGTTCACTACTTGATATTTGCTGAAGCAAGCCTTGTCTTAATTCTTCTAAGAGGTGTCGAATGGTGGCAAGGATAAGTCCTTGCTTACTGCCAAAATAATGGCTGATGATGCCAGCCGACATATTAGCTTGGCGGCTGATAGTTAAAATCGTAGTGCCTTGAAAACCGTGATTTTCAATTGACTTAATAGTGGCGTCGATTAGTTCTTTTTTACGTAATTTTTCTGTTCCAACTCTAGCCATAATTCCACTGAATGGTTATTCAATTACCAACAAGTCTAACATCTACGAGGCTTAGAACAAGGGTGTAAAAATAAACGAGCTTGAATTTTAGGCTGTTTTTCCTTGGGCTTGATACCAAAGTGACGATAAATATTCCATCTGAAAACACGCTCTACGCCATGCTACAAGGTCTGTTACGCCGTATAAGCTAATAATATTATTTTCTAAATCTTGCTCAATTTGAGGGCGACTATTGTCAGGTGATTTTTTAATAAATTCTTCTATAGAATATTTAATTCCCTGAAATAAGGCGGCTAAATCCCATAATGGATGAGCCATTCCTGCATACTCCCAGTCCAAAAGCTGTAGCCCTTCCGATGTGTATAACCAGTTAGCCAGTACCGGATCTAGATGACACAAGCAAAAATTTCCCGCCGGTGGTTCACTCATCGATATTTGCATCAACGGTTTCATTTTTAATACATCATTATCGGGCTGCTGCGATGCGATAATTTGCCAATATGCTTCAGCTTTATCGCTGATATTAATTTCCGGTAATTCTATTTTCACCGGAACTTGATGCAACGCTTTTAACTGCTCAATCATATGAGATAACGTTGTTTGAGTTATATCAGCAATATTATCAGCCAATACTTCTCCTTCGATGTAGTCTCTAATCCAATAACGATCTTCATCATCACAATAGCGAATAGAACTGGTAAAATTGATACTTGATACCAACTGATGAATTCTTTTTTCGATACTACGATCAATGCCTAAAGCCTGCGTATTAGGCGCATTTAACCGAATTATATAATCACCATTGTCGAGGGAAAGTTTATAACAGGTATTAGTTAAGCCCCCTTCAAGAACCGTAATTTGAGCCATTTCAACGGGCTTTGTCGACAACCCCCATAAAGGCCAATCATCCAACACATCCGCGAGCTTTATGTTCATATAGAGACATGTCCTGATGGATAATCGTATTGTTTTTGATATTCTTTCGCCCATAAATGCCAGCCAATAAAAATCATCACAATATAAACAACCATCTGCAAAGCAATTAAATACAACTCTCTATCAACGTATAAATAAATCGCGACGGTGTCGATTACTAACCAATATAGCCAATTCTCTAAGACTTTTTGTGCAACCATATAAGTAGTGATAACCGCCCCCCATGTTGTAAAAGAATCAAGATAAGGTAAGGCGGCTGAGGTGTTTTGCTCTAAACCATAACCTGTTGCAAGGCTAAGTAAAATAATACCGCTAATGACAACAGCGTGGCGATACAACGACCACGTTTGAATTGGTTTAATCGCGTCACTTACAACCGTATTATGTTGTTTTTCACGCTCCGAATTTTTCCAGACTCTCCAGCCATAAACTGCCATAGCAAGATAATAAACATTAAGAGCTGATTCCATAACTAGGCTGACGTCCCAAAATAACCAACTAAAAATGGCCGTACTACCAAAAGCCGCATACCAGCCTAAAATATTCTGACGCATGATTAAAGCAAGATAAGCAAAGCCTAATAACACAGCGATGACTTCCCAAATACTCATTGCTTGAGCAGCAGAAATTACGCTTTGATAAATATCATCCATCTCATTCTTCTCTATTTTGTAGCAATATATTAAGACTAAGCATCACCATGAGGATTTAACGCTGGATCTAAATTAGACCCAATAAATTTACATACAAAAAGGGCTTTGCCAAATTGTTCGTAAGAACGTCGCATCTCATCTTTAAGCGTATCCATAACCAAATCATAATCGCCGAATACTTGAGTGCTCATGGTATTACCCACAACACTCAGACCTTCAATCGCTTGCAGACGATCAATGAAATCTTTAATCGCCGGAATATAATCATCCGCTAATGGGTACTTACTGATTTCTACGGATAATTCCATAATATTGCATTCCTCATTTTCTAGGGATATATAAATTCTATATTATTTAACGATTAAAAGGTTACACGAGTAGATACACCTACAACTGCTGGCGCACCTAACTGTTGAAATTCTGTTTCATCAAAGCCATTACCAGATCTAGGGTCTGCATCCCAGCCAGCGAATCCACGAACGCCATATTCTTCATTTGTTATGTTCTTTCCATATAGCGCAACTTCAAAATTATCACGCTGATACGCTAAGCGAGCATTAATAATATTATAGGCTTCTGATTTAAAATCATGAGAATCAGAATAAAAGAACTCATCCTTACCTTCTAATTGAATTTGTACTACAACATAATTGGTTATTAGATAATTAACCGCGGTAGCATAAGTATAATCAGGTGCATGAGCCGCCTCTCGGCCCTCTAGATTAAGAGAATCAGGATCCGGTTGATCATGCTCCGTAATTTCTGTTTTTAACAAGCCTAAGCTGGTCGACCAACTTAAATCTGACATTAGCTGCCAATCCATTTCCCACTCTAAACCGTAACTAAAGCCTTTACCTGCGTTGGTTGTGTAATCTACAAAACTTGTCCCGCCATTACCATTATCCATCGGCGTCGACGATTTCAATTGTAGGTCTTGACGGTCGGTATAAAAAACACTGATTCTATTATTCATAGCATCTTTTAAAGAGCTGAATTTCGTTCCAATTTCATAATTCCATTGATATTCCGTATCAAAGTTTCGTAGACTTTCACTCGGTAAGTTCGCTTCTCCATTAAAACCACCCGCTTTATAACCTCGCGTAATACTGATGTACAAGATGTCAGCAGAATTAGTCGCATATTCTAGCGCTACTTTTCCTCCGACCAAGTTTTCATCATTATCACCAGAAATACTATTATTGTCAGAATAATCCGATTGCCAGTTTTCTAATCGAATACCTGAAGTAAGAACTAAATTAGAAGTTAACGAGGTATTCAGTTCAGAAAATATAGAAGCTGACGCAGTTTTATACTCGCTGGTGAATAGAGGATCATAAGTATAATCACGAGTCAGATCGATACGTGATTCTTGATAATATACACCGACTAACCAATCACTATTTGCAATGCGTCCTGCTGGACCCGATAACCAACGCAATTCTGCTGAGTCACGCTTGATATCGCGCTGATAATTGTCAAATGCTTGATAGTCTGGCTGCAATGCTGGATCAGTCCAATCTTCATCATAACCATACTCAGCATCCGTACGATTTATAGTAAAAATACTTTCCATACTAACAGCGTCGGATATTTTCCAATTAGAATCTAACGCAAAAGCAGAGCTTTCTTGACGGTCATGCCCTGGTTCATTCGACATTGTTTTACGATTTTCATCTAAAGAGAAAGCATCATAACCATTGTCGATATCTAGATATAATGCCGATAAATCTATCGTTAGATTTTCATTTGCTAACCAGCGCAACTTTAAACGAGCCGTTAGCTCATCTAAGTTATTGACATCTTTTTTATCGAATGTCGTATTTTCAATATAACCATCAGATGCCTTTTTTCCGATGGCTGCACGATATAAAACAGCTTCCGAAATAGCACCACCATGGGCGGCTTCCATACCATAGCCATTATAACTCTCGGAATGTAGCTTCAGATAACCCTTACTATCAGAGCTTGGCTCAACGGATTTAATATTAATAACGCCAGCCAAAGCATTAGCACCAAAGCGAGTACCTTGAGAGCCTCTTAAAACTTCAACTTGCTCAACATCTATTAAGGTTGCCGCACCACCAAAGCCAGTAAAATCTACACCATCAACAAATGCTCCCACCGATGGATTTAACGGAGCAACAAATTGACTACGCTCGCCGATACCACGAATCTGGAAATAGCGACCACGGGAAGCACCAGAAGCATAGTTAACGTTAGGAATTACGGCTAATATTTCTTCAATATGAGTCGCACCTCTTTGCTCAATGACCGCGTCACTAACAACAGAAATACTGGCTGGGATTGTTTGTAACTCGGAGCTGCGAAAATCTGCACTTACAGTAACAGCATCAAGTTCAACAGGAACGGCTGTCGACTCTGCACTGATGACAGGCGCACTGAATAGCATAGCGGTACTAATTGCTGATGTAATGGTAAGGGGTAAAGCTAGAGTTTTCATTTTTAGGTCTGCCTCAATAAATAGGGAAGACCCGGTCGAGCGTAGCAAGCGTGAAGTGTTGATTAATCAACAAAGATCCATTCAACTGCCCATTCCTACGCCGGTATTAACCGGATCAGGTTCAAGGAGTTTGCAATGCATCTCAGGCTCATTAAAACGATTATTAATCGAATTAAATCGCCACCCCCTGGGATAAGGGCATGATAAAGCATTCATTAAGAAATAAGAATGAGTTTCCCTTATTCTTTGCTCTCTATGCCCGCAGTTTGTTGGCTGGCTGTTTCTTCAGCGGCGCGGTTAGCCTTTGAGATATAAGCGGGCTTACCATCTTTTGGCGCTAGCTTAGCGTTCGCTTTTTTCATTTTTTTGGTTAAGATCTGTTTAATTTTCTTTTTACGGTTCATGACACGACTTCACTAATTTGATTGGGTATGATCAGTTTAGCCGCGATTGTAAAGGTCATTTTTCGAAAGGCAAGGCTAACCTCCTGTTAGACAGGCTAATTACTAGAAATAGAAGTATCAAGGTTAAATAGTATGAAACGGATCAGCATTTTGGGTAGTGGTTGGCTAGGGCTGCCACTCGCGATTGAGTTAAGCCAGGCTAATTATCAAATAAAAGCATCATCACGCAGTACTGAGCGTTTAACTCAGCTGCGCAAAGCGAATATTGAAGCCCATGTTTATGATATTGATGTACAGGAAGCGCGTCAGGTTATTGATGAGCATGATTTTCTACAGGCCGATATTCTAGTCATTAACATCACCTCAAAGAATATTGAGGCATTTAAACAGCTAATTACTCATATTGAAAAATCAACGATTCAGCAGGTTTTATTTGTTAGCTCGACGTCGGTTTTTAAAAACTCGCCCCATTTAGATTCAGCACCAGTTTCTGAATTCGATACCGACCAATTGCAAGAATGTCCGCTGCTGAAAATTGAAGGTTTATTTCAAAAGAACCCTAATTTTCAAACCAGTATCATTCGTTTCTCTGGCTTAATTGGCTATCAGCGTCACCCGGGGCGTTTCTTTTTAGCGACTACGAATGATGACGATGTGTATTGCAAAACCATTAAGAATCCAGACGCAAGAGTCAATATGATTCATCGCGATGATTGCATTGCTATTATTAAGGCCATTATCGAACAGAACTGCTGGGGAGAGGTCTTTAATGCCTGTGCTTCTCTGCATCCAACGCGCAGAGAATTTTATCAAGCTGCCCTGTCACACTTAGGGGATTATGAGCCTATTTTTTCAGGCCAAACCGATTCTGTTGGAAAAATCATTAGTAATGAAAAGCTGAAAGAAACGCTGGGCTATTCTTTCATTCATGAGGATTTATTAGATTTCAAAGCCATGGCATTTGATTAATTTAGCTGACTGAACTGGCTACGTTCATACATAGCAACAATCGTCGGTATTTCGTCTTCTGCGCAGCTTTCATCGCGCAGGCGGCGAGAAATAGAATCCATAATATAGCTCACGGTTTCCGCACCAGGATGACAAATAGCCGGCGTTGAGCCATGTTCGTCAGTGATCCAAACCCAACCGCCGCCAAATTCTAAAATACACAGTTCACCGAGTAAAAAACCTAAACCGTCTAATACTTCAGTTTCTTTATATCGATGTTGGTTAATATCAGTTTGCTGCTTCCACTGATCAATGCAGCGGCCAATGCCTGAATAGCTCTCACTGCAATCATAATGCTTTAAAATTTCACTACCGACTTGCTGCCAGTGTTGTTTATTATTCATCATGCGCTCTGATAACGGTTCTACCCTCATTCTTGCTGCCTCATACCCTATTATTCGAACAAGTAACTGTTTTCTGACTAAACAGCCCCACTTGTATAATAAACAGCAATACCTACGCCAACTACAAGAATTACGGTTGTCGCAATCACTTTCATAACGATTTTTTTGATAAACTCTTCTGCTTCATTGCCTTTAATTACATCTGCTGCTTTTTGTTCTGACATAGTAATAGCCTTTCTTTCTTTCATTATTTTTAATTCATCGCTGTAATCATAATACTCGCTTTGAACAGCTGCGACGACCAAATAACAGGCATAAAAAAACCCAGATCAATTACTTGAGCTGGGTTTTTTGTATCTCTATTTTAGTTCTTAATAAGAACTTAGATCGCAAAGCTGTGACGCAATACGATGGTCTGAATACGATCAGGGCCTGTAGAGATAATATCGATTGGTGCACCAATCGCTTTTTCTACGAAGCGAATGTAGGCTTTTGCGTTCTCTGGAAGTTGATCCAAAGATTGTGCGCCAACGGTGCTTTCCGTCCAACCAGGTAAGTCTTCATAAACAGGCGTGATCTTATCGAACTGATCAGCACTCGCAGGAACACCCATCTTGTTGCCGTCTGCATCTTGATAACCAACACATACTCGAACAGTCTCTAGGCCGTCTAGAACGTCTAGTTTAGTTAAGCAGATAGCGTTTACCGAGTTAACGCGAATCGCGTGCTTCACCAATGCGGCATCGAACCAACCACAACGGCGTGAACGGCCAGTAGTTGTGCCTTTTTCGTGACCAACTGTGGATAAGTGCTCACCCACTTCGTCGAACAATTCTGTTGGGAAAGGACCAGAACCTACACGCGTTGTATAAGCTTTAGTAATACCCATGATCTGATCAAGATATAACGGACCCACACCAGAACCACAAGCAACACCACCGGCGGTCGTATTAGATGAAGTTACGAACGGGTAAGTACCGTGGTCGATATCAAGCAAGGTGCCTTGAGCGCCTTCAAACATGATGTCGCCGCCCGCTTCACGGATGGTATGAACCAAATCAACCGCGTCAACAACAACGTCTTTAATCTGCTCAGCCCAATCGATGCATAGTGCTAGCGTTTCTTCGTAATCAACGGCTTCAACGCCGTAGTAATTAACCAAAGAGAAGTTATGGAATTCCATAACGTCTTTTAATTTAGCAGCGAATTCTGGCTGATACATATCACCAATACGCAAACCGCGACGAGCAACTTTATCTTCGTACGCTGGACCAATACCACGGCCCGTTGTACCAATTTTAGCATTGCCACGCTTGATTTCACGCGCTTGGTCTAAAGCGATGTGATAAGGCAGGATCAGAGGACAAGCATGAGAGATGCGTAGACGTTCCATTACCGGTACGCCACGCTCTTCTAATGCGCGAGCTTCTTTTAGTAAAGCGTCAGGAGCAACCACAACACCGTTACCGATGATGCATTGAACGCCTTCACGCAAGATGCCCGAAGGAATCAAGTGCAATGCGGTCTTAATACCGTCGATTACTAATGTGTGTCCTGCATTGTGGCCACCTTGGAAACGAACAACCGCAGTTGCTTTCTCCGTTAGTAGATCAACAATTTTACCTTTACCTTCGTCACCCCATTGGGTGCCTAAAACGACAACGTTCTTGCCCATCGAATTCAT
>PJEL010001683.1_pt1 | contig 21608 bp, 14 predicted proteins | sample 1853271 | NCBI WGS metagenome assembly PJEL01 (sample SAMN08108733, study PRJNA415343) | Invertebrate metagenome, whole genome shotgun sequencing project. | host: Globobulimina | place: Sweden: Gullmar Fjord | collected 2015-08
AAAATGGCAAGAGAAAAGTTTGAACGTACTAAACCGCACGTTAACGTTGGTACAATTGGTCACGTTGACCACGGTAAAACTACATTAACAGCTGCAATCTCTGCAGTTCTTTCTAAAACTTACGGTGGTGAGTCTCGCGATTTCGCACAAATCGATAATGCTCCAGAAGAGCGTGAGCGTGGTATTACAATCAATACTTCTCACATCGAGTACGATACTCCAACTCGTCACTACGCACACGTAGATTGTCCAGGACACGCCGATTATGTTAAAAACATGATCACTGGTGCTGCTCAAATGGACGGCGCGATCCTAGTTGTTGCTGCAACTGACGGCCCTATGCCTCAGACTCGTGAGCACATCCTACTTTCACGTCAGGTTGGTGTACCTTTCATCATCGTATTCATGAACAAATGTGACATGGTTGATGACGAAGAGTTACTAGAATTAGTAGAAATGGAAGTTCGTGAACTTCTTTCAGAATACGAATTCCCAGGTGACGACCTTCCACTAATCGCTGGTTCAGCTCTTAAAGCTCTTGAAGGCGAAGCAGAGTGGGAAGCGAAGATCATCGAACTAGCTGAAGCACTAGATACTTACATTCCAGAGCCAGAGCGTGACATCGATAAGCCATTCATCATGCCTATCGAAGACGTATTCTCAATTTCTGGTCGTGGTACAGTTGTAACAGGTCGTGTTGAGCAAGGTATCGTTAACACTGGTGACTCAGTAGAGATCGTTGGTATTAAAGACACAGTAACAACTACTTGTACTGGTGTTGAAATGTTCCGTAAATTGCTTGACGAAGGTCGTGCAGGTGAGAACATTGGTGCACTATTACGTGGTACTAAACGTGAAGACGTAGAACGTGGTCAAGTATTAGCGAAGCCTGGTTCAATCCAGCCTCACACTAAATTTGAATCAGAAGTTTACGTACTTTCTAAAGAAGAAGGCGGACGTCACACTCCATTCTTCAAAGGTTACCGTCCACAGTTCTACTTCCGTACAACTGACGTAACTGGTGCTGTTGAGCTTCCAGAAGGCGTAGAAATGGTAATGCCTGGTGATAACATCAAGATGGTTGTTGAGCTAATCGCACCTATCGCGATGGACGAAGGTCTACGTTTCGCGATCCGTGAAGGCGGTCGTACAGTTGGTGCTGGTGTTGTAGCAACAGTAATCGCTTAATTCTGTTTAGTTAGGAAGTTAGCTTTTGGGTTAACGGAATAACAAAGTAGATGAAGAAAAGCCCCGGTTCGTAAGAGCTGGGGCTTTTTTGTTTTTTAAATTTAGTTCTTAATAGGTCCAATATTTCCTATAGATTTAATAAAAGGTTTAATTCATCCAAATTATTCAGGCACCTATCTTAAAATAGTTACAGTGACACTAGAGCGTGATAGGTTATTAAAAAAATATTTTTAGGATAGAAAATGAAAAAAATATTACTACTCACGCTAGCAGTATTGAGTTTTCCAACGTTAGCGGAAATCACCATTATAAAAAATGTGTCGGGTTATACATTTACGAATGAGCGAAACTTGGTCACTTTTAGTGCATTAGCGTTTGAAGATGGACGAGTCTTAAAAGTAGGTGATAAATTATTACCTTCACAATATCCAAACGCTAAAGTAGTAGATGGAAAGGGCAAAGTAATGTTGCCGGGTTTAGTAGATGGTCATGGTCATCTTCTTGGTCTTGGCTTCAATTTACTAAATGTTGACGTCAGAGACATTGCCAGCGCGCGCGAAACAGCTAAAAAGGTTGCGGATTATGCCGCTAAAAATCCAAATATAAATTGGATAAAAGGCAGAGGTTGGAACCAAGAGGTTTGGGCTTCTAATGAATACCCTACGGCAAAACAACTAGATGAATACATAGCCGATCGTCCAGTTTACTTAAGTCGGGTTGATGGCCACGCAGCTTGGTTAAATACTAAGGCGCTGGAGTTGGCCGGAATTACAAAAGACACTATCTCTCCGCCAGGTGGTGAGATACTTAAAGATGAAAATGGAAACCCGACGGGTGTATTAATCGACAATGCCGAAACATTAGTCATGAATAAAATACCAAACCCGACTAAGGGTGAAATGACGTCCGCATTAAACAAAGCTACAAAACATCTGTTGTCTTTAGGCATAACAAGTATGCACGATGCGGGAATTGACCATGAAACCTATCAATTATACAAAGAACACGCATCATCTGAAAAATTAGCCGTTCGAATTTATGCAATGTTATCTGCGACTGACCCAAAACTCTCGGAAATGTTAAAGCATGGTTATGTATCGGATGAAAATGATTTCTTGTCTATCCGTAGCGTAAAAATATATGGTGACGGAGCATTAGGCAGTCGTGGAGCTGCTCTATTAAAGCCTTATCATGATGATGCAGATAACGTGGGTTTACTTGTAACTTCAAAAGAAAAGTTAACACCGCTATTTGATGAGATCCTAAATCATAGATTTCAAATCAATATTCATGCGATCGGTGATAGAGCAAATAAGATTGCACTAGATGAGTTTGAACGAGTTTTCAAAAGTCCAGAGTCAGTGTTATACAGTGGTAAAGAATTAAGACACAGAGTTGAGCACGCGCAAGTTGTTCAGCCTTCTGATATACCAAGATTTAAGCAACTAAATATTTTACCTTCTATGCAACCAACGCACGCAACCTCTGATAAAGACATGGCACCAAAACGAATTGGCAATGAGCGCCTAAAAGGGGCGTATGCTTGGCAGCACTTTTTGAAGCAAGGAAGTCGCGTCATTGCGGGCTCAGACTTTCCTGTAGAGCTAGCAAATCCATTTTTAGGTCTTCATGCGGCTGTTACGCGTCAGGATAGGAAAAACCAGCCAGAAGGTGGATGGATTGCATCTGAGTCAATGTCTACAGCAGAGGCATTTAGAGCTTTTACCATAGATGCTGCCTTTGGTGCCCATCAAGATAAGATTCTAGGTGGTCTTCAAGCTGGTAAATATGCAGACTTTATCCTCGTTGATGAAGACATTTTTACCATCAACCCAGAAAACCTTTGGAAAGTTAAAGTTTTGGAAACTTGGGTGGCTGGTAAACAAGTATATAAGCGTCTATAAATTAGATGTGAATAATAGTTTTTAATTGCGTCATTAACCTAGTTAAGTATAATGGCGCTCCCCACTTTTATGATTCCCTTAAAAATTAAGATTTCACAAAAGTGGTGTAACTGTCTGTTGATTGATTAATAGACATAAATGGTGTTGTTGCAGGGGCGTAGTTCCAATTGGTAGAACAGCGGTCTCCAAAACCGATGGCTGGGGGTTCGAGTCCCTCCGCCCCTGCCAAACCTCAAAGAACAGTATTAAATATTAGTATTGTCCTTTGGGGTTTATAACAATTTTCACAAATGTAGTAATTAAGGTGTTTCGATGAGTGCCAATGTTGAACAGTCAAACAAAGGACTGGATTTAGTTAAATGGGTAATCGCAATTGCATTATTAGCAGGCGCGGTTGTAGCAAACAACATGTTCGATCAAGAATCTGTACTGATTCGCGCAATTGGTGTTGTTGCGGCTGTAGTAGTTGCTGGCTTCTTTGCAGCGACGACTGAAAAAGGTCGTACATTTATTGGCTTCTCTAAAGAGTCTAATAAAGAAATTCGCAAAGTGATTTGGCCATCTCGTCAAGAAGCGACGCAAACTACATTAATTATTTTTGCCGCTACTGCAGTTATCGCGATTATTCTATATTTCTTAGATATGTTTTTACGCTGGGCAGTAGCTCTACTTACAGGTATAGGATTTTAATATATGTCTGAATCAGAATTAAACACCGAACAAAATGTTGAGCAAGAAGTTGAACAGAATGTAGAACAATCAACTGAACAAGCTTCTGAAAACAAGCTTCGTTGGTATGTTGTTCAAGCTTACTCAGGTTATGAAGGTCGTGTATCTAAAGCTCTAGAAGAGCATATCAAAGTAAACGCAATGGAAGATTACTTTGGTCGCATCTTAGTTCCAACTGAAGAAGTTGTTGAAATGCGTGCTGGTCAGAAACGTCGTTCAGAGCGTAAATTCTTCCCAGGCTATGTTCTAGTAGAAATTGCTATGAACGAAGATGCTTGGCATTTAGTTAAAAACACGCCTCGCGTATTAGGTTTCATTGGTGGTACATCAGATCGCCCAGCCCCTATTTCTAATCGTGAAGCGGATGCTATCTTAAATCGTCTAGAAGAAAACATTAACAAACCTAAGCCTAAAACATTGTTTGAACCAGGTGAAGTTGTTCGTGTTACAGACGGTCCATTTGCTGACTTTAACGGTGTTGTTGAAGAAGTGGATTATGAGAAGAGCCGAGTTAAAGTATCTGTACTTATCTTTGGTCGTTCTACTCCAGTTGAACTTGAGTTTGGTCAGGTAGAAAAAGATAAATAATCGAAGTTAATTTCGAATTACAGTCTTGAAAAGGGTCGCGATTGTCTATATAATGCGCGACCCTTTTGTATGTGTCTTAAGCAAAAGTTTTAGACGGTATAAAAATTTTAAAACGGGAAGCCGATAAGTAAGAAACCTCGTTCTTACTAGGCGATGACCCATTAATGAGGAAGCTAAAATGGCTAAAAAAGTTGAAGCCCTAATCAAGTTGCAAGTAGCAGCTGGTATGGCAAACCCAAGTCCTCCGGTTGGTCCTGCTCTAGGTCAACACGGTGTGAACATCATGGAATTCTGTAAAGCGTTTAACGCGAAAACAGGCGAAATGGAAAAAGGTGCTCCGGTTCCTGTTGTTATTTCTGTTTATAGTGATCGTTCATTTACATTCGATACTAAAACTCCACCTGCATCTTACTTACTTAAGAAAGCAGCTGGTATCAAATCTGGATCTGGTCGTCCAAACACTGAAAAAGTGGGTACGGTAACACGTGCACAGTTGGAAGAAATCGTAAAGACTAAAGAACCAGACCTAACTGCAGCCGATATGGATGCAGCAGTACGCACTATTGCCGGCTCAGCTCGTGCAATGGGCTTGAATGTAGAGGGTTAATCAATGGCTAAATTAACAAAACGCGCACGTTTAATTCGTGACAAAGTTGATGCAACTCGTGAATACGGCATCGAAGAAGCGGTAACTCTACTTAAAGAATTAGCGACTGCTAAATTCACAGAGAGCTTTGACGTTGCTATTAACCTTGGCATCGATGCTCGTAAATCTGACCAAAACGTTCGTGGTGCAACTGTACTACCAAACGGTACTGGTAAAGACGTACGCGTAGCAGTATTTACACAAGGCGCTAACGCTGAAGCAGCTAAAGCAGCTGGTGCAGATATCGTTGGTATGGAAGATCTTGCTGAGCAAGTTAAAGCTGGCGAAATGAACTTCGACGTTGTTGTTGCATCTCCTGATGCGATGCGTGTTGTTGGTCAACTAGGTCAGATCTTAGGTCCACGTGGCCTTATGCCTAACCCGAAAGTTGGAACAGTTACTCCAGACGTAGCAACAGCAGTTAAAAATGCTAAAGCTGGTCAGGTTCGTTATAGAAACGATAAAAACGGTATTGTTCACGCATCTATCGGTAAAGTTGATTTTGACGCAGCTGCGATCAAAACTAACTTAGAAGCTTTATTAGACGCTATCGTAAAAGCAAAACCTGCTTCTGCGAAAGGTACTTTTGTTAAGAAAGTTAGTCTTTCTACTACAATGGGTGCTGGCGTTTCGATTGAACAAGGTTCAATCAAAGCTGATAAGTAAAACAGTATTCGGGTTGAGACGCTTTTAAAGCGTCTTCATCCAAGACCGTAGGTGTTAGCGTAATAAAGTTTTACTTAATTACAAAAACTTAATTTCCTACGCAGATGGTGCAAACCCCAGAAGATTATACTTCTGGCTTTCACCGGAGCCGTTCAAGACTTGTCTTGAACATAATGAAAACGGTTAACCCCGTTTCCACTAACCAGGAGAAAAGCTAATGGCATTAAATCTTGATGGCAAAAAAGCAGTAGTTGCTGAAGTCCAAGAAGCAGCCAAAGACGCTCTGTCTGCAGTAGTAGCAGACGCTCGTGGTGTATCTGTAACTGCAATCACTGCACTTCGTAAAGAAGCGCGTGAGAACGGCGTATGGATGAAGGTTGTTCGCAACACTTTAGCCAAGCGCGCAGTTGAAGGTACTGACTTCGAAGTCTTAAATGATTCGTTTACGGGTCCAACTTTAATCGCATTTTCTCATGAGCACCCAGGTGCTGGCGCACGTCTTTTCAAAGACTTCGCTAAGAAAAACGAAAAGTTTGAACTTAAAACTGCATCATTTGAAGGCAACGTAGTAGATGTTGAAGTTCTTGCTTCACTACCTACATACGACGAAGCGATCGCACGTTTAATGAGTGTTATGAAAGAAGCTTCTGCAGGCAAACTAGTGAAGACACTAGCTGCAGTAAAAGAAGCGAAAGAAGCTGCATAATTTTACTGAGCTACGTGCTCATAATTATCCAGTTTTTAGGTGAAAGTTATTACAAGCGAGTTTATCGCTTAAACAAGTTAGGAATTATAAAATGTCTGTAACTCAAGAACAAATCTTAGACGCAGTTGCTGAAATGTCAGTAATGCAAGTAGTTGAACTAGTTGAAGCTATGGAAGAAAAATTTGGTGTAACTGCAGCTGCTGCTGTTGTTGCTGCTGGTCCAGCTGAAGCTGCTGAAGAGAAAACTGAATTTGACGTTATTCTTACTGCTGCTGGTGCAAACAAAGTTGCATCAATCAAAGCTGTACGTGGCGCGACTGGCCTTGGTCTTAAAGAAGCTAAGACTATGGTTGAATCTGCTCCAATCGCTGTTAAAGAAGCGGTATCTAAAGGTGAAGCTGAAGAACTTAAAGCTACACTTGAAGAAGCAGGCGCATCTGTTGAAATTAAATAATCTGACGTTTGTTAGATTGTTTGCCTAAATTTTAGGCAAAGGCTGGTGATAAAATATCACCGGCCTTTTTGCGCTATATCTGTGTAAAAACTTTTATAGTGCACAAAATGATGGTAAAACTTTTTTATACCACCATTTGTATTTAAGAATTACATGCACTTAGGCAAATTAGTTGTTATAAAATTTGCTCTAAATAGCAAACCAACTTGGGGCAGATTTGCCTCAGTAAATGCCAAAAGGCGTGTAATGATTTAATACTGAAGCGGGTTATAGCAAAATTTTGCTGTTAAAAGGTAGTCTGTTCCTTAATTGAGACAGGCTTATAGGGTCAAAAATCAGCAAGCTGAGGAACCACATGGCTTACTCTTATTCTGAAAAGAAACGAATTCGTAAGGATTTTGGCAAACGCGAACACGTTTTGGACATGCCTTATCTTCTACAAGTTCAGCTTGAATCATACAATAAGTTTATTGAAGCGGACGTAGACGGTAATAATGGCATCGAAGCGGCTTTCCGTTCTGTTTTCCCTATTAAGAGCTATTCAGGTAGCGCCGAATTACAATTTGTTAGCTATCGCGTTGGAGAACCTGTCTTCGACGTGAAAGAATGTCAAATTCGTGGCGTTACATATGCAGCACCATTACGTGTGAAACTGCGTTTAGTTCTAATGGACAAAGAAGCTGCTCCTGGTACTGTTAAAGATATCAAAGAGCAAGAAGTTTATATGGGTGAAATGCCGTTAATGACAGACAACGGTACTTTTGTCATAAACGGAACTGAGCGAGTAATCGTATCTCAGTTGCACCGTTCTCCTGGTGTATTCTTCGATCACGACAAAGGTAAAACTCACTCATCAGGTAAAGTTTTATATAATGCCCGCGTAATTCCTTACCGTGGCTCTTGGTTAGACTTTGAATTCGACCCTAAAGATAATTTATTCGTTCGTATAGATCGTCGCAGAAAATTACCTGCTTCAATCATGTTACGCGCGTTAGAGTATTCTACAGAAGAGATCTTAGACTTATTCTTTGACCGCATCGCTATAGAAATTAAAGGCGATAAGATCTTAATGGAATTGCAACCGTCTCGCCTTCGTGGTGAAACTGCTGCGTTCGATTTTAAAGATGCTGACGGTGAAATCATCGTTGAAACTGGTCGTCGTATTACTGCTCGTCATATCCGTTCAATGGAAAAAGCGGGTATTAATCAAATCGAAGTTCCTCACGAGTACATCATTGATAAAGTAATCGCTAAAGATTACATCGATGCATCTACTGGTGAGCTAGTTGCGAATGCCAATGACCTAATTAGCCTAGAATTACTAGCTAAAATGGCAGAAGCAGGACACAAGTCTTTCGAAATTATTTACACGAATGAATTAGATCACGGTTCATATATCTCAGACACATTACGTATCGATAGTTCAACCAACCGCCTTGAAGCGTTAATTGAAATCTACCGTATGATGCGTCCGGGCGAGCCACCGACAAAAGATTCAGCGGAAGCTTTATTTGACAACCTATTCTTCTCTTTAGAGCGTTATGACTTATCCTCTGTAGGTAGAATGAAGTTTAACCGTCGAGTTAGTCGTGAAGACCTAACTGGTGAAGGTACATTAAGCAAAACAGACATCACTGACGTTATGAAAGTGCTAATTAGCATTCGTGACGGTAAAGGTGACGTGGACGATATTGACCACTTAGGTAACCGTCGTATCCGTTCTGTTGGTGAAATGGCTGAAAACCAATTCCGTGTTGGTCTAGTTCGTGTTGAGCGTGCTGTTAAAGAGCGCCTAAGCTTAGGTGACCTTGATAACACTACTCCACAAGACTTAATTAACGCTAAGCCGATTTCTGCAGCAATCAAAGAATTCTTTGGTTCAAGTCAGTTATCTCAGTTCATGGACCAAAACAACCCGCTATCAGAAGTGACGCACAAACGTCGTATCTCTGCATTAGGCCCAGGTGGTTTGACTCGTGAACGTGCAGGCTTCGAAGTTCGAGACGTTCACCCGACTCACTATGGTCGTGTTTGTCCAATCGAAACTCCGGAAGGTCCAAACATCGGTCTAATTAACTCATTATCAGTATACGCTCGCGTAAACTCTTATGGTTTCTTAGAAACGCCTTACCGCCGTGTAGTTGATGGCCAAGTAACTGGTGAAATCGATTATCTTTCTGCTATTGAAGAAGATAAATTCGTAATCGCACAGGCATCAGCGGAAATGGACGCGGAAGGTCGACTAGTTAACGAACTAGTTCCTTGTCGATTCAAAAATGAATTTACAATTACGTCTATTGACCAAGTTCAATATATGGACGTAGCGCCTCAACAGGTTGTATCTGTAGCTGCCAGCTTAATCCCGTTCCTAGAACACGATGATGCTAACCGTGCCCTAATGGGTGCGAACATGCAACGTCAGGCCGTTCCTACTTTACGTGCTGATAAGCCGTTAGTTGGTACTGGTGTGGAAGCGGTTGTAGCGAAAGATTCAGGTGTAACAGTTGTTGCTAAACGTGGTGGCGTAGTTGATTACGCTGATGCATCTCGCATCGTTGTTAAAGTTAATGAAAGTGAATGTTTACCTGGCGAAGCTGGTATCGACATTTACAACTTAACTAAATACACACGTTCTAACCAAAATACATGTATTAACCAAACGACAACAGTTAGCTCAGGCGAACCTGTTCAACGTGGCGACGTGTTAGCTGACGGTCCTTCAACAGACTTAGGTGAATTGGCTCTTGGCCAAAACATGCGCGTAGCGTTCATGCCTTGGAATGGTTATAACTTCGAAGACTCGATCTTAGTATCTGAGCGCGTTGTTCAAGAAGATCGTTTAACTACGATCCACATCCAAGAGCTAAGCTGTGTTGCTCGTGACACTAAGTTAGGTCCTGAAGAAATTACTTCTGATATTCCAAATGTTGGCGAATCAGCATTAGGTAAATTAGATGACTCAGGTATCGTATACATTGGTGCAGAAGTTAAGGGTGGCGACATCCTAGTAGGTAAAGTTACACCTAAAGGTGAAACTCAGCTTACTCCTGAGGAAAAACTTCTACGAGCTATCTTTGGTGAAAAAGCGTCCGACGTTAAAGACAGTTCTTTACGTGTTCCAAACTCAGTGTCTGGTACCGTAATCGACGTTCAAGTATTTACACGTGACGGCGTAGAAAAAGATAAGCGCGCGCTAGACATTGAAGAAATGCAACTAGCTCAAGCGAAAAAAGACTTAAACGAAGAATTCCGTATTCTTGAAAACAACACGTACGCAAGAACTCGTGAGCTTCTAATCTCTGGTGGATTAGATGCAGACACAGTTGCTTCAATTGCTGGTGATAAATTGTTCCAACAGAGCCTATCTGATGAAGGTAAGCAAGCTGAATTAGAACAACTTGCAGCAAGCTATGAAGAGCTTCGTGGCGAATACGACAAAAAGTACGAAGTTAAGCGTCGTAAGATCACTCAAGGTGATGACTTAGCGCCTGGCGTACTGAAAATCGTTAAAGTTTATTTAGCTGTTAAACGTCGTATACAACCTGGTGATAAGATGGCCGGTCGTCACGGTAACAAAGGTGTAATCTCTACCATTGTTCCTGTTGAAGATATGCCACATGATGAGTTCGGTACTCCTGTAGATATCGTACTTAACCCGCTAGGTGTACCATCGCGTATGAACATCGGTCAGATCCTTGAGACCCATTTAGGTATGGCGGCTCGTGGACTTGGTGAAAAACTAGACCGTATGATCAAAGAGCAAAAAGAACTTGCGGAAATCCGTGATTTCTTAGGAAAGGTTTATGCTTCTGGTACATCACGTCAAGAAGTTGATATTGATAGCTTCTCTGATGATGAAGTACGTCGCCTTGCTCAAAACCTACGTGCTGGTGTTCCAATTGCAACACCTGTATTTGACGGTGCAGCTGAAGAAGAAATTAAAGACTTATTTGAACTAGCTGATATGCCTCGCAGTGGTCAATTTACCCTGTTTGATGGTCGTACTGGTAACTCATTTGAGCGTAAAGTAACTGTTGGTTACATGTACATGTTGAAACTTAACCACTTGGTTGATGACAAGATGCACGCGCGTTCAACTGGCTCTTACAGCCTAGTTACACAGCAACCACTTGGTGGTAAAGCTCAGTTCGGTGGTCAGCGTTTCGGAGAGATGGAAGTATGGGCACTAGAAGCTTACGGTGCTGCTTACACGCTTCAAGAAATGCTTACAGTTAAATCTGATGACGTTAATGGTCGTACTAAGATGTATAAAAACATCGTAGACGGTGATCATCGTATGGAACCTGCGATTCCAGAATCGTTCAACGTATTGTTGAAAGAGATTCGCTCGCTAGGTCTAAACATCGAGCTGGAAGAAGAATAAGCCTAGTCGGGAAACCGATTGGTTCTTTAAATTGAGTGGTGGGGCGTAGCATATACATTCTACGCCCTAATGTTTCACTCCTTCAGGAGAACAAAAGTGAAAGACTTACTTAAGTTTTTGAAACAACAAAATAAAAGCGAAGAGTTTGATTCAATTCGAATCGGCTTAGCGTCTCCAGACGTAGTTCGCTCATGGTCTTTTGGTGAAGTTAAAAAGCCAGAAACCATTAACTATCGTACGTTCAAGCCTGAGCGTGATGGTTTATTCTGTGCGCGTATTTTCGGCCCAGTTAAAGACTACGAGTGTTTGTGTGGTAAGTACAAACGTCTTAAGCACCGTGGTGTTATCTGTGAAAAATGTGGTGTTGAAGTTACCCTAACTAAAGTACGTCGTGAGCGTATGGGTCACATCGAATTGGCTAGCCCAGTTGCACACATTTGGTTCTTGAAATCATTACCGTCTCGTATCGGCCTTATGCTTGATATGACGTTACGTGATATTGAACGTGTTCTTTATTTTGAATCATATGCGGTTACTGAACCTGGCATGACTACCCTTGAAAAAGGTCAAATGTTGTCAGAAGAAGAATACCTAGATTCTTTAGAAGAGCATGGCGATGAATTTGAAGCGAAAATGGGTGCTGAAGCCGTTTTTGACCTTCTTAAAGACATCGACATCAATCAGCAATATGCAGAAATGAAAGAAGAATTACCAACGGTAACTTCTGAAACTAAGCGTAAAAAGCTGACTAAACGTCTTAAATTAATGGAAGCATTCTGTAATTCAGGCAACCGTCCAGAGTGGATGGTAATGACTGTACTTCCAGTTCTTCCACCAGATCTTCGTCCACTAGTACCATTAGATGGCGGTCGTTTTGCGACTTCAGATCTGAACGACTTATACCGTCGTGTAATTAACCGTAATAACCGTCTTAAGCGTCTATTAGACCTTGCTGCGCCTGACATTATCGTACGTAACGAAAAGCGTATGTTACAGGAAGCGGTTGATGCGTTATTAGATAACGGTCGTCGTGGTCGTGCAATTACCGGTTCTAACAAGCGTCCTCTTAAATCTTTAGCTGACATGATTAAAGGTAAGCAAGGTCGTTTCCGTCAGAACTTACTTGGTAAGCGTGTTGACTACTCTGGTCGTTCTGTAATTACCGTTGGTCCTACACTGAAACTTCATCAGTGTGGTCTACCTAAGAAAATGGCACTTGAATTATTCAAGCCGTTTATCTACGGAAAATTAGAACTTCGTGGCATGGCTACAACTATTAAAGCCGCGAAGAAAATGGTTGAGCGTGAAGCAGCTGAAGTTTGGGATATCTTAGATGAAGTTATCCGTGAACATCCAGTTATGCTTAACCGTGCACCTACTCTTCACAGACTTGGTATTCAAGCATTTGAACCAGTTCTAATTGAAGGTAAAGCTATCCAATTGCACCCATTAGTTTGTGCGGCTTATAACGCCGACTTCGATGGTGACCAAATGGCGGTACACGTACCATTAACACTAGAAGCTCAATTAGAAGCTCGTGCGTTAATGATGTCAACTAACAACATCCTATCTCCTGCGAATGGTGAGCCAATCATCGTTCCTTCACAGGACGTTGTATTAGGTATCTACTACATGACTCGTGACCGCGTAAATGCACGTGGCGAAGGTCAAGTATTTAAAGATACTAAAGAAGCTGAAAAAGCATACAGAAGTGGTGTTGCTGACTTACATGCGCGCGTAAAAGTTCGTATTAAAGAAGTAACTATTGCTGAAGATGGTACTCGTACTTCACAATTAGTGATTAAAGAGACAACAGTGGGCCGTGCAATTTTATCTATGATTGCACCTGAAGGTTTCCCATTTGATTTGATGAACCAAGCAATTGGTAAAAAGCAAATCTCAATGTTGATCAACGAGTGTTACCGTCGTCTTGGTATTAAAGACACAGTAATGTTTGCAGACCAAATCATGTACACAGGTTTCCATTACGCAATGTTAGCGGGTAACTCTATCGGTATCGACGATATGGTTATTCCACAAGCGAAATACGACCTAATTGAAGATGCTCAAGCTGAAGTTGCTGAGATTCAAGACCAGTTCCAACAAGGTCTAGTAACAGCGGGTGAGAAGTACAACAAAGTTATCGATATTTGGTCAACGGCCAACGAAAAAGTATCGAAAGCGATGATGGACAACTTATCTACTGAAGCTGTTATCAACGCAAAAGGCGAAGAAGAAATTCAACCTTCGTTTAACAGCGTATTTATGATGGCAGACTCTGGTGCTCGTGGTAGTGCCGCTCAGATTCGTCAGCTAGCTGGTATGCGTGGTCTAATGGCTAAGCCAGATGGCTCAATCATCGAAACACCAATCACAGCGAACTTCCGTGAAGGTCTGAACGTACTACAGTACTTCATCTCTACTCACGGTGCGCGTAAAGGTCTAGCCGATACGGCACTTAAAACAGCTAACTCGGGTTACCTAACTCGTCGTCTAGTTGATGTTGGCCAAGATTTGGTAATCAACGAACATGATTGTGGTACCACTGAAGGTCTAACAATGAAGCCTCTAATTGAAGGCGGTGACGTTGTTGAGCCATTACGTGAACGTGTACTAGGTCGTGTAACATTATCTGACGTTACTGCTCCTAACTCTGAAGAAGTGTTAGTAGAAGCTGGCGTTATGTTAGACGAAAAACTGTGTGACCTTCTTGAAGAACATTCAGTTGATGAAGTTGAAGTACGTTCAATTATCACTTGTGATAATGACTTTGGTGTTTGTGCAGCGTGTTACGGTCGTGACCTAGCTCGTGGTCACTTAATCAACCAAGGTGAAGCGGTTGGTGTTATTGCAGCACAATCAATCGGTGAGCCAGGTACACAGCTTACGATGCGTACGTTCCATATCGGTGGTGCGGCATCAAGAAATACAGCAGCAAACAGTGTTCAAGTTAAGAATGACGGTACTATTCGTCTTCATAACGCTAAACACGTTACAAACGCAGATGGTAAGTTAGTTATTACTTCTCGTTCTGCTGAAGTTACTGTTATTGACGACCATGGTCGTGAGCGCGAGCGTTATAAACTGCCTTATGGTGCAGTGATGACAATTGCTGACGGTGCTGAAGTTTCAGGTAACGATACTGTTGCTAACTGGGACCCGCATTCGCATCCAATCATTGTAGAACGTCCTGCTAAAGTTCAGTTCTCTGATGTTGAAGAAGCGAATACCGAAGTTCAAACTGATGAACTTACTGGTCTTACACGTACAGTTGTTAAAGATTTATCTCTTGCAAATGCAAAAGAGCCTAAGTTAATTATTGACTCTGGTGATTCTGGTATGCAGGAAATTCGTCTACCTTCATTTACTACAATCGAAGCTAAAGATGGCTCAAACGTAGTTCCAGGTGACGTATTAGCACGTATCCCTCAAGAAGGTTCAAAAACTCGTGATATCACGGGTGGTCTACCTCGAGTAGCCGACCTATTTGAAGCTCGTAAGCCTAAAGAGCCTGCTATCCTAGCTGAAATCAGCGGTTCAGTAAGCTTTGGTAAAGAGACTAAAGGTAAGAAACGTTTAGTTATCACTCCTGTAGAGGGTGATGCACACGAAGAGATGATTCCTAAGTGGCGTCAACTTAACGTGTTCGAAGGTGAATCTGTTGAACGTGGTGAAGTTATCGCCGACGGTCCTGAGTCTCCACATGACATCTTACGTTTACGTGGCATTACTGCTTTCTCTAACTACATCGTTAATGAAGTACAGGAAGTTTACCGACTGCAAGGCGTTAAAATTAACGACAAGCACATCGAAGCTATCTGTCGTCAGATGTTACGTAAAGCAATTATCACAGATGCAGGTCAGTCTGAGTTCCTAATCGGAGAGCAGGTTGAAGTATCTAAAGTGAAAATCGCTAACCGTAAGTTAGCTGCTGAAGGTAAAGACTTAGTTAAGTTCACTCGTGACTTACTAGGTATTACTAAAGCATCTCTTGCAACTGAGTCATTCATCTCAGCCGCTTCGTTCCAAGAAACTACCCGTGTTCTTACAGAAGCAGCCGTGAGTGGTAAACGTGATGATTTACGTGGTCTTAAAGAAAACGTAATCGTTGGTCGTTTGATTCCAGCTGGTACAGGTTTCAGCTACCATCAAGAAAAGGCCGCAGCTGCAGCCGCTTTTGATGAAGTAGAAGAAACTGTTTCTATGGAAGATGCAGAGCAAGCCTTAACGGACGCGTTAAACGCTGAATAACGAATAATTAGTTCGTATCAAAAAAACCCGCTTAATTGCGGGTTTTTTATTTTAAGGCGATTAAACTTTTACAGACTAAAAGAAGCCTAGTGGATTGGTGTCATAACTTACCAATAAGTTTTTGGTTTGTTGGTAATGCTCTAATGCCATTTTATGTGTCTCTCTACCCACTCCGGATTTTTTATATCCACCGAATGCGGCATGTGCAGGATACATATGATAACAATTAGTCCAAACTCTCCCGGCTTGAATGCCTCGGCCCATTTTAAATGCTTTATTTGTATCTCTAGTCCATACACCAGCCCCTAAGCCAAATTCAGTTTGGTTTGCTAGTGTTAACGCCTCGTCATCATCCTTGAACTTAGATACAGAAATAACCGGTCCAAAAATCTCTTCTTGGAAAATTCTCATATTATTATGACCTTCCAATAGAGTTGGTTGAATATAAAAGCCGTTGCTCAAATCATCTGCTGATTTTTCAACTTCACCACCAATAAGGACTTTTGCACCTTCTTTTTTACCTATTTCAATATAAGACAGTATTTTTTCAAACTGTTCTTGAGAAGCTTGAGCTCCAACCATGGTTTCTGTGTTTAAAGGATCACCTCGTTTTATTTCTAAACTGCGTTGAATTACTTTTTCTATAAAGCGGTCATAAATATCTTCATGTACAAACAGTCGCGAAGGACAAGTACAAACCTCGCCTTGGTTAAAGTAAGCCAGTACAGCGCCTTCAATACATTTGCTTAGATAGGTATCCTCATGATCCATAACGTCTGCAAAGAATAGGTTCGGGGACTTCCCTCCTAACTCAACAGTAGATGGAATGATATTTTCAGCAGCACATTTGAGGATATGAGAACCCACAGGAGTAGAGCCAGTAAAGGCAATCTTAGCGATACGTTTATTGCTCGCTAGTGCTTCGCCTGCTTCAATACCAAAACCATTGACTATATTCAAAACACCAGCGGGTAAAACGTCTTGTATTAATTCTAATAAAACGAGTATTGAAACGGGTGTTTGTTCGGCTGGTTTAAGTACGACACAATTCCCGGCGGCTAATGCCGGGCCGAGCTTCCAAGCAGCCATTAAAATAGGAAAGTTCCAAGGAATAATTTGACCAACAACACCAAGTGGTTCGTGAATATGATACGACATAGTATGCTCGTCAAGCTCAGCTAAAGAACCTTCTTGAGCACGTAAACAGCCTGCAAAATATCTAAAATGATCAATGGCTAATGGCATGTCGGCTGCTAATGTTTCGCGAATTGCTTTGCCGTTGTCCCAGGTCTCTGCCACGGCCAACAACTCCAAGTTGGCTTCCATTATATCGGCTATTTTTAAAAGCTTATTAGAACGTTCAGCTGCAGCAGTTTTCCCCCAAGCATCTTTTGCCTTGTGCGCAGCGTCTAGTGCTAGTTCTATATCTTTATGGTTTGAGCGAGGTATTTTACAAAACGCTTTACCGTCAACGGGACTAACATTGTCGAAGTAAACACCATCAACTGGTGCAACCCATTGTCCGCCAATAAAATTTGCGTAGGTTTCTTTAAAAGAGATGAGTGAATCTGCTGTTCCGGGTTTTGAATAGATCATAATAGTTACCTGTTAATATTTAGTTGCTTATTTTTTTATTTTTGTGCTTAATATTTGTAGTTTTTTTAGACAAAACACAGGTTACATTAGTTGTATTTTCAAGTGAGTTCTTTGCTGCTAGTTCATTTCTGTTAACTGGCAGTCCGCAGGGAGACAGAATGATTAGCAATATAATAAAAAGAGAGCCAAGAACATTAGTCGAAAACAAAATAAGCTTTGCCGCTGAGCACAGTGAATTAGGTATTTACGATACTTACCAGGCCGCTAAGAAAGTGGATTTACGCTCAGATCAAATTCTTTTCTGTGGCATGGTGACTGGCAAAAAGATAATGCATATTAACGGAGACAATATTGAATTTTCTCCACATGAATCCTTTATATTGGCACCAAACCAACTTGTTAAAATTGATTTTCCCTTAGCCAAGCTAGACTCCCCAACAACATGTATCGCAATTGAAATTGCCCCAGAACGAGTACAGCAAGTTTCTGATAGCCTTAATAGTTGCACGCCTATGCTGAAAGACTTTGGTGAGTGGCAATATAATCCAACCGCCTTGCATACTCATCATTCAGAGCAGACGCAGGAATTACTGACTCGAATAGTGTCGCTCTATTCCGAAAATAATCCGGACCGAGCATACCTTATTGACCTCGCTATTAATGAGCTTAGCGCGCGTTTGCTAAGGCAACAGTCTCGAGACTTTATAATTGCACATAGCGCAAAAGACCCTGAAGCCAATCAAATTAATCGAGTTATTCAATACATACTGGGCAATTTATCATTGCCTCTCAATATTGAGCATTTGTGCAAAATTGCAGTGATGGGAAGAACAAAATTCTTTAATGTATTTAAAAATCACTTAGGTTGCACGCCAATTGCTTTTCAACAACAAGAGCGCTTAAAGTTAGCGGCAAAACTATTGGAGAAAGGTGTGCAAATCACAGAGGTTGGTTTTGAAGTTGGGTTTTTAAGTACGAGTCATTTCAGCAAGGCGTTTAAGTGTTTTTTTGGGCAATCACCTAAATTTTACCAAATGAGCAAGCTAAAACCGCAAATCATTAATTAACCAGATCCTGGTGATCATAGCGATAAATAAAGAATATCCAGTTATTTGAGCGTGATACCGTCTTTTTACTTGATCCAGGGCACATTTGATTGACAGTTTAAAAACTGAACATTAGAATACGTCACCCCTAATTTTGGGGGAGGCGCAATAGTGCGCTAATGGGTAGTAACAACTAATCAGGAGCTTATTTAATGGCAACTATTAACCAGTTGGTACGTAAGCCTCGTCGCCAGAAGACAAAACGTAATATGTCTGAAGCATTGGACGCATGTCCTCAAAGACGTGGTGTATGTACTCGTGTTTATACAACAACACCTAAGAAGCCGAACTCTGCACTACGTAAAGTAGCTCGTGTTCGTCTAACTAATGGTAACGAAGTAACATCTTACATCGGCGGTGAAGGTCATAACCTTCAAGAGCACAGTGTAATCCTTATCCGTGGTGGTCGTGTTAAAGACTTACCAGGTGTACGATTCCACACTGTACGTGGCGCACTTGACTGTGCTGGCGTAGCTGATCGTAAAGTAGGCCGTTCTAAATACGGTACGAAGAAGCCAAAATCATAACGGTTCTCCGTTAGTAAGGCCAAGCAAACTTAATTTATTAGTTTTGGGATTATCCTGAAGCAACCGGAGAATTTAAAATGCCAAGAAGAAGAGTCGTAGGTCAACGTAAAGTTCTTCCAGATCCTAAGTTCGGATCGGAACTACTGACTAAATTCATCAACGTAGTAATGTTAGATGGTAAAAAAGCTGTTGCTGAAAAAATCATCTATAACGCGTTAGATGTAGCTGCTGAAAAAACAGGTAAAGATCACCTTGTAGTTTTAGACGAAGCTCTAGACAACGTCCGCCCTACAGTCGAGGTTAAATCTCGTCGTGTTGGTGGTTCTACATACCAAGTTCCTGTAGAAGTTCGTCCAGTTCGTCGTAACACTCTAGCCATGCGTTGGTTAGTTGAAGCTGCCCGTAAACGAGGTGAGAAATCTATGGCGCTACGTCTAGCTCATGAGATTGCTGATGCGATTGACAACAAAGGTTCTGCTGTTAAGAAACGTGAAGACGTTCATAAAATGGCTGACGCTAACAAAGCATTCGCTCACTACCGTTGGTAGAAACAAAAATAATAATACTGGAACAAAGAGGAATTTATGGCGCGTAAGACACCAATTGAGCGATACCGAAATATCGGAATCGTGGCTCACGTTGATGCTGGTAAAACAACAACAACTGAGCGTGTACTATTTTACACAGGTCTTTCTCATAAGATCGGTGAAGTACATGATGGTGCTGCTACCATGGACTGGATGGAGCAGGAGCAAGAACGTGGTATTACCATAACTTCTGCTGCTACAACCTGTTTTTGGCGCGGTATGGATGCTCAGTTTGATGAACACCGTATTAATATTATTGATACTCCGGGACACGTAGATTTCACTATTGAAGTTGAACGTTCTTTAAGAGTATTAGATGGTGCGGTTGTTGTGTTATGTGCGTCTTCTGGCGTACAGCCTCAAACTGAAACTGTATGGCGACAAGCTGATAAGTATCATGTGCCACGTATGGTATTCATTAATAAAATGGATCGTACCGGTGCGGATTTCTTCTCAGTTGTAAACCAAATTGAGAATCGCCTGGGGGCAACCCCTGTGCCAGTGCAATTGCCTATTGGAGCGGAAGATAACTTTCGTGGTGTAGTTGATCTTTTCAAAATGAAAGCGATTAACTGGACTGAATCTGATCAAGGCATGACCTTTACTTACGAAGATATTCCAGCTGACATGGCTGATGATGCAGAAGCTTACCGCCAAGAGATGATCGAAGCGGCTGCCGAAGCGAACGACGTGTTAATGGATAAATATTTAGAAGGTGAAGATCTCACTGAGCTCGAAATCAAAGATGCGTTACGTCAACGTACCTTAGATAACGAAATTGTTCTTTGTGCGTGTGGCTCAGCGTTCAAGAACAAAGGTGTTCAAGCCGTCCTCGATATGGTTGTCGAATTTATGCCTTCGCCAACCGAAGTTCCAGCTATTAAAGGTATTCTAGACGATGAGTCTGAGGGTGAACGTCAAGCCGACGATAACGCGCCATTTGCAGCGTTAGCCTTTAAGATAGCCACAGACCCATTTGTAGGAACCTTAACGTTTTTCAGAGTCTACTCTGGTGTCGTAAAAACTGGAGACAGTGTTTATAACCCAGTGAAAGGCAAAAAAGAACGCTTTGGGCGCATTGTTCAAATGCACTCAAATAACCGCGAAGAAATTAAAGAAGTACGCGCGGGAGATATTGCAGCTGCGGTAGGGTTAAAACAAGTTACTACTGGTGACACTTTGTGTGACAGTGATAACAAGATTACGCTAGAGCGTATGGAGTTCCCTGATCCAGTTATCTCAATTGCAGTAGAGCCAAGATCCAAACCTGACCAAGAAAAAATGGGTGTTGCGCTAGGTAAACTAGCGGCCGAAGATCCTTCTTTCCGTGTTGAAACGGATGAAGAGTCGGGACAAACCATTATTTCTGGGATGGGTGAACTTCATCTAGACATAATTGTCGATCGTATGCGTCGAGAATTTAGTGTTGAATGTAACGTAGGTAAACCACAAGTGGCTTACCGAGAGTGCATTACAGCGCCTGTAGAGATTGAAGGTAAGTTTATACGTCAGTCTGGTGGTCGTGGCCAGTATGGTCACGTTTGGCTGAAGCTAGAGCCTATGAGTATTGAAGGCGATACCCCTTACGAATTCAGTAATGAAATTGTAGGTGGTACAGTTCCTAAGGAATTTATTCCTGCGGTAGATAAAGGCATTCAAGAACAAATGAAAAGTGGTGTCCTTGCGGGATATCCAGTTCTTGGTGTTAAGGCAACATTATTTGACGGATCGTTTCATGATGTTGACTCTAACGAAATGGCGTTTAAAATTGCGGCATCGATGGCATTTAGAAATGGTGCCTTGGATGCTAAACCAAAACTTTTAGAACCAATGATGAAAGTAGAAGTTATCACACCTGAAGAATCTATGGGTGATGTAGTAGGTGACTTAAACAGACGTCGTGGGATGATAGAAGGGATGGACGAAGCGCCGGCGGGACTAAAAGCAATAAATGCTCAAGTGCCTTTAGCGGAAATGTTTGGCTATGCCACTGACTTGCGTTCAGCGACTCAGGGGCGTGCTTCATACTCGATGGAATTCCTAAAGTATGCGGAAGCGCCTAACAATGTTGCTGAAACTATTATGTCAGCAAGAAATTAAATTTTATTTTTAATATTTGTGTCTAAAATTAGATCACTTTCAATTTAAGGAAACTTAAAAATGGCAAGAGAAAAGTTTGAACGTACTAAACCGCACGTTAACGTTGGTACAATTGGTCACGTTGACCACGGTAAAACTACATTAACAGCTGCAATCTCTGCAGTTCTTTCTAAAAC
>PJEL010001684.1_pt1 | contig 21608 bp, 15 predicted proteins | sample 1853271 | NCBI WGS metagenome assembly PJEL01 (sample SAMN08108733, study PRJNA415343) | Invertebrate metagenome, whole genome shotgun sequencing project. | host: Globobulimina | place: Sweden: Gullmar Fjord | collected 2015-08
AAAATTTTACTAAGTGCTGAGACCCAGACCAACCGTCTCATTCCTTATTGTAAGTAATATACTCCACGTGCTGGAATTATCATTTTTATGCATTAAATATGTTAATAATAGTATATAATATATATTTACACGAATGATAGCAAGGTATGTCATGTTCCTGAAGAGTCATCGGACCAACCGTTTTGCAACCGTCGAGTTTCTTAGCCAGTACTTTTCATGTTTGCAGCAGAGCCATGACCCGTCGTCGATGCTATAGACTACAGGTAAGTTTTAGATTAATTTATATGCAGGAGGAGTGACAAAATGACGCGGATACTCATGGCTCACCTCCCCATCGAGAGATGGGGAGTTAGTTGGTTGCGACCTCAAATCATTCTTAAAGACTAGTCGGCTATTCAATAACATAGCTACATTCTTTAAGAATGATTTGAGGTCGCAACGCTGTTCCGGTGCATATCTATAGGAGATATGCACCGGAACACGAGAGTGCAATATATGCGCCTCGGTAAATAGAAGTGACAATAATACGCTCTTTCCTTTTTTACTTGTAATAATACGCCTACTGTTACTAAATGTCAAGAATGCGCAACATTCGTGCATAGTGTCAACTACGCGCCCTTTCACCAAAGACTGTCTATTCCGCGCCCCATTTTGCGATAGTGTCGATTCGCTCGAGGTCATCCTCCCGTCCGCCTAGTGTTTTCTATTCAATAAAATTTTAAATTTCTACTTTTACAAAATCCTCTTGTGTACTCCATATACGATTGCATTTGCTGTCTAGATGGTATAAAGAAACAAAATATTGTATTATATTGAATTCCCTCAAGGATGGATGACGGATTAGGAACGAGCGGGCGAGAAGGTACCAGAAGGTCGAATCGTTCGGTGAACAAGCCTGATTTCAGGGCCATGGAGAATTATGGACTTCTTCAGGATGCTGAAGACTTGTTTTTCTTTGATTCAGAAGACAATGGTGTAGAGAAGAGAGGATCATCACGCGCAAGTGGCTCGAGGTCAGTCCTGGGTAGGCAACACAAACCTTCTGGAAAAGCAAAAGCAGGGGCAAAGAGTCGGAAACCTGCGGCACTTGATGATATGGAGAGTGCTGCCAAAAAGTTAGAAGATGATATTGTAGTGCTTCAGGCGAACGTGGACTCTGAACGGCGGGCATACGAGGCACTCTGTCAGGAGAACCGGGCGTTGATGGAGCAGATCCACGCTCTGCAGGAATCTTAATACTGATGAGACACTGTCTTGCATTCATTTATCTTTTTGATATTCTATGATTATATTCTTTAAATCGAGCAAATGTAGTTGAACATTTGCTGCTCTGATATCGCTCAACCTGCATGCTCTGCAGAACCTCTTGTAGAGGAACCTTGTCATGGGGTGCAGTGCTTGTATACACAAATATCTCTGCTTCGTCTCGATCGATACCACATCCAGCCTTTTGAATCAAAAATACCATGGTTGTTTCACAATTCCATTGCTGTTCTTCTGCCACTTCTGGTAAAAACGTTGCAGAGAAGTATTTCGAGTGGAGAACAAAGGACACGGAGATCCCATGCAAACCCACTTCCCAGTCATCCCAGGAGGATGCATTTTCAAACGAATGAAGGAGTGATACAGCACAATGTAGGTTCTCACCAATATCTCTAGCACGTATAGGAGGGAAACGAGAATCCCTCTGAGACGCTGTGAGTGCAAACTCTCTCAAACCCTCTTGAATTGGTCTCTCGGAGAAGGTCCCAATGCACCCACGCAACACATGTCTCTCTCCATCGATAATATTCCATGTAACAAACATTGGAGTTGGTTTAAATCCCTCTGTCGAAATAATAGACCGTAAGTGCTCCGTGAGGTCGTCTGGTGGAGATTTGTGGACATGTTTTACCAAGGTATCGAAACAAAACAGTGCGTGGTGTTCTCGAGCAGTTATACTCTCAGCAGACATTGTATTCATTTAAATATTTTAATAATTCTTACATGTAGCATCCAAGGGTTTTGGTTTTTTCAAGAATGGCCACAGTGGTCACACACTGCACAGAGAAATGGAGGTGGATTGTTCCACTAATCCTTGTAGAAAACTGTATAAGAGTGCCATGAATGATACACAGCGACTCATTCTATCCTTGGCAGCTTTGGATGCACCAACACGCCAAGAACTCTTGTCACCCAATAACCCCCAATCTATAATCTCATGCAGAACTGTCACATGACTTCTCAGGTGTACATAAATGTCCGTGTCATCTGCATGAGGTTTCAGAACATCCATGTCTGCATACACAATAGCTTCGATGACGAGATTCATATCTCTTTGGAAGATGTAGCTCCGCAAAGTGGCAGGTGCAGGCCATAAGAGTAGTTCACCACTTACCCTGCAATATACGTGCAATTCGTATCTCTTTCTACTTTCGTTGTACATCCACTCTCCTAAAACTTCATCCCTCATAACTCGCTGATACAGGGAGGAAAGCTGGTCAAGGTTAAATTTCTTTCCTGCGCTGAGATTGCTCCAACCTGTCCTGTCATCATGTGTGTATGTGTACATGCGTCTTTCATGCATCTCGTGAATATCATGAAGACTCATTGTAATCCTATCATTGTGAAAATGTGGCGTGGAATCAAGAATGTGGTTCCACGCCTGGCGAGTTTTGTCTTCCATCCGTCGTGTCAACTGCTTGTTGAACCGACGCAGGGCGCCAATTCCGTACTTCACACAGGAGGGTATTTTTGTGGTATGAACCCTATACGACATCACAGATGTAGTACATATCCCCATTGAGGCGCTTTGTTTCTTCCTTGTATACCTCCCAATGGGTTGTCTACCACACAACACGTTCAAGAAGAAACCCAATAAACCTGGGCTATCTTACATTCGTCAGTCAGTATCAATAGTCAACAGTTTGTAGAATGACTTTAGAAACGTACAAATAGTCGTTTTTAGTTCTACAGAAGATTTACTCATGATGGTGGTTACAACGACCAAAAAACTCCGAAACCAGCTGGTTTCAAAACAAAATAGAAATGCTCTCAATCTCAAAACAACCTCGTGGTACTGCATGTAGATGTTGCATTTCGAAATTATTATATCATTGTATTGTGGATACGTGACATACTGGGCTGCGTGTTTTCTGGTTGACTGGAACTCGCTGATCGTTGGATTCAACTGGACCGGACCCGTTCTTGTACGCTGACTGGATATTCTCCGCATACGTGCCTGCTTGATCGTTCATCTATCCATTTTCTGTACGAAAGAGTGTGAAGAAATGCTGGGAGGGTATTCTCAGGTGTGTTTTGACTCTTGTGCCAAAAAGATTGACGGAGATGAAAGTGGAGAGACATACGAGACGCTAGTCAAGGTGATACAAGACTATTTAAAGGTGGAAGAAATTGATATACAAAGGGTTGAACGACAAATTGTGTGTGGGACCAACTGGAAGGTGACTGTGACATGTGCAAAACTTGGCAAAACGTGTAGACTTGTGGTGTGGCAAAAGCTGCCTGCATATGGGGGAAACTTTGTGGTGACTTCCTGTGAAGATGTGGTTGGAGAAGCGATAGAAGAAAAAAAGGTTGAAGGAGACGCAGAGGGCCTAGAAGATCCTGAGCTAGATGCTGCTGTGTCCTTTGCCCTTGAAGCTCTCTCAAACCAGTCCAACTCTCTGGCGCCCTTTGAGCTGAGAGAAATGATAAAAGCATCAAAAGGGCAGGGAGGTGCTCATGATATACTGATGAAGGTGGCACAGGGAGGAATGGCATCGCATACTGTAGAAGTTACAGTTACAGAGCAAGATCATGGTTTTGTCCTGTCCAATGTGTCCTACTTGTGACCTTGTGTGTTCTTGTTTGACAACACCAGAATATTTTTACATAGAGATGATAGACTATATGTATCCATGTCTTCGATGTACTTTCACAACAATACCATACATACTGTAAACATATCTAATGAGAATTGAGGAACCTGCCCATGGGCAGGCAATGGCTCGCCAACATTCGATGTACAATGACCTACACATACAAGCCCCTTTCACTCGACACATTGCCACAGATCATAATCTAAATAGTTTGTATCCGCTTCAAGAGCATCAGGAAGGACAATGCAGGTTGTATCGTCAAAGACCACCATGGGACTCTCCCAGCCACGAGCAAGTGCCAAGGGACTCTGCAAGTCTCCAAGAGCGGCATTGACGAATGCATCAAGCACGGTGCACAACAAAAAAAGTCCTTGCCCAAAATGTCCCAAGAACAATTGCCGGGATTGCCCTACAAAGAGTAGGAGGGCTGTATCCTCCCAGCAAAAGTCCGCTGACAATCAGAGGAGGGGAGAGCTCACGCTTCAGTCTTCGACACTTGCGTCCACACTGGCCCTGAGTACAACTATTGGAGCTGTTAATCCATTCAAAGCCTTTTTACAGGGTCAGGCAGACTTTTTCTCAACCTTGAATTTGCCTGACTGGCTTGTTGTGTGGGGACATCCAGGAAACATGGCTGTGGTTCTGTTCGCCATGGGTGGATATGGCGCTCTCTATCTTGGATGGCAGATCCGTTTGACCGATGATATCAAATTGAAGCAGAAGGCAATGGATTTGCACCCAAAACTTGCTGGTGGAATGGCCATTTTCTTTGCCCTTGGTGCCATGGGAGGCATGATGAGTCTGTTGATGCAGAAGCAGGATCCATTCCAGAGCTCACACTTTGTGACAGGAATGCTCGGGTTGTCTGCTTTGGCATTCCAGGCAATGCTTCCTTTGTTCTTCGATGATGATCCACAGGCAAGAAACATGCACGCCTTTTTGGGAACTGGTGTGATGGCTCTGTTCTTCATCCATGCTGCTCTTGGATTGCAATTGGGTTTGAGCATTTAAATGTACAAGTTTTCATTTCATCCAAACCATAATCATTCATTATTCATTCATTTGTAATCAACTACCAAGAATCAAAATTTGAAAGAGAGGAAGTTGGCTTACTGTGCTTTGCCACTTTTGCCCTTGGCTTGGCATCCCCTGCTGTTGGAAAGGACAGATATCTGCCAACCCCAGTGCCTTTAGCACCCTTCTTGCTCATAATGTCATCTAAAGAGTCTATAGTGGGTGTCTTTGTTTCTTCTAGCTTTCTTTTCCGCTCATGTTCCTCCTCTTCGGCAATCAAATCTGTGTACGGATTGACAAAGACAGTAAACCCTGTGATTGTGATGTCCTCAACAGGAACATCAGCATCATCTGTCGGTATCTTTTCCATCCGTGACAACACATCAAAGCCACCAACGACCTTTCCAAACACTGAATGCTTAAAATCTAAATGTTTTGCTGATTTGAAGAGAATGAAGAACTGTGAACCATTTGTATTGGGCCCTGAATTTGCCATGGAAATCTGTCCTCGTCCATCATGCTTGAGCATTGGATGTATTTCATCTTCCATAGTAGGACCAAATACACTCGTTCCCCCGGTCCCCGTTCCTGTTGGATCTCCACCTTGTATCATGAAATTTGGTATCAGCCGATGAAATGTCGTCCCATTGTAATATTCTCCCTGAGCCAACGCCATAAAGTTCTCACAGGTTTTGGGAACAAGGTCACAATGTAATTCAATATTCAAATCCCCCAAGGACGTGTGCATACGTACGTATCCTTTTTGTTTTGGTTTCAATTCCTTCAAGATCATTTCCCTTTCATTCTTCGTAGAAAGATTCATCGCCGTCGAAGTGAATGATTTCGATGCTGCACCTGTGGTGTGGCGTGATGCCACATATTCATGACTGAATGGCTGAGGCACTATTCTTCCACTATTAGGATCACGCTGCACAGTCTCCTGATTTGCGTCTGTATTCCAAGTCGCTGTACCGGGTTTAAATGTCACAAGATCGTGTCTCTTTCTTGCTGGATTCGATGTATAGTACGTCTTTGGAATGTCCCTCGTCTCCTTTCCCAGGGCCCCCAGGGCCCTCTTGGCATCATCACTCACCACATTCACATGACTCTTCTCGCCGTCCTTCTCCACGACCAGGTTTTTTTTCACGTGATCAAATTCCACAAAATTCTTACCAGATAAATCCTTCGGGTCCTGGATATGAATGATATCAGATCGTTTGAATGGCTCTTCCGTGATCAAGTCCTTGAGATTCTTTGGTTTGAGGCATAATTCATCCAAAGCCTCCCAGCAGTACACATTCCCCGAGGTCTTGACACACACTATATGAGTATTCTCATTGAATACTTTTCCTAATACAGGACAGCAAATCTCCCCAGCATCATTCGTATGAAATGTAATCCTTGTCAGGTCCTTGAGTGAGAGAGGTGTCCCAAGAACAGGATGCTTTTTAAACTTTTGAACATATGGAACCGCATTCATAATATCCATCACAGTCCCATCATCCGTCACAACAGCATTCTGTACATCTACTGGTGTAAATGTAATGGCACAGCAGTTGAAAGGGAGACGTTTAAAACCATGGTTTTTTCCATGACTGCCAACACTCTTCCCACCCCATTCATCTTTCCATTCAGAGGCTGTGATATACGCCCTATCCTTTTGCTTTGATTTATTCCTCCCCATTTTATATTCTAAAATAGCAATACAGTTATAGCAAACAGTCTATACATACATGTATTTTTTTTGAGTTTTATTGTACCTTTTTTTTTTACGTTCAAGAGCGGAAACCAATTCTCTGCACACCACCATTGATGGCGACGATTCTACAAGACACCCCTGTTCCTACCTCTCCAGCTACTCTTAAAGTACTTTTTATATGTATGTGATTATCATTTTACAGTCATCTATCAAATCCGCCCTCATTTGAGAGTGACTCGTGCTGCTCTTCCTCCTCACTCTTTCGATTCATTGAACCGTCGTTTCTCTGCAGATACAAACATCAAGAGCATTCACAATGGCTACTGTTGTTCGTAAAAAGATCGTCAAAGACGCTGGACAGCCCGTAGATGAATTAGAAGAGCAAGTCGCACAGGTGCGTGAAGGAAGGATGCCGCCGGCGGAGGATTGAACTGGAGGCTCAGTCTTTTTTCCCCGGAAGGATGCTCTTTACCAGAGCATGTATTACATATAGAATTGTATTCATGAACTATTTACGTATGCAGGCATTGTTCGACTTGGAGGCCACGAACTCTGAGCTCAAGGCCGACTTGCGCGACTTGTATATTGCTGGCGCCAAGGAAGTTGATGTTTCTTCATCCAGAAAGGCCATTATGATCCAGGTTCCATACCGCCTCTTGAAATCTTTCCACAAGGTTCAGCAGAGACTTGTGCGTGAGTTGGAGAAGAAGTTCAGTGGACGTGATGTCGTGATTGTTGGTGTCAGACGTATCGTCCCACCACCAAAGAAGGGGTCCCGTGTCCAGCGCCCACGATCAAGAACGTTGACCTCCGTGCACGAGGCATGGCTTGAAGATTTGGTATATCCTACTGAAATTGTTGGAAAGCGTATGCGCTACAGAGTGGACGGCAGCCGTGTGTTGAAGGTGTTGTTAGATCCAAAAGACAGAAATTCTGCAGAGCCAAGAACAGAGAGCTTCTCAGGGGTGTACAAGAAGCTTACTGGACAACAGGTTGTCTTTGAGTTCCCAGTCACCGACTAAGGTAGTAATAGCTATATCACTCACTAAATGATTTATTATATACAAACGGGGGTGTAATTATGTATCCGTTCATGCTTGCACCTTACATGCAAGAAATGGGGTAGTCCTTGCCTAGGGCAATGCTCGGATGGAGACATTTCTTTACTCTCTCATTCCAACAACATATAAAATTAATCAAAATATATATCTACGATACGACTGAAGATCAATCGCTATCATCTTTCTGGAGAATTTCACATGTGTCTCGGACGACATGCCCGCATGTCCTTGTTCTCGACAGTTCTTTTCTTGATCTACCTGTGTAAATTCGGACGATCTGTCACTGAACATCATTCTTATAATGAAATTTATCGTGATCGTGTGGTGGCAAGGTTCTCATCCTCTGCACGAGGAGTAGTATCAGTTGGTGGGGTGGGGTTTACCCATCATCTGCACGAGGATGACGTTGCCATCGCATTGTATCTGAGCTCATCTGCCACGAAATCAAACTTTGGGACACTTGATATTGTCACCAATGGGCACTACAGTGATGAGGAACAGATGTGGGCTGCTGGGTACCTGGAAGGATACCTCACAGCGCAAGAGATTGCGGAGCAATATGCCAATCTATACTCGTATTTTGTGTCGACAATGGGTGTAGATCTCGAGAAACCTATGGAGTGGATTCATACGCAAGATGAATGGGTCAGGAAAACATGCCGTGCAAATAGAAAGGATGATGATCGGTTTTGGGATGCAGTCTGTCTTGTGCTGCAACAATTTGACGGTGTTGTACAAGGATACCAGGCATTTTCCTCCGACATGCCTGGGCTGGTACCTGACTTGCAATACCACGATTTTCTATTTTTGGAATCAAATGCAGATTTATACGATGTGATAGATGCGTTAGATCCCAGCCAGAGGCCCAGCTGGAATGTCTCTCTTTCCTCTAAAGACAGAAAGACCCCAGCAGAGATGTTGAGTGAGCTTGCTCTACAACAGAGCAAATGCAGTGCTCTCGTCACATTTTCTTCAGATTTGTCAGAATTATACATGGGACACTCAACATGGGACTCATACACAGCCATGCTGAGGATATATAAGCATTACAGGTTTGACCTGAGCTTCAAGCCAGCAGGAGGGCAGATGAGCTTTTCCTCCTATCCTGGTGAGATTTTTTCTGACGATGATTTCTATCTCTTGTCATCACGAATGGTTTTATTACAAACTACCAACAAGATATTCAACGGAGATTTATTCGATCAAGTCCTGGAGAACAGTCATGTTGTTCTGTCGTGGCAGAGGGTGCGGGCGGCAAACATGCTAGCAGAAACTGGAAAGGAATGGGCACAATTATTTGCCAAGAAGAACTCTGGAACATATAACAACCAGTATATGGTCATTGATTTAAAGTCATATGATCAAAAGCAAATTTCTCCAGGCCTGCTGACAGTTATTGAACAGATTCCTGGCGTGGTGATGCATGATGATGCCACAGATATCCTTACAATGGCTGGGTACTGGCCAAGCTATAATATTCCCTATTTCAAAGAGATCTATGAGGCCAGTGGATATCCAGACTTTTCAAATATCGATAGAGATTCAGAGTACTATGATTCACTCGTCTGGCTTTCATATACATCTGCACCCAGAGCTAATATTTTCAGAAGGGACCATGCCGCAGTTGACTCTATCCAGGGAATGCAATCACTCATGAGACGAAACAATTTTCAGCATGATCCTCTGACAAAGGGAAATCCTATCATGGCTGTGTGTGGTCGTGGTGATCTCTCTGTTGATGCTCCAGAAACAAGAGGCTGTTATGACACAAAAGTCACATCCTCCAGGATGGCTACAGAATTTGCAGCATATGCTGTCAATGGTCCGACGACTGATGGAGGGTTGCCTCCGTTTTCATGGAGTCCAGATGACCCTCAGATTCATCAAGGCCATCCCAGCGTGTTTGACTTTTCATTTGAACTGATGCAACCAGTGAACATGCTGCATGTCCAACATGAGGACTCCCTGTAGTACCCCTTCTGCAACATCTCATCAGCTCTCTAAAGCAACATGTTCTAGGCATATTCTAGTAAATTGATATTGTAAATTTACATTGAAGATTCGTTCAATCAGTATTGAACGCGAGAGGGGAGAGCCTGTTTGCTTTTGTCTCATCAGATTTTATCGCCGGCAGTCGTTTGGTCTGGTTCCGGAGGTAGACGTGCAGGATCGTTGCCTGAACACATTTTAATATCATTCACGGAGACGATACAAGCGTATATAGGATGGCAGAAGGATTTCCGTATCTTGGGTCACTCATGTCCCTTGTGACACACAACGCTGCCCGTTATGAGGGGGTTTTGTCGTTGGTTGATATGCCTAACAGTTCTATTACTCTTTCTGGAGGTATGTATATGCTATTTAATGATATATTGTGGCATTTTGAATCGTATTTGCGCTTTCGGCGTGATCGAGTTGATGTGCTCCCGCCCACCTTATGAGTGCCATGATAGACTGACACAATCATACCACAATATAATATATGTAGTGAAATGCTATGGGACCGAAGGTAGAGCTATGGCCATGGGTGGGCAGGAGATGCCTCCTTCACAGCAGATTTTTGAAATGGTTGTTTTCCAGGGTGCTGAAATCCAAGAGTTGACTGTACTTCAGCCACCACCACAGCAGCAGCAGCAGCATTATGAGCAGCCTCAACCAGCGTATGCCCCACCACCTCCTCAGCAGCAGTCTCCATGGGGCCAACCTCACAGTGACCCTGTATCTTCAGCACCAGTCCAGCAGCAGCAGCAGCAACAACAACAACAACAACCATCATCAACGACTGGAAGCTCAACATTTGGTTCAAATCCATGGGGACAGACACAGCAAGCTCCACAGGCATCCTCAAGTGAGCTTCCAGCTCCTGCACCTGCTCCAACAGTAAATGTTGCTTCTGTTGCTACAGAGCCTCCTCCAAAGCCAAAACCATTAAGTTATGCACATGCTGCAGGAGGAAGCAATCCAACAAACAAACCTGCAGCTCCACGGGGAGGTGGTCGTGGAGGACGTGGCGGACAGCCCACCAGGGGGGGAGCCCAGGCTGGCAGAGGAGGGGTACATCCTGGCAGAGGAGGGGTACATCCTGGCAGAGGAGGCAGAGGAAGAGGGGGATTCGCTCACACCGTAGCCCAGCCACTGACAATTCCAAACGAAGAATTTGACTTCCAGCAAAGTTTGACCAAATTTGATAAGGATAAAATTGCCGCAGAAGCCAAAAAGCAGATTCCATCTAGGGAGGAAGTGTATAACAAGGATGACTTTTTCGATTCCCTTTCATGCGAGGCATTGGAGCGCCAGAACAATGCCAACGCAGATCGTCGTTCAAATGGAATGAGAGCGAAACAGAGAAGAACAGATGTAGCAACATTTGGATATCAGCCAGGAGAAGGCCGAGGGCGTGGTAGAGGAACAAGAGGCCGGGGTGGCAGAGGAAGACACAACAACAGCCGTGATGCCACAAAAACTGGAGTCACTGTATAGAAAGTGTACCATTCTGTTGATATCATGAGTGTATGTGTTTGTAATGAACAAGGATGGTATGATGACCTTTGCTTCAAGACAAACAAGCAAGCTTCAGTGGAGAGTCTTACTTGCGTACAAACCAGAATCTTTCTTGAGTGCTCTGTTGGAATCATTTCATGATTAACAATTTTAATGTATCATATTTTAAATATAAACTATGAAGAACATTCTCACGTCTTCTAAAGAGCTTTAAAGCTCGAAATTTCGACGCTCCTGTATCAACATTTTGGACAATGGGCTCTGTGGGAGAGGATAGTGCCCCCCGCGATCGTAATGATACAGATACAAAAGCATCTTTCATCGCTAATTTGTTTAGTGTTCCGCCGAAATCAGTCCCACAGTCGGGGATTTATGCCATCGACAACGTTGACTTTGAGAGCGATGGGACGGTAATGGGAATGGACCCACGGTATTGGATCAAAGATATTGATACTGGCAAAATATATTCGCTTCAGAATGCTGAAGAGGCTTCAGAACCGACGGAGAGCAAAGGTCAAAAATCGGTGGGTCCAATGCAGCAAGGAGTTTTGACTCAAGGATCGACATTAGAGCAGTCAATGGGGATGTCAGGCAAGCAGAAGAGGAATATTCGAATCTCTGATGTATTGACAGGGGAAAGCATTGAATTGAAAGATTTTGAGACGGTGATGGGGTACAGGGGCTCAGCAGAGGCCTTGTCAGACACTCGAGTGAATACTACCATGTCTTTGCAGGATCGGGCGGTTGCAAACCCTGTACTCATACGTTCTGGTGCAAAATGGCTTTATGGAGCCATGTCGAAGCTTGGTGTGATTCAAAATCATGAAGGATCACACTACAGGGGGGCAGATGGGCCAGAATCATCTCCATCCAGTATGACTGGCTCACCCAAGCAGGATGCAAAAGGATTGAAAGTGAAAATATTTAGTTCACGGAAAAATTTCAAAGAGTTTTCGGGGGTCCGATTGGTGCAGAGTGTGTATGCTCATGAGGGCGTCATTTGGGTGGCAAAATTTAATAAATCTGGCAAATATTTGGCAACAGCTGGACAGGATGGGGTTGTGGCAGTGTGGCAGGTACACGTAAATCGATCTCTAGATAATACTGGGACGAGTGATGGTGATAGCAGGAGAGAGTCGCATGAAGCAGCTGAGTCGCATGAAGAAGCTCCAGGGGTTGTCTATGGGGTGCCTGTCTTAAATCCAACCCCATATAGGCTCTATAAAGGGCATAAAAAGGATGTACTAGACATATCTTGGTCTCAGAGTAACTTTTTGTTTTCTGCATCAATGGATAAGAGTGTTAGATTGTGGCATGTGTCGGTAGGAGAATGTCTCAAAGTTTTCCACCACAATGATTTTGTCACGTCGATAGCCGTTCATCCTCTCAATGAGACGCTCTTTTTGTCCGGGTCCATCGATGGCAAAGTGAGGCTTTGGAACGTTCCAGATTCTCGGGTGACAAGCTGGCAAGATATTCATGATATGGTGACTGCAGTCACATTCTCTAAAGATGGCTCGAGAGCTGTTGTGGGATCCATGAGAGGTAAATGTAGATTCTATAGCTTGGGAATATCCAACACTTTGGAATATGAAGCACAACTTGATGTCAAAAATAAAAGAGGACAGCATTCGAGGGGCAAAAAGATCACTGGACTCACATTTGCACCCAAGTTATTCCCAAATGCCCTGTTAATCACATCAAATGATTCTAGGATTCGCTTATATGATGGATACACGTTGCGATTCAAATATAAGGGGTTATCCAATAAATCTACTCAAATAAAGGCGTCGTTTTCTCCCAGAGGGAACTTTGTCATTTGTGGGTCTGATGATGGAGCAGTATATATTTGGGACTGTTCCAAATCTCCAATACCAGGGAACCCAACCCCCCCTACGTCAAAGGCTACTTCAGGGAGCACCATTGTTGAAAGAACCATTGGAACCATATCAGAGCCATTCATCAAAGAAAAGAATTCTTCGTGGGAGTCATTCCAGGTTTCTGATGATGTGATAACCGCTGCCATTTTTGCACCTGAAGCAGTACATCTCAGGCCAATTCCTCCAGATAAAGCCAAGTATGCTGCATATGGACAGGTTATTGTTACATGCGGATATCAGGGAGAAATTAAAATATACGAAAATACAGGAGCACCACAATGGCTTTAAATTGTAACAATTACACAAAGTAGCTAGCTGCACCGACAGCGACATCCCTTATAGCTTCCCATTGATCGGAGGTCATTGCATCTTTCACTTCCAGAAGACCCCCCTCCTCGTGAGTTCTTCTGAAGTCGGCGAGAGCTTCTGACACAGTATTTTTGACAGGTGCAGGCTCTGATGCAAGTCTGACAAGAGCCATGAGAATCTCTGGAAGCCAGCTTGGAACATCATATGGTGATGACATCACAAGAGCCCTCAATGCCAGAACTGCCCCATGACGAACAGGCAGTGGAGTCGGAATATCATCGACAGATTTCCCATTTCCTACAACCCTCCTTCTTTTACGATCTGGGAAAATTTGTCTTGCCTTTACTATGATCGAGCTCCTCAATTCTTCCTGGCGTTCTGGGGAAAGAGCACGAATGACCCCTGAGACTGTGGCACATGCCATTTCACGAACCTCGAGTTTAGGATCTTCCAAAAGCCTCATAGCTTCATTCAAGACGTTTTCGCTACCACTTTCTCCAAGATTAATGGCATTTCGGAACCAAAAGTATTGGATGAATTGCAAGGCAGCTGCTCTTTCAGTCCAGAGTTCTCCATGCGTGGATTCAACCAAAGAGCTGAACAGTGAATCAAGATATTCAGGCTCTAATGGTTGATATTTGGATGATCGTAAAGCCAGCCGAACAGTGGATCCAACAAATTGGGCTTCACTTGGAATCAGCTCCAGTACCCGCATAATGTTCTTCAGGGGCCTCATCACAAGTGGAGCTGCATGTGCAGATGCTCCCGCAAGGAATTGGTATGTTAGCTCACATACAAATGCTACAAATGCCAGAGCTTTGTCCTCATCAGCATTGTCTTCTTTTTTTCCATTCTGTTGCCCAGAGTCTAACTCCATTTCTGAGGTAGATGAATCATTGACTTTATCTTTATTATTGGCAAACAGATATTGTGTAGCCTCGTCGAATCGAGCAAAAATACTATCAAGCATATTGTTTACTTTTGATTCTAACAGCTCCATCGTTATCGTTTCGTTATCTTCAAAGGACATTGTGAGGACTATCATGCAAACATCTGCAGTGAGTCCAGCAATAGCTTGTCTTGACATATCAGTGTCGCAGGCCACCTCTATGAGAACAGGAATGGCGTCAATACATTCCAGGAGCATCTTTCTATTGTTGTTACTGAAGGTTGGAGCAACAGGAAACCTGCCTGTGGCATCACCCAGCATCTCTTGGAGAATTTCTGTGATGTACATGACCTTTTTGTACATGTCTGAGGATGGCAATCGGGTGATATCCATCAAAGACTTGTTTGATAATGCAACAGACAAAATCTTACCGATAGGTTCGTGTAAGTCTTGCTCTTTTAGGCCATTAACTGCAAATCGCAGAACGCAGTCTCCCCAGATATTTAAGAAATCTAATGGAGAATTTTCCAGGGCCTGTTCGAGTGTTTTTGAAAGCCAAGAGTCCCAATCTGAATTCATGTCTTGAAGTGCTTTTCCAGAAGCCAAAAGGCCAGATAAGATTTCTGCAGTTGCTGCGACAGATGGCTTGTCAGCATCTTGAGGCTTTGCCAAGATTTCTTGTATGGGTTTTCTCAAATGTGAGAAGACACTTGACGGATTTACTTGAGCTAGAACCTGCATGACTCTTGCATGTCTGACTGTAAAATTTCCTTGATTGATTGCCTGAAATCCAGCTGTTGATACCGGCCATTCCAAGCCTTTTAGCAGTGTGCTGAGAGCAGCTGCAACGACAGTTTCTTCTTTATTTCCACCCACACCACGCAGTCTTCTAGATTGACCATCGTCAGCACCTGAAGCCATACTATGGTGTGACATTGCAAACATCTGCACAATTTTAGGTAACAAAGTGCTTCCCTCCGACTCTAAGACAGAAGAAAGGGATTTTTGAGCCTCAAGAATTGACTCCTGAGACATTTGTGGAGTGCTAGGTGAATACATGGAGCTATAAAATGGTCTCCATATTGGAAGTAAAATCATCTCTATTGCAATCATGGCCACTTTTCTGACGAGTGGCGCATCACTGACCAGTTCGCTCGCATACATTGCGATGAGTTTGGATGAAACATTAGCTGAAATGTCTGGGAGGATGAACAGTGGAAACATAATAGTGATTGTCTCATGCCTTCCTGAAAGTGCAGGTGAATTTCCGTTCTTTGCATTATTCACGATGCCAATGCAGTCAAGGCAAATCTGGTCAGCAATCACATGGGCATTTTTACCTCTAGGCCTCATTGACCGCAAAGACAACATCAGTTGAGCCATTGTCATTGATATTTGAGCCTCCGGACCTTGATACGTGAAACTTGCGATCAAAGATAAGATCAGAGCCCTTAGACCTTCATAGTCTCGGGTGAAATATCTCCAACTCGAGATCCATCTGAGCAGGGATGCGGCTCCTGCACCCACAGACTGCTCCTCTTCACTCTCTAGTACACCAGAGGCTGCCAACTCCGCTGCTTTTTGTGCAGAGCATTGAGCCGCATCCAAAAGCAAGGGTATCATATCCACGCATGATATAGATATATCAAAGTCTGTCTTGTCCGCAATTTTCGAAATACCTGCACACAATGGCGCAGAGATATGCTTGCTCAATGTTGGGTATCGCTTTGCACATCTCTCAACGGTGCTAGATGCTAAATCCCTTAAACTTGATCCGCCTTTTAACATGTAATAAATGCATAGACTTAGAGCATCCAGATAGACCTTTGGGATTTTTTCCACTGGCAACCAAGGTTCCTCAAGGGAGGCAAAACCACGATAACTGGCTTGCGAAGCTCTCCATTCTAGGTTCATGAAGACTTTTTCAATGGCGACCCAACGTGGTCGTCTCCTTCTCCAAGTACATCCATTTTCTTGCAAGAATCCAGAAACAGCCGGCTGTTGTAACCACTTATCGTCAGACACCCATGCAGACGCAGAAGAGTCAGAAGAATGATACTCTGCAGATCCTACTGCAAGAATAGAATCAACAAGCCTCAAATATACTGTCAGTGTTTCAATATCATTCAGCTGAATCAGCTTTGAAGCTTTTATCAAAGCATTGCCAGATTTTGAGCGTAACTCTCCTGAACCGATTGTGGTTCCTAATTTTCCAATGACAGAAACGGCATCATCTTTGGCTGGCATAAATTGTTCCTCAAAATCTGGCAAGCAACTTCGTGCACCCTCTACAGCTCCTTCCATAGAGAGTAGCAATGATCTCATTTCTTGCTTGCTGATTGATTTCTCGCCAGCAGCAGCGGCAAGTAGGACATTGGATGGATGGTCCAGAAACATTTGCAGTAAACAATTGGCGAGGGCGATTTCATTGTCACAGGGCACATGCCAAGTTGGAGGCGATGGCTTCTGGCCATTTTTTGTTGTCGTGCTAGCTTCTATCAGATCCCATTCTCCAAATTTGTCCACGAATCTCTCCAACTTTAGAGTTTGATCATCAACATTGTCCATTTGTATGGAAGATGAATCATATTGCTTCAGCGGATAATAGGAGCTGAGACCCACGAGGAGTGATGATAAGCATCTAGAGGCTGCATTTTGAACTGTAGATGATGGGCATCTCAGCAGCGCAGTCAATATCTCCTTTATGCCATCTGCATGATTTGATGCTTGAAGTCCCATATGGTATACCAACGAGGTCAACAAGCCTATTCTCCACGATAGTGTGGTCTCTTGTACTTTACTGAGTTCTGATGATGTAGACATATCTGATTGATTGATGATTTCCTTAATAGCATTGCATTCTTCAGTCAGCATGGATACTAATGGAGCCAGCATATACTTCTCTGTCAAATCCGGGTCTGCCCAGGACATGGCATTACAAAGAATTGCTGCCTCAGGAACAACCGATGAGAATGTGTTTCCTAGAAGGAATTTAGATGTCTGTTTTATTGCTCTTGCTCTAAGCTCCTCGGGGAGCCTAGCAAATAATAGTTCCATCAAGGGCCTGAACATTGAGTTTCCATCCAACAAAAATGATGATCCCTCCTCATATTTATTTCCAGCATGGCTCATATGCTCGCCACCGCTTTCTGGAGAGTCAACATTTGAAATGACAGCAAATGTACGTGCAAGCAAATCGTTAGCCCACTCTTCAGAGTACAAACCAATACCATCCTCCCTGAGCGGACCAACACAGCTGAGAACACAACAATATAGTCTGAAGACTGCCAGACTTTTGGGGGGATCATTGGCATCAATCCCTGGTAAAGTGGCATTCATAGCGTCTTGAATACATTGTATAGAGTTAAGCTCTACAGCAGCTCTCTCCGGATCCTTTTCAATATCACATTTGGTTCCAGCAATGAGCATGGGACGGATGCATAGTGAAAGGGTTTGTATAGCATTTCCATACTGCCTTGCTGCTGTGATCGTTTCAAGTGCTGTGAAGAAATGCCGTTGCACTTCAGGAAGGACAACATGGGGCTCAATATTTGCTAGCATTGATAAAACCTGAGAGGAATTCCTCCTCATTGAAGAATCCTTTCCAGATTGGCCTTTCAGAGCAAGTCTCATCAATAATCGTACGATCTTTTCCCTTGTCTCAACTGTGAGGTGTCTCCTTGGGAAGAAGGCATTATCAGGAGTTGATTCAGCCTCATCGCCTCCCTTCATCCCGCCTGTCGCAATGTCCTCGTCAGTTACAGAACTGTCTACGCCAACATCCGCTGTTCCAATGCTTTCATCATCATCTTCGTCGTCATCAGAAGGCTCCTCCTCACTTTCTCCACCTGATATCATTCCATCATGATTTGGAGATACGATATAAGAGTGTTCTGCGACCAGCCTGCTGCATAAATGGATTGCCAGCTCGCGAAGGAACATTGCAAGACCAGAAGACCATTTACCCCCATTAGATGGATGATAGTACTGTTCGAAAATGGCAACTATAGTTTCCAAGCACGAAAGGCCAGGATCTTCATCATTGCTGTTCTGCGCACCAGGTGAAATATTCTCCCTGCCGATTGAGTATATCAATGCTTTTGCAGTAGATGCCGATCTTGACTGCATATCATTGGCAAATAAAGCCTCAATTGTTGCAGGGGCACCTGCATTAAATGGAGGAGATGCAGATGCTGACCCTAGAGGTACATGAAATGCCCATAAAAATCTATTCACCATGAGTCTGATAATACCATGCCAATCTATCACCCCGTGAACGTCATGTTTTGCTAATCTAGCCATCAAAGAAAACCATAAAGATTGCCATGTTTGGTTATGCACTCGCTGTCCCCAGATTTGCATCCACTCTTTCATCCATTCTGACCATAATCCTTGCCCTTTCAATGCCTCCTGGGTTGGCAACATCATACAAACCCATCCAATCGACTCAAATGCTTCAGTAGAATGCGGATCTTTTAATGCAGGTTTAAAATAGTCCCAGATTTCTTGCGCTGTATTCGGAGGAAAAAATCTTCGAGATTGGTGCAGCAAATGCACAAGAGCCTGTCTCCTTGCCTCCATCACACCAGCCCCTTCGTAATTACTGCTCATCACCAAGTGATGACGACGTAGCATCGAGTACAATGGTTTCCATTCAATTGTAATGTCCATTTTCTTGCCGTGTGTTCGAAGTATGCGGTGCAGAACCGCACTCCACCGAGCTTGAGCAGTCAAATCTGCCTCAGTATGGAGCACAATATCATATAATGTTTCAGCCAGCCTTTGCATATGCTGTATCCCTGGTTCCACCTTTGCATCAAGCATACCCTTCACCAAAGGCACATATGCTAAACTTGACTGCACCCTTTCATCATCAGTGCCACAAGCATCACTCATAGAATGCCAACTGTCACACACACGGTCTATGATTCGCCGAAACCTCTTTGGTTCCTCATACTTGATTTCTTCGGCCAAATCATGAGGTAACCAATCATTCCAAATACAAGGCATCTTTTCCTATCTAGTATTACTCCTTCTGAATCCTATATTAAGAGCACTTGCTCTATTTCACCCCAGTCCTTTGGAGGAAGACCACACAGTCCTTCCAAACACAGAGACAAAATTCTACCCTATCCACCAGTACGGTTTCAAGCATCCATAACAATTCAATAAACTTAAATCAGACCAAAGTATCACAATTGAGTCTGCTTTTAGTCCTTTGTACTGTGTCGAGAGGTAGGGCTGATGACGAGTTCAATTTCGAAAATGCCACGTTCACTCGAGTGATATCAAATCTTCTATGTAATCTAATGTAATATATATATTAATTGATATTACGAAAAATAATATATGTTCAAGAGAAAGAGCATCGGCCTGGTTAATTTGACCTTCGAAGAGGAAACTCTAGAAAGTTTCCAGCTGAATGAGCTAGCTCAAATTTGAGATTTAAATCTTAATGAAATTGCAATTACAATTCTTGGATGTCTTTAAGAACGTGATGGAGTATGAGATGTCTCCTCACTATATCATGGTGGTTCTTTGAATATCCACCACCGATTGCAACTGCTAGTGGAATTCCCCTTGAGATGCATTGGGTAAGAATGTATCTGTCTCTCTCCTCAATACCTTGGTCAGTCAGGGCAAGACTTCCAAGTGAATCGTCCATATGCACATCAACACCAGCATTATAAAGAATCAAATCAAATGAATATCTGTCTAGAATATCTCCTAGAGGAGACTGTTGCAGGAGTGACATGTACTGCTCATCTGTGCAGCCTGCAGGTACCTCAATATCTGTGTTGTTTTGGAATTTAACAGCTGGAAAGCTTTGAGCAGCACCATGCATGCTGAACAAGTATGTACTAGAGCAAGCAACCTTTAAATGCACATCTAGATCCACAAAGAGGACATTCTTCACCCCATGGTACTTTTGAACGTATCTGCATGACACAGCCTGGTCATTAAATATGCACCATCCTGACCCATGATCTGCATTACACATGATTGCAATCGATTGGTATTCTACAGCATAGCGTGCTGCCTCAATTGCACTTCCAACACCTATCAGAGTTCTCTGTACAAGTTCAGGTGACCATGGAAGGCCAATCTTTCTCATTTCGTTCTGAGACAAGGTACCATCCATGAAGCGACGAACATACGAAGGATCGTGAACCAAGCATAGATCCTCGACAGAGGGCATAGATGGCGTGAGAACGAGATTTGCCATTCCCTGCTTCCTCAGGGCCTGATACAGGAGGGTGTCTTTGGGCATTGGAAACCTGTGACCCTCCTGGATAGGGTTGATGGAGAAATCGTCGTGATATACAATAGCATGTTGAGGTTTGTTTCCAAGCTCTAACGAATCTGTCCTCAAACAACGTGTTTGTGGTATGGTACAACACCTTGAAAACTGTAGTCTGGACGACAGACTAGCAGCACGTACTCCCATCGCCATGTCTACGCATTGTCACCATTCTTGGACAATTTTACACATTCATAATAACCTAACGTTTTGGGATTCTTGTGTAATCTCCGAGGTTTGGTGTCTTTGATTTCAAGTTGTAGCATTAATGCCAATATTGGCTTTCCCATGACAAGATCTGTTGTTTAAAACTTTCTTTTGATATTATCACAAGAGACGTCAGAAAATCTCATCTTATCATTATACAATCCATTTACAGACTTGTAGCTGATTGGTATCTCATACATGTCGTGAGAGAGCGAGATGAATACCACTCACCAAGACGATAATGCTCCCGAGGGTGCTGACGGTGCAACCCTGGTCCCTCAGGATGCTCAGATAGTTAGGAATATTCTAGACTCTGCAAAAATAAAGGATTATGATCCTCGGGTGGTCGATCAGCTACTTAGTTTCATGCATAGTTACACATCTCAGGTGTTACAGGATGCCCAAGAGATTTCAAAACAGATTCACGCATCTGCTCCAGGGTCGCAATCTTCTGTTGTAGTAGGAACGGATGATATCGCACTGGCAACGAGATTGCAGGGCCATCACTCATTTGTACAACCTCCATCACTACAGGATGTGGGGACGCTGGCAGCGCATGTAAATAGGGTACCATTACCAGAAATAGAGACAAGACATGGTCTGCGAATCCCACCGAATGAAATGGATTGCCTGACAAACCCCAACATTCAGGTTCCAAGGGTTGAGAAAAAACCAAAGCAAGGAACCACTCGAAAAACACAACAGACTACAGGGTCCACAATGGCCCACAAGGACCTTTCAATGAAAATAGACATTTGATACATACAGGCAATATATAGATGTAATTTTTTATATTTCCAATGTTTGGTTCATGGTGGTGTTGAATAACACCATTGTTTGTTGGTTGATTTTGGTTCCATGGGTGGGTCAGCATGAGCACCAGGGGC
>PJEL010001685.1_pt1 | contig 21593 bp, 19 predicted proteins | sample 1853271 | NCBI WGS metagenome assembly PJEL01 (sample SAMN08108733, study PRJNA415343) | Invertebrate metagenome, whole genome shotgun sequencing project. | host: Globobulimina | place: Sweden: Gullmar Fjord | collected 2015-08
AACCTCAGACTTAGCGTCCTCCATCAACATAGAGGCCACAACATGAAGGATACAATTCTGGGAAAAACTCAAAATCATATTTCCTGATATTGAGTCAGATGCCATACCAATGATACCGGTTACCTCCCCGGAGGTAAGGGCATTATCCTTTAAGTTCGGTTTACCAGCCTTAACTTTCGTCTGGCACATTGTTTCTAAAACATTCTTGGTGGAATTAAGAAAAGGGTTTATAAATTCTGCCTTCATAACAGTCCTTGTATAATGTTGGGACGATGATATTTATGGAGATTTTTAAAATTGTGAATGTTTATTCACATATAACATATCATAATCATAATTTAACCGTCCATTATTTTTTATGAAAGACAAAAGGATATATCAAAATATATTTTTTCAGATGAAATGATTGCTTAAACATATTAAATGTAATTTAAATTTTTCAAAATACACAACTAGGTAATTATACACATAATCTTATTGACTTGAATAAGGAGAATTTCCATGAAACCTAAAGAACGCCTTGCTATTCCAAGACAAAAAACTGCTGAGCTTGAGGTAGCTTATCGTATACAAAATTTTGAAGAGGTTGTGGCTGGTTACGATGAAGAAACAGCAATCAAGGAAGCGAATCGTTGCCTTCAATGCAAAAAGCCATTTTGCATCAAAGGATGTCCAATAAGTAATAATATTCCCGGATTTATTAAGCTCATTCGCGAAGGAAAATTTGAAGAAGCTTATTGGGAGGACCGCAAGACAAACTCCCTTCCAGCTGTATGTTCCCGTGTCTGTCCCCATGAGTTTCAGTGTGAAGGCTCTTGCATCCGTGCTAAAAAAGGTGAGGCAGTTGCTATTGGCATGCTGGAACGATTCCTGGTGGACTGGATGGTTGCTAATAATAAAAACATTGCCTCGCCCTGCGCCCTGCCTAAAGATAAGAAGGTGGCCATTGTCGGTTCTGGACCTGCAGGTATGACGGCGGCATATCATTTGGCCCATGAAGGATATAAATGTACAATTTTTGAAAGTTTGCCTGTGTTTGGCGGTATGTTGACAGTTGGAATCCCTGCTTACAGGTTGCCGCGCGGAATCATTAACGCAGAGTTTGATTCACTGAAAAATTGTGGGGTAATGGTTGAAAATAATATTACCATAGGCAAGGATCTGACCCTTGAACAACTGAAAAATGAAAAAGGCTATGATGCTGTTTTTATCGGAGTAGGAGCTCATAACAGCCGGAAACTTGGCATAGAAGGTGAAGACCTTCAAGGTGTTATGCATGGAGTTGATTACCTGCGGGAAGTCTGTTTAGGTAAAAAAATAAACCTTGGCTCAAAAGTGGTTGTGGTTGGAGGCGGGAATGTAGCAATTGACGTGGCTCGAACCGCACTACGTACCGGATCGAAAGAAGTTTTCATCCTTTACCGACGCACCAAAGAGGAAATGCCTGCATCAATGGCTGAGATTGAGCATCTGGAAGAAGAAGGTGTTAAAATCGAGTTTCTGGCAGCTCCTATTAAAATCCATGGTGTGGTAAACGACAAACTGACTCGGATTGAATGCCAGCGTATGAAGCTGGGCGAACCTGACGAATCCGGCAGACGCCGACCGGTAATCATCGAAGATTCGAACTTCATGATTGAAGCAGATGCTATTATTCCTGCTATCAGCCAAAATGTTGATCATACAGCAGATAAAGGCATTGAATTTGACCTAACCAGCTGGGGAACATATATTGCTGATGATAGAAGCCTGCAGACCTCAACCCCATGGATTTTCTCCGGTGGTGATTCTGTTCTTGGCCCACAGACAGCTGCAAAGGCGGTTTACCAGGGAAAAGTTGCGGCTGAGTCAATAAAACGATATCTTCAAGGAAGACACCTTGGCGTAGGAAGGGATGTTTTGGATTTATCATAATAACCTCAGCTAAAAGCTTTTCGCTATTAACTCCATTTTATGATAACATAAGAGTATGTTTTGCATACTGACTTAGTTCTACATGCGCTGAAACAGTAATGACTGTTTCAGCGCTGCTATTTAATCCTAATATCCTGTGCCCAGTTACCACACTCATATTTTATCACCGTATTTTATGACAAAAAGGAGAAGATAGGCGACCTTCTGGTTCGACAGGGTAAATTACACCCCAACCAGCTTGAAAGGGCGCTAACCCACCTGGAAACTGTGCCTCAGGGCCTGGGAGAAATTCTCATTTCCCTTGGTTTTATAAGCGAAGAAGATCTCATTGAGGCTCTGGCTGACCAACTCTCCCTGCAGACCTATAAACCCCAAGAAGAAGATGTTTTCCTGCCCATGGACATCTCAAAAATATTCCACAGGGAGCATCCTTTCGCCCTTATTGACCGAGACGCGACACCTCTGCTTGTCACCCATGACCCAATGGACGGGGATATAATTTCCACGGTGGCCATGCAGCTTTCCAAAGATTTCGAAATTCAGCTTGTCCTGGAGACCGAACTCAGCAAGATGATGTCAGAGCATTACGAACTGAATCTTGATGGGGAAGATGAAGATGAGTACGTTCTCGATGATTCTGACATCGACAGACTCAAAGACATGGCCTCAGAGGCACCGGTCATTAAATATGTCAATAACATCATTGACACTGCCTTAAACCGTCGGGCCAGCGATATTCACATCGAATCAACAGATACCGGGCAATTGATCCGCTTCAGGATTGACGGCATTCTCAATGATTTTGAAATACCACCGCTAGCCATGCAGCCGGCAATTATCTCCAGAACAAAACTGCTAGCATCTCTGGATATTGCTGAACGAAGAATACCCCAGGATGGAAAAATTTCCATGCGCATCGGTGGCAAGGAAATTGACCTGCGCGTGTCAACCATGCCTACAGTCTATGGCGAAGGTGTTGTTATTCGTATTCTGGAGCAGGCCTCCATTATTCTCGAAATGAGCAGCCTGGGTATGGATTCTGCTATTGAAGACGGCTTTAATAAACTCATCAGCTATCCTAACGGCATCGTTTTAGTTACAGGTCCAACGGGTAGCGGTAAAACCACCACCCTCTATTGCGCCTTAAACAAAATAAATTCGAGCAGCAACAAGATAATCACTCTGGAGGACCCGGTTGAGTACCAGCTGCACGGTATCAACCAAACACAGGTACACCCTGAAATTGGTCTTACCTTTTCCAAGGGTCTACGGTCAATTGTCCGCCAGGATCCCGATATTATCATGGTTGGCGAAATTCGTGATCTTGACACTGCTGAAATAGCTGTACAATCGTCTCTCACCGGTCATCTTGTGCTCAGTACGCTGCATACCAACGACGCATTATCGGCTGTAACTAGGATTATTGATATCGGGGTGGAGCGATTTCTCATATCATCATCCTTGCGCGGAGTTCTTGCCCAGCGCCTGGTACGATGTATTTGTCCCCATTGCCGCGCTCCCAAAGGAAACGCATCTGAACACCTTGGCTACGTCCCGGAAATTGGCGATTTTGAGATGTATTCAGGCACTGGCTGCAGCCACTGTTCCGAGACCGGATACAGCGGCAGGCTGGGCCTGTACGAACTTCTCACCATGAGCGATGCCATGTGCCGTGCAGTGTCAAAGGGAAAAGATCTAGGAGAGATGCAGGAAGTGGCAAGCTCGGAAGGCTTTCAGTCAATGTTTTACGATGGTCTGCAAAAGGTCAAAGAAGGCAAAACAACATTGGCTGAAGTCATTCGGGTCAGCAGGGGGGTCAGCTAACCACGCTTTGCCTGATAAGATTCATGGTAGCAAATAGTAAATTTAGTAGTTCCAATTAATTATAAGACTGAGAGGCTAATTCTCAGAATAGCGGAGAAAGAATCTAAATGGCACTCTTTAAATACACAGCGGTGGATGCAAAAAACGTTGTGAAAGAGGGTGTTATCGAGGAGGCTGACAAAGAAGCAGCAGCTAAGCGCCTAATGAAACAGGGCTTACGACCACTGGAGCTCAAATCCCATTCAATAAACAAGGGTAAGCAAATAGCCCTGCCTAGTTTTTTAAAATTTGGGGAAGGGAAAATAACCGCGCAGGAAATTGATTTTTTCACCAAACAGATTGCCCTGCTGCTTAACGCCGGTCTGTCATTGGATGCTGCGCTTCGCACCATGAAAGATCACAGCCAGAAGGAAGTTTTCAAAGAATTTTGTGGGGCCGTTGAAAGAAAACTGAAAGAGGGAAAATCATTCTCACAGGCCTTGGCTGATTACCCACACTTTTCCCCGATGTACATTAATATTGTCCGGGCAGGGGAAGAGGGCGGTATTCTGCCAGCCATGCTGCTGAAAATCTCTGAATACCAGAAAACATTCCAAGAGCTAAAGCAGTTTATTATTTCCGCATCAATCTACCCACTGATTCTATTAGGCGTTGGCATCATAGCCATAATTGTCCTGATCACCACTATTCTGCCACGTTTTGAGGTGCTTTTTGAGGGTATGGGTCAACAACTGCCACCCCATGTTGCGCTTTTAATGAGCGGAGCTGGTTTTGTTTCAGATCACCTGATTCTCACCCTGATTCTCATCTTTGGCCCCATTGCCTTTCTCATCTGGTACTTTAAAACCGAGGAGGGCAAGAGAATGTACCACCGAAAATCACTTGAGGTGCCTGGACTGGCCACGATAATCTGCGAGCTGGAAACCACCAGAATTTTTCGAACCCTTGAAGTTCTTGTCAATAACGGTGTGCACCTGGCCACAGCATTACGTATCTGCAGCGGTGTCGCAGTCAATGAACAGTTTCAACGGATGATCAACCGGGCAACCGAGGCATTAAAGGAGGGGCAACGGGTCAGTGAAAAACTGAAAGGGGAAAGTTTGTTTCCGAGTCTGGCTGTGGATCTGCTCTCCATTGGAGAGGAATCCGGTCGGGTAGGGGAAGTATGTGGCCAGGTTGCTGATCACTATGATCAGGAAATCCGCACCCGCATCCAAAGACTTGTTGCCTTTATAGAACCGGCTTTTCTTCTGGCAATTGCCCTGGTAGCAGGATATGTTGTGGTATCAATGCTCACCGTCATACTCAGTATGAATGATATCGCTGGATAAGGTGTAAATTGCCGATGAAAGTGCCCGGGACGTCATCACAAGGATTTTCCCTGATGGAACTGATGATTGTTCTGGTGATGCTGGGATTTGTGGCAGGAGTTTCCGCACCTGCCATAGGCAGAATCCTCAGTGGACTCGACTTCAGAAAGGATGTGGGTAACATTATGGCCCATCTTCGCGGGGTACGCCTGGAGTCAGTGGTCAGTGGTCGGCAAATTGAATTGCGTCTTGAAGACAAAACCTTGCTGATTGACCGCCGAGATGACACTGAACCGGAAGCAAAGGACCTGGAATTAAACGAAGAAAGCGAAATAACCCTGGAACCTGAAACAGTCATCTTTACGCCACAATCCACCGTGACACCGGCAATTGTAACATTTACCCAGGGCAAGCGCAGCCGAACAATAAAAATGGACCCCCTGACAGCTCTGCCGGTTATTGAGTAAAGGCTAAAGGTTGAAAAATTGTAAGCGGGAACATGGCACAAATCACTGATAGAAAAGAATCAGGCTTTACCCTGTTTGAGGTAATGGTGGCTGTCTTACTGCTGGCCATGGTCTCATCCATGATCTATTCTATATTAAATGTCAGTATCAAGTTCACGGAAAAAGGAGAACAACAAATTCTGCAATTGGAGAGGGAGCATGGCTTGCTCACCCTGCTGCAACGCCAGATAACCAGTGCCTGGTACGATAAGAAAAAAAAAGAAATTCCGCTTTCAGCAGATGACAATATGCTGCGCATTGTAACCCGGGAATCCTTGCTATACCCCTACAACAGGCTGGTCCTTGCGGTGTACCTCTATGATCCTGACAGCCAAACACTTTATTACACCGAAAAAAGGGACTTTTACAACATAGATTATGATGAAGAGTATGTCCCTGAGCTTGACGACATGGTCGTTTTAATGGAAGATTGCCCATTACTTTCTTTTACCTATGAGGATGACAGCAGCTCAGTGGGCGTGGTGTACGATGAAAAAGAATTTGAATTTACTCCCTGGTGCCAGACAACGGCGCGGGAAAATGCAATTTAAGCCAGCCCAATCAGCAATGGAGGGTTTTACCTTGCTGGAGGTTATGGTGGCCGTTGTTATTCTCGGACTGTCCTATGTGTCAATTTTGCAGAGCTTCTCGACGTCGCTGAGCAATATACACAAGGTTCGCAGGGTGCGGGCCGAAATTTTTGAAGAGAACCTCCAACTTGCCCAGGGAACAAAATTTACCGGCGACGATCTTACCGAAGAGGATGAAGACGAAAGAGAGAGCACAGTTTTTATTGAGGGGCATAAATACCAACTTGTTATCATTACAAGTGAAAGCGGAGAAATGGCCACCCTGAGACTTGAAAGAGTAATCTAGGGTTTGCAAAACAGTGATGCCTGGAATAAAAAAAAGCACCAGCAGTGAACAGGGTTTTGCCCTGGTGGTTGTTATTGTCATCATGCTGCTTATTTCCTTCCTGGCTGCCCAACTGATACTCAATGTAAGAACGGAGTTACAGGTCACTTTTAATGCAAAGTCGAGGGTAAACGGACTGTCTCTGGCCAAGGCTGGAGTTAATATGGGGATTTTCAGACTGCTCGACAAGCCTCTTGAATATATTAATGATGACTATGAGTTTTTTGCCGAAGGGTATGACTATGATGCCTTTATTGACACAGGAAGAATCACCTATAAGGTGATCAATGAATCTGGTAAAATTGACTTAAATAAACCAAACATAGAATTTTTACGGTTTTTTCTTGAATATATGGAGCTTGATGTAGACGAACAAGATGTACTGATTAATGCCCTGGCGGACTGGAGAGACAATGACGACCTCTATCGTTCAGACCCGGAAGCAGAAGCCTATGAAGAACGTGAAGAAGACCCATATATTGCCAGAAATGGTGCCATTCAGGATCCTGCTGAATTTTTTTTATTATTCGGTAGTGAAAAACTGGCAGGACGTTTCAGGGCCAATGAAATATTTACCGTCTACAACAAATCCACTAAAATAAACTTTAACAGCTTGTCGCCAACCATGCTGGACTTCATCACTGAAGGCGACGAAGAGAAAATAAAAAATTACCACGAAGCCCATGAGCTCAATGAAACCCTTAACGCAGGATTAGCCCTGCAGATACTGGGCGAAGAGCGGTATTACGAGATATCAAATGAGCTCACCTACTCATTTGGAAGCAATAAATTTTACACCATAATTGCAAGAGGTGAAGCAGGGGTTACAGAAGAAGATTTGGCTGACACCGAAGAAAACGAAGAGGAAGAAAACCTCAGTAAAAAAGGAGCCATGGAGGTTACTGTTATTTTTGAGCTGAAGGGGAGCAAGGTAACGTATTACTCCTGGGAAGAAGGATGGTCATGAAGGGGAATATCGAAATACTGATCCGTGAAGACGGAGTGCAGATAGGTTCCCCTTTTGCAGAGGAGGAAGGTGAGTTCATTGCCCATCCGGTTACCGATCTTGCCAGCAGACTGGCTCGTTTCTGTGCTCCGCAGAACCCTTCGGGGGTAAAGATAATTTTTTATATTGCCGAAGATCTCCTCTTTTTTAAAAACATCATCCTCCCCCTGCAAACAGCAAATATTAAAGAAGCCGTCTCCTATCAGCTTGACCTGCTGACACCATTTGACGGTGACATGCTGCACTCCTTCAGCTCTATCCGGGGAAGCAAAGGCTTTACCATCGGTCTCTATGCAGTTTTAGCTGAAACCGTTGTACCCCATCTTGAGGAGGTGTCAAATCACGGTTTTCAACTTATCGGTCTTTTCCCGGAAAGCCAGAGATTCATCACCCCGCTCTGCAAAAAGAAGGAAAAGTGGGCACTGCTGCTGCCGGGGCGTTTGACAAAAGCATTGCTCTTTTCCGGGGCAAACCTGCAAGACCGTATAATCTGCCACGATGAACCGAGCCTTTCCGGCATACAGAAACTGAGCGGCACAGAGGAAATATTCAGTCACATCCCCCAGGAAGAAAGCCCCTTCTCCGGAACAGGAGCCTTACTGGTTGAGCAGCCTCTTTTCAAAGAGCACAACTTGCTGCCTTCCTCCTACAGGCGACCCGATTATTTCCGCTACTTCCTCATAGCCCTTTGCATTCTCAATGTCTGCAGCATTTTGGCAATAGGGGTAACAAAAGAGTATAAAATCACGGAGCTTATGACAAATCTGCAGACAGAGGTGAAAAAGCTCCAACCAGCAGTGAAAAAAATCGAGCAGCTTAACATTAAGGAAAAAGCGCTGACCGCCTCCATTGAAAGCATGGAAAACATCGGCCAGAACTTTGACATCATACGTTTTATTGACAAGGTGACCCAAAAATTACCAGACAACTGTTACCTCGATCAAATACGGATGGAGAAAAAAACCGGTGCTGTGCACCTCCAAGGCTATGCAGATGAATTAAGCGAACTTACCGCTGTCCTTGAAACCCTTGATCAAGCCAAGCTCAAATCAACCCGCCGCCGGAAGAACAAAACTTATTTTCATGTGGAGATCCCAAGGCCATGAATCAAATGCTTCAGTTCATAAAAGGCCTTGATCGAAAAACATTGTTTCTGGCAGTGGGAGGCCTGCTTTTGTTACTCAATCTGGGACGCTTGGCTGTTGGCACCTACCAAAACCAGCTCGATGAAGTGGAGGCCCAGCAGAATCTGCTTATGCAGTACCAGAAAACAGCCGACAAGTTGCCTGCTTTAAAAAAGCGGGTTGCCCGGCTTGAGCAACAGGGCAAAAAACTCGAAAAATTTCTCTTCACCGGCAAAACTGAAGAAGAGATCTCCTCGTCCATGCAGATTATGCTACAGAAAATGGTTACCAAAGCAGGTCTTGAGCCAGAATCTATACGTCCATTAAAGAGCAGCAGCAAAAAGGACCCCCAGAGTATCCATGAAATTTCCATCAAAATACGGCTTGCCGGCAACCTGAACCAACTGATAGATTTGCTGGCCGGACTGTATCGCTCTAAGAATCTTTTCCAGGTTGAAAATTTCACGATCAAACCGTACAAACAAACGGACATGAAAATTTTTCTTGACCTAAAAGGATTTTATAAGCTTTCAGGTGATAGTAAATAAGTATGTATAGAAATATAATTGCCATAGCCTTGAGCCTGTCTTTCATCCTCCTCGCCAGAGAGGGAATAGAATCTTTTCGCTCTGTGGACATGCAGGAGGCTCCTGTAAAGGTAAAAAAACAGGATAAATCCAAGGATAAAAAAAGGCCCGTTGTCCCAAATTTACAATTTTATCCATCCGTCCCTTCCCCACTACCGGATCTTTACGCAGGCTATCTTTTTAATGAGGAACGTTTTTTAGAAAAAGAAGGGGATAAGGATAAAGAGGAACCAAAAGACGAAAGTGGTACGGAACTCGCTGTGGACATTGAAACCGTCTATTATACCGGCTCAATTATCATCGGCAATCTTCGTAAAGGGCTTATTTCGTATTCCCCTAAAAGGACTCCTGCTGCAGCCAAAAAAACCAAAAGACCTGTTAAAAAGCCTGCTTCCAGGCAAAAATCAATAAAGTACGCCCAACTTGTTGCTGGTGACAGTTTAAGCGGGTATAAAGTTGTGTCAGTGGAGGCTGATCGAATTGTCTTTGAGAAAGGGTCCGAAACAGTGGAAAAAATGTTATACGACTCAGAAAAGAAACGTATTGTCCCACCTCCACCTCCAAAGAAAAAAGTGGTAAAAAGGAAAGCAACAGCCAGTACCTCGAAAAAGAAACGGGTGGTGCTTGGTAAAAAAGCCCCGACAATCCGTAAGAGAGTACAGACAACACGGAAGGGAAGCACTAGCAATAAAACAACCAAGCCCCAAATTCGTGTTCCAGGACTTCCTCCTAAACCCTAGGAGCTTGTCTATAGAAGAAGTTACAATAAGGTTACCCATGAACGGAAACAAAACAGTCAAAAAAACACTATGTAGGCCCAGGATATGTACGCAGGCGGCCTGCCTGTTGACCTTTCTTCTGCTGCTGCTTGGCTCCGGTTGCTCATATCAGAACCTGCTGGATCTGCCCCCTGTTAATCTGGAAAAAATCAGCCAGGAAATCGATGCCGATTCAGATAAATCCTCCGTACTTGAAAGCGAACAGGCAAAGCACGATAAAGGGAAAGCACAGACCCAGAAAATCAAGGATTTTACTCCCACTGACGACCAGCAAACAAGCCCCTTGAACCAGATAGACACTGTGCCAAAAGCCAGTCAAGATTATTCCCAGATTATCGCTGCACCAGAGGGAGCTACTGAGGGAGCGGCCGAAGGAAAAGAGGGGGAAGATCCTGCAGCAGGAATCCTGCTTAACTTTGACAATGCTGACATTTACGAGGTAATCCAGGTTATTGCCGGCACCTTAAATTTAAATTATATAATTGATCCCCAGGTAACAGGGGTGGTGAACATTCGCTCCGGCACAAAAATTCTACCGGATCAATTATTTACAGTTTTTAAGAAAATTCTTCATGTCAATGGTTTGGATATTCGCAATGAAGGTGATTACGAATATATTTATGTTTCCAGAAAACCATCGAACGTGGAAACAAACAGTGCCGGTCAAATCGGTAATCTTAAGGATTCATCCGAATTTATTCTGCAGATTGTGCCGCTGCAGTATCTCTCATCCGGCCAGGCTCAGAAACTTATTGAGCCCTATCTTTCTGTCCAGGGGACAGTGACAAACCTTGCAGCCCAAAACACCCTGCTTATAAGCGACTTTGAAAGTGGGCTTATTAATATTCTGCGGATTCTGACAAAACTCGACATTTCACCCATGGCTTCCATGACTATCAAGTTGGTCCGGGTGGATAATGCCCCACTTTTTGATCTTAGAGACGAACTGATTGAGGTCTTTGACGCCCTGAAAATCAACACAAAGGACTTTGACGCAATTACTGTAGTCCCTCTTGAACGGGTTAATTCATTGATGCTTATCAGCAACAGTGCGTCCCAGATTCAAAATGGGGTAGAGTGGATCACAGAGCTGGACGTTATGCCAACCCAGGACAGGGACAATATATATATCTATAATGTGCGCAATTCTGTTGCATCCGAGCTATCAGAACTGATAAACGAACTCCTTACTGAAGATACGCCGAAAAGTAGCAGTACCAAGAAGAAAACGACAAGTAGAACCAACACAAAAGCAAAAAAAACAACAAAGACGAAAAAATCCACATCATCATCAGGAAAATCACTTTCCTCTCTTCGGTTTATTGGGGAACCAGTTGTTTTTGCTGATGATGACCGCAACGTGATCCTCATCAGGGCTCTGCCGCCTGATTATACTCGTATTGTCAAACTACTGGAACGACTGGACAACCTCCCTCGCCAGGTACTGGTCGAGGTGTTGGTGGCCGAGATTCAACTTACCAATGAGCTCCAATTTGGTATTGAATGGTTTGTCAGCAAAGAAAGACTCTCTTTTGGAACTGATTTTCTCAGCCTGGTAAATCCAGGTGTTGGTAAGGCGGCAAGCGGTTTCTCATTTGGAATGGTCGATGGAGATGTTACCTCCTTTCTGCAAGCCCTCTCCAGCAGAACAGATATAGGCATTTTGTCATCACCGCAGATTCTGGTGTTAAACAACGAAAAGGCCACGGTTAATGTCGGAGAGCAGGTGCCCATCGTCACCACCGAGACACAAAACTCCGTCGGTGCAGCCCAGGTAGATAAAACAGTCCAGTACAAGGACACCGGCATCATATTAGATGTCACACCGCAGATTAACTATAACGGTATCATTCTGCTTGAGGTCAAGCAAACAGTCAGTAACGCCGTAGAAAACACCGTCTCGGACATCAGCTCCCCGGTAATATCCAAACGTGAATTACAGACAAAATTGGCTGTAAAAACAGGCCAGACCATACTGATGGGTGGGTTGATAAAAAAAGATAACCAAACCATCCAAAGCGGGGTGCCTTATTTGATGGACATTCCCTGGCTTGGCAATTTCTTCAAGTACCAGAAGGACAAACTCGTGAAAACGGAATTAATCATTATGATCACCCCATATGTTATAGAATCAGAGGATGTTCTTGATCAATATGTCCGTGATTTTGAACAAAAAATGAATCAACTTCGCCCTCATTTATTCACCCCCATGGGAATGACTCCACCTAAGCAATGGTAAGATAGGCTTTTACACTACAGGTTAGAATTTATGCGACAATTTATAATAGATGAACTGAGCCGCGAAGAGCGGGACAATTTAGATAACTACCTAAAAAGAACACTGCGAGCGGCAGCAGGGCTGGCTGGCATGTACTGGCTGCAACTGCCGGATGATTTGCTGGCTGAGGCCCAACAGGGACACGAGAAGTGCGGTCCTTTCTTCTTTGGCGTGGATCTGGCCAAAGATAAGCTGATCGTTGAACTTCTGGTGCGCAGTGAAACAAATCTCCATTGCACTTGCATAAGCTACGCCACAAAGGCGCAACGGGACTTCCTATTGGATTTTGTGGACAAGATGGTGCTGGAGGAGCAGATACGCGCCTAAATCGCGTGAGAGCAGCTTATCTGCTCAAAACCGACAAGCGAGTCAGGGAGACATCGAGACTTATGCACCGCGAGGGCATTCGGAGTCTGCGCTACCTTCTGCGATATAAATAAAAAAACCCCTGTCAGCTATAGCTGACAGGGGCTTTTTTATAGTCAAATGCAGTCGGTAAAAAAATCACTTATTTATAACAAGTGAGATTACCACCAGCAAATTGTCTGATCCGCATCAAAGACCATGTCTACAAGCTTGCTGTAGTCAGGTGCATCTACGTTCAGATCAAAAGATTCAGAATCGCGGCCTTCGGTGACGATTTCAACCAACTTCTTCACATCATCGCCTGGCGCATTACGATAAACATTCAGGATTTTCATTTTGAATTCTCCCTTGGTTTGTTAATTACTCTTAGCTTACATGGAACCGTAAGGTACGATAACATCCATGTCACGCATTTTCTGGCCAAGTTCTTCGATGGTGATTTTTGCCAGGCCGTGCTTATCAACATTTGACTGTGGAAGAGTGTAGATCTCGCCTTCCATATCGCGAACCCAGTCAATGTTTTCTGAGTGGTACTCACTTATTTCCGCTATATCAGTGCTCATAACAACACCGTAAGCGTACATATTTTCAACGGCAAGACCTAAAACAGATCTGACACCATCAAGAATGTAATCTTCACTGGGATACATAAACAGTACTTTCTTAGACATCAGTTCCTCCTTATAGAGTCATATAACAGTCATAATCTTCAACGATTGCCCCATGCTGAGCCTGGGTCGCCATCTCTGTCTGGGTAAGACCTTCAGGGATATCTTCAACGTCAAATCCCATCTTCTTGTAGCTGTCAGCACAGATGGACACATCAGTGTTATCCATTGCGCACAGTCTCTTAAATTCCGGGTCTTTAGCTAAATGGGTGGCTTTCCAGGTAAAAAATACCTTTACCTTGGACCCCTTGGCAAGTGCTGCCTCAGTAACACCCATGATATGTTTCATATTATCGGGGTTTGTAACAAAAATACCTAAGCTTTTCGCCATGTTATTCCTCCACTATGAAAAAATGATCGGCACCTCTGTCAATAAAAGACAAAAAGTGCCGGTTTATAAAAGCTAACGAATGACAGTTATTTTTTCTTGATAAAGAAACAGAAGAAACCACTTTCTTCTTTCTCACCGAGAAACTCATGTCCAGCCCTGGTACACCAGCCGGGAAGATCGTTACGGGAACCCGGGTCAGTACCTAAAACTTCCAGGATTTCACCGGAATTGATTTTATCAATTTCTTTTTTAGTACGCAGAAGCGGCATGGGGCAGCTCAAGCCTTTTGCATCAAGAGTACGGGCTACATCAAGGCCTTCAGGGGCTATTAATACATCGCTCATCGATTCCTCCTCACAAACAGGTTAGACATTAAAATTTATCTTCAACAAACGAGAACGAATCTTAAAACAGAGTCCCCAGTAGAATGAAGATTACATAAGAATACATAAATAAATAATCGAAAATTTTAACTAACAAGAAAGAAATGTTCTGTCAAGCTGAAAAATGAAGCGTGATTCAGAGAAATTTGCCAGGTTGAATTTGAATGTAAAATCCATCCTCACAACATGCTTGACAAAATTTTTCCACACGATTAAATGTTTATGATTGTTATAATTTTGATAAGCAGTTGAGTTCCTTTGAGGTGTGGTTCAGTGGATTTTACTGGGCTAATTGAAGAAACTGTTAAAAAGGGGAGAGGAGAAAAGTTATGAGTGAAGAAAGTATTTTTGGGAGTAAGATTAAAGGCCTTTACAAAGACCTTTGTCAGACAGAGTGGAATGCCAACACTGTGGGCATCCTTGTTGCCTTGTTCACCATCTTGATTATGGCTTGGTGGCGTCCATGGGGTGCTGTGGGCGCAGTGCGCAACTGGGGTGACTGGTTGATATACGGTTTGGGCAGTCTAGCAGGAAGTGAAGAAGGCCTTTTAGGACTTTATGAAGATGCACCTAAGCCATGGCTGTCCCACACCGGTTCTGTCATCGGTGTAGGCTTTATTGGCGGCGCCTTTGTTTCAGCCTGCCTGGGCAACGATTTTGCCCTGCGCATTCCACCCGTGATTGAAATGTGTAAGGCTGTGGTAGCCGGTCTCTTGATGGGCCTTGGCGCAGCACTTTCCGGCGGTTGTAATGTTGGTGGTTTTTATAATGCTATCGGCAACCTGTCAGCCCACGGTTTTGCCATGTGGGCCGGACTTATCGTCGGTGTTATTATTGGCCTGAAATATATCTACTGGGAAATGGAGCATATTTCCTGGGGTAGCGGTGGTGCCAAAACCATTGAGTTCCCCTATCCATTAAAAATTGTGGTAGGTTTTATTGCCCTCATTGCCCTTATTGCCGGGGCCTTTATGTATCCTGGAAATGAAGATAGCGACTATATTGCCTCACTCGGCGGACTGCTGATCATTGCTGCCGCTATTGGTTACTGTATGCAGCGTGGACGCTGGTGCATGATTCAAGGTTTCCGTGAGCCTCACATGACCGGCAACGCCACCATGGCAAAATCCGTGGCCTTAAGTGTTTTTATTGTCGCCCTTGGTGCAGCAGTTCTTAAATATGGTGTTCCTGTGCGTATTGACGGTGATCCTGTCCTTGCCCCGATGAACTATGTTCGCGGTACTTTCGGCTGGGGTGGTGTACTTGGTGGAGCCATTTTTGGTCTCGGCGCCATGCTTGCCGGAGGATGTGGTACCGGTACCCTGTGGAGGGTTGGTGAAGGTCAGATAAAACTGTGGATTGTTCTCCCATTTTTTGCTCTAAGCAGCTCTGTTGTTGGCGCCTGGTTCAAGGATAACGATTTCGAAGCAGATGGTGTTTTTGGTAAATATGTCTATCTGCCTGATGTAATGGGATACGGAGGCTCACTTTTACTGATCACCGGTATTCTTCTGGCTTGGTATCTCATCGTTTCCTGGAATGAAGACGCAAATAAGCTTATCGTTGAAATGTAAACCTTAAGGGGCCACTATCGCCTCGGTAAGGTTTTTTTTTAAACGCATCTCCGTTTTTCGGAGATGCGTTTTTTTGTTTGGACTTGACAAGAATGGTAATTAAGAGTGTAAAATAAATTATAACGTTACATATTTAATTACATTTTCAACTTTGTGCTTTTTTTTTTACTTCTTTTTATAATTGCCTAAAAAATAATTGACAAAAAATGCCAGCCCCGACAACAGGACTTCGTCCATATATCTCCCTTACAGCGGATCAACTTCTCACTGAAGATGAAATCATAGTTATCGTTGATGACGAAGAAGCCATCCGAGAATCTTTAGAACTCTATTTTGATCAGCAAAAATTGCCCGTTGCTGCAGTTGCCAGTGCCGGGGAGCTGATGAATCTCCTGGAAGTAAAAAATATTGCCCTAATCCTGCTCGATATCGGTTTGCCTGACACGGATGGCATCGCTCTCCTTCCCGAAATTTCTGCAAAGCACCCAGATGTGTCCATTGTCATGCTATCCGGTCAGGCAGATATTCAGGTTGCCCTTGAATGTATTCGCAATGGTGCAGATGACTACATCAGTAAACCAGTGCAGTTTAACGAGATTCTGTTGTTGGTCAAAAAAAATCTGGAAAAAAGACGTTTGGTCCTTGAAAACAGACGCTACCAGCAAGATCTGGAACAGGCCTACTTTCGCATCAAGCTTCTCCAGGAACTCTCCTTGAAAATGAACTCTGTTTACCTCAATGCCGGTGAACTTGACGAAATTCTCAGAGCCATTTTGGTTGGCATCACCGCCAATGAGGGATTACAATTCAATCGTGCCTTCCTGGCCCTGTTTGATGAGGCCGATGAATATCTGGAGGGGAAATTGGCAATCGGTCCGGGTTGCCGGGAAGAAGCAGCTAAAATCTGGACAGAAATGGAGGACAGGGAACTCAACTTCATTGATATCGTTCAAAATCTAGGTGAGAAATGCGAATGTGACGATACAGCTGTCGTGCAAATCGTTAAGACCCTGAAAATTCCTGTCTCGCTCACCGACCATATCCTCATCCAATCCGCCCTTGAACGGAAAAGCTTTAAAGTGACTAACGGCAAGGCATCTGTTCCAGTTCCAGAGGACCTGATCAACTTACTCGAGGAAGATACTTTTATCGTGGTGCCACTTTTTGCGCCTGGCCGTTCCATCGGAGTTATTATTGCCGACAACTATGTTACCCGTAAACCTATCCCAGACAGCCATGTCAGTATCCTTGGACTCTTTGCCAGTCAGGGCAGTTTGGCAATTGAGCAAAGCCGTCTCTATTCTGATATGCATCAAAAAATTTACGAGCTCGAAGAGGTTACCCACGAGCTTGACAAAAATAAGGATCTGCTCATTGAGGCTGAGCGTTATTCAGCTCTAGGTCAAATGGCTGCCCAGATGGTCCATATTATCAGAAACCCCATAACATCCATCGGCGGCGTAGCACGGATTCTTGCCCGAAAAATAGAGGGTAACGAGTGGAAAAAATATCTCGATGTAATGGTAAAGGAAACAGACAGACTGGAGGCAACCCTCACAGAACTTTTTGACTTTGTCAGTCAACCTCACGGTGAAAGAGTTTTTGCCCCCCTCTCCCCTCTTATCAAGAAAACAATAATGCTGCTGCAAACAAGCCTGGTTAAGCAAAACATATCCTGGACACTTGACTTAACTGAGCCTGATCCCGTGCTGTATATGGACACTAAGCAAATTCGCAGAATTTTTCTCAACATCATTCGTAACGCCATGGAAGCCATGCCCGACGGAGGCATACTCACCATCACAACAAACCATGTTGAAGATGGCTGGATACAGGTGTCTTTACGTGACTCAGGTATCGGCCTTGACGGAGGCTTTCTTGATAAGGCTACCCAACCGTTCTTTACAACCAAAACCTATGGCACAGGAATGGGACTGACCCTGGTTGACCGCTTCCTCACGGCTCATGGCGGCAATTTTTCCCTGCAGCGCCACAGTGATGGCGTTGAGGTGTTGGTGAATCTTCCCCTGGCAGAAAGTAAATATCAGCCGTGAAAGGCGGTTCAAAGTAAGCGATCACAGAATGCAATGAGAGCACAAAGTGAAAATTATTGGCAAGCAGCCAGTTGACCAAATAAAGCAGGGTAAGTCCAGCTTCGCTGAAAACACAGGAAAATCTCTACCTGACAGCACCTTAAGTAAAATCCAACTCACTGCCGGGCAACTCATTAAGGCGACCGTCATCAACATGGGAGCGGACGGCACAGTTCTTCTTGATGTTGCCGGAAAAGAGCTTACCGCCAAAAGCCTCGTCCCACTTGCCAAGAACACGGAACTGTGGCTGGAGGTGACCAAGGAAGGCAGTCAACCACAGCTAACTACTGCTGTAACAAAAGGGGCTGTGCAGGATCTGCTGAAATTTTTCATTGCCGGATCATCTCTGCCCACCTCAGGCACCAAACTATCACACCTTCTGACCTCCCTTGCCTCCCACCTGTCACCAGAGACGCCCCCAGACACCTTGCCCATGCTTGCCAGTCTCGCCGGGGCCACAAATAGCGACAAAGCTGCACCAGAAGCCTTAAAAGCCCTGGTCATGCTCCTGGCAGAACGAACTGGTACTCAAAACGATCTCAGCGAACTCCTAAGCCAAACCACCCAGAAAAAAAAGCCACTGCCACCAGAGTTGCTGCCCCTGGAAAAGCTCTCAAAAAGCATTACCACCCACCAGGAGATTAACAGCCAGCCGCAGGCGCAAAGCAATCCCAATTTGTTCCTTTTTCCCTGCTTTTTTGCTGGAGAATCAGGTTGGGGTGAATGGTTGTTTAGCCGAGAAAACATGGATGAGGAAGAAGGAAAGGAACAGTACACCATTGCTTTCTTTCTGGAAATGAGCCGGCTTGGCCCCCTTACTCTGCAGGCAACTCTGACCGATAAAATGCTGCAGGGATCATTTACCCTACAGACCGAAAAAGCCCGAAATCATGTGGACAAACAGATACCGGAACTGATCCACATCCTGGAAAAACAAGGCTACCATCCTGTTTCCTTTTCCTGCCGGACCAGCACAGACAGCACCGTACAGAAGCTGAAAGAAGCCCTGGAAGAAAAGGTGGGCATAAAACGATTTTCACTGCTTGATATAAGTGTATAGTACACTGACACCTCTTAGCCTGGCACTCATAAAAAAACACTGTCTCCCGTACTCTGGAAGACAGTGTTTTTCGTTTAAAGCCTATGGGTTCTGCGTCAGCCGCTAATTTCCAAGCGGATGCACCAGGAACACGTCCCAGGCGTTATTATTATCGTAAGGTTCGCCAAAATTATCATTGCCTAAAAGATTCGTGGAACTGGTACTAAATGATTTTATATGCCCGTCAGCACTAATTGAAGGCCACCAACTTTGACCATCACCTAATCCACCCATTACTGGTGAGCTGATTCTCTGGGTAATTCCTGTTGACCTGTCATGAACAAAAATATTATTTTTTCCATTGTTACTACTAACAAAAGTTGTGGCCGCAGAGTGAAAGACTACATATTGCCCATCGGCACTGATTGAGTTCTGGAAATAACAATCACTTTTTGCATCGCCCTGTCCACCACTGGTGGACAGGCTGACACGCTCAGTAGTTCCTGTCTGTCTGTCATGGACAAAGACGTCCGTAAAACCGTTGGTGTCATTAGCAACTAAATTGTCACTGATAGATTGAAAGACCACAAAACGTCCGTCTGCACTGATAGAGGCATTTTGACTGGCGCCGTTGCCGCTTACTCCTGCGCTTGACACACTTACCTGACTGAGAGTCCCTAATAGTCGATCGCGGACATAAATCTGGCCTCCAGTAGCTCCGGGAACGAGATTAGTTGCCAGTGATTCAAAGACGACAAAGCGTCCATCGTTACTAATGGAGGGCTTCCAACTGTCCCGATTTGACGGGGTACCATCGGATGCAAGACTAACCAGCTCAGTGGTATCTGTCAGCCGGTTATGAAGGAAAATATCATAGGTACTGCCATTGGCATCACTTCCTATGAGATTTGTTGCATTTGAATGAAACACCACAAGATTACCGTCATTACTTATAGACGGATATAAGGAATCACCATCTGCGATGTCACCGGCAGTAGAGACACTGACCATTTCCGTTAATCCGGTTCCACGGTCATGGACAAAAATATCCTTAAATACATTGGTATCTCCAGCCACAAGGTTTGAGGCATATGAGTAGAAAGCAACAAACTGTCCGTCATTATTGATAGTCGGATAATCGCTTGTACCGTTGCCAACAACACCGCCTGTAGATTTACTGACAAGATTCATCATATTGTTCATCCGGTCAAAGACATACACCTGCCCGTCACCGTTGGCCACTCCGTCCACCAAATTAGTTGCCCAGGATGAAAATGCAACAAAACTACCATCGGCACTGAGAGCAGGATTGTAACTACTACCTCCAACACCTGGTTCTAAATCTGAACCACTGACAAGCTGAAGGACCGGAGAATCCGGTGATGGAACGATTGTCACTGTTATCGAGGCAACATTTGAATAATCAGTGCCATCACTAACTATAAAGTCAAAGGTATCGGTGCCAACAGCATACTCAAAAGGCGTATAGATGAAAGTGCCGCTGTTAGCATCGATAATTTCGACAAAACCTTTATTGGCGTTACTCCCAGGAAATTGGGGGTTACTACCGAGAGTGAAAGTATGAGTGTCAGTCGTGTCAAAATCACTGACCATCATTTGACCAGTACTCGAAATTTGGCCCCATGGAACCCAAGGATTATTCGTGACCGCATCAAGCAAGCCGTTATGGGCAACAGGAGGAGAGTTGACATTACCGACGATAACTGTAACCGTGGCAGGCGCTGAATCCGCATAGCCGTCAGTGGCAATATAGGTAAAGGTGTCGATTCCTACGGCTCCTGAATTGGGCGAGTACCAGAACTCACCCAATGGATGGGTAATGGTTGCCGTACCAAGAGTACCGGTTGTTTGCAGTATAAAAAAGAGTTGATCACCATCAACATCAGTGCCGGTCAAAAACTCAGTGAACGGAGTATCAACCTCAGTGGAGAAAACAAGATCAGTAGCCACCGGCGGATTATTTTCCGGGATGACTGTTATAGAAACAGTGGCAATATTTGAATCAAGCGCACCATCATTGGCAATAAAGGTAAATGAATCACTGCCGTTATAGTCAAGATCCGGCGTATACTGATAGGTGCCATCCCCGTTAACCACAACTACTCCATTCTGAACATCAGTGCCGAGGCGGAAGGTAAGAATATCCCCCTCAACATCTGTGGCCACTAATGAGCCACCCAGCACACTATCTTCATCTACCTCCACTTGCAGACTGGTCGCTACCGGAGCATCGTTAACCGGATCAACAGTTATAGTCGCCGTTGCCGGGGTCAAGGCGTCATCAATACCATCATTAACCATGAAGGTAAATGAGTCAGAACCGTTAAAATCCTGGTTTGGAGTATAATGATAGATTCCATCAACATCCACTGTGACGTTACCATATGAAGGATCACTGGCAATACTGAAGATTAAATCAGCAGTAACATTATCAACATCTATAGCTGTTAATAAACCGTTAAAGACAACATCTTCTATTGCTGAATAGGCACGATCATTGCCAATAGGAGGATCATTCACAGCAATGACGGTTACTGTTATCAGAGCCGTGTCTATGGCGAGGCCATCTGATGTGGTGTAGGAGAAAGTCTCAATTCCATTAAAATCAGGAGCAGGACTGTAAAGAATACCATCATTGGTACCGTTGATGGCAATGGTGCCGCCATCACTTCCGACACTCACAGCGCTGATGGATATAGGATCATTTTCAATATCTGTATCATTGACCAAAACGGTAAAAGTGGTCGTAGTGCTGTCTTCCAAGACCGTGTAATTATCATCTAAGGCTGCTGGCGCATCATTAACTGCTAAAACGGTAACTGTCACGGTAGCGGTGCTGCTTGCTCCATTTCCATCGCTGATGGTATAGGTAAAG
>PJEL010001686.1_pt1 | contig 21584 bp, 15 predicted proteins | sample 1853271 | NCBI WGS metagenome assembly PJEL01 (sample SAMN08108733, study PRJNA415343) | Invertebrate metagenome, whole genome shotgun sequencing project. | host: Globobulimina | place: Sweden: Gullmar Fjord | collected 2015-08
GGGCATATTCTCATCAGCAACAATCTTCATATTTGGGATTTACCATCATAAAACGACTTAATGGGCTTATTCTATCAAGTTATTAATGGCATTCGTTACCTACAAAAACGAAATATTGTTTTTTATTTTCTTTTTTGCGCAACAGATTCCGCGACTGGCTCTGTGACTCGCTTGGATGATTCAACTAGCACCTGGCTGCCAAAACTTTTTCTAAAAAATATTTTGAAAACAGTGAAAGATGGAACGGATTGGAGCATTAACTTGTTTACCTGAAGTAAGCCTTCAGGCAAACAAGTTAGCTTATTGAGCATAAATTAATTAGACGTAACGGTTAACAATATTTTCTAGCAACTCTTGACGGCCTGATACCTGGGTTGGGTTAATATCATTGTCTAACACAAGTTTAGATAAACTTTCTAAGCTGTGGTCACCCGTCATGATGCTGCGTCCCAACTCTTGCTGCCACCCCGAATAACGGTTTGTCACAAAATCAGATAAAGGTGCATCTTCTATTAATTTAGCTGCATTTAATAAAGACTTAGCCATCGTATCCATCCCGCCAATGTGCCCGATAAATAAATCATCACGTTCACATGATTGACGACGCAGTTTAGTATCGAAATTAAAGCCTCCAGTAGTGAAACCGCCTGCCTTCAAAATTTCATACATCACTAACGAGCACTCAGCCACATCATTAGGAAACTGGTCGGTATCCCAACCATTTTGCATATCTCCGCGATTAGCATCAACACTTCCCATGATACCTTCAGCACATGCTGTGGCAATTTCATGGTGAAAACTATGACCGGCTAACGTGGCATGATTCGCTTCAATATTCACTTTTATCTCGTTTTGTATCCCATGCTTGTGTAAAAAACCGGCTACCGTAGCGGTATCATAATCATATTGATGTTTTGTCGGTTCTTGAGGCTTAGGTTCAATTAATAAAGTGCCTTTAAAGCCAATTTTATGTTTATGCTCTATCACCATTTTTAAGAAACGAGCATATTGTTCACCCTCTTGCTTAAGGTCTGTATTAAGTAAAGAGTCATAACCTTCTCTGCCTCCCCAAAGGACATAGTTTTCACCACCTAAGCGATGAGTCACATCCATTGCATGCTTAACTTGTGCAGCTGCATAAGCAAACAACTGCGGATCAGGATTAGTTGAGCCACCAGCACTAAAACGAGGGTTTGAAAATAAGTTAGCGGTTCCCCACAATAGTTTCACTCCCGTTCGCGACATTTCATTTTCAAAGATATCGGCCATATGATTTACGTTGGAATGGAATTCTTTTAATGTTGCCCCCTCAGGAGCAATGTCAGCATCATGGAAACAAAAATAAGGCACGCCTAACTTTTCAAAAAATTCAAAAGCAGCTTTAGCTTTTTGTTCAGCTAGTTGTAATTGACAACCTACAGGCTGAATCCAAGGACGATCAAAAGTACCAGCACCGAAAATATCTGAGCCTGCCCAACAGAAATTGTGCCAATAACAGGCTGCAAAGCGAAGATGCTCTTTCATCGTTTTACCTAATACGATCTGATTTTCATCGTAATATCTAAAAGCAAAAGGATTAGTACTATTGGCACCTTCAAATTGAATTTTATCGACGCTATTAAAGAATTGTTCACTCATGGGTGTCTCCTGGTTAAATTTAGTGACTATTTTTCTGATGATTAAATGAAATTAAAAATGCATTTTTAAGCTGTGATAAAGCTGTTTGAACTTTTTATATTGATAGCTGTAATAATCTTGCATGGTTAGATCAGGTTGTATTTCGTAGTCGACTTCACCAGAAAAACAGACATCCACAGGATCTTTTTGGGTAACTGCTATTTGGGCTAGACGTGCAGCTCCCAACGCTGGGCCTACTTCACCACTCTTACGATAAGTTAAGGTTCTATTTAAGACACTCGCGAGAATCTGCCCCCAAAGTTTGCTTCGCGACCCACCACCAATGACAGAGATATTTTCGATTTGGCTACCTGAATCGATTAAGGCTTTCTGGCCATCAGCAAAAGCAAATGCTACGCCCTCTAAAACCGAACGGCATAATTCAGCAGCTGTGGTATTGTGGGTAAGACCAAAAAACACACCTTGTGCAGTAGGGTTATTATGTGGGGTACGTTCGCCTGATAAATACGGCAAAAAAATCAAAGATGAAGGAGAAGAAAAATCAAGTTTCTCTGTTTCAACTAATAAACTCTTTTCATCCTTAAATCCTGTTAACTCAGTCACCCAAGTTAAACAACTTGCAGCACTCAGAGTGACCGACATTTGGTGCCATGTGTCAGGAATGCAATGACAAAATGTATGTATTGCACTATCAGGGTGTGGGTTGTAGGTATCATTTGCGACAAAAAAAACACCTGAAGTCCCCAAAGATAGAAAGGCTTGCTTAGGGGCTATGACACCAATCCCTACCGCTCCAGCAGCATTATCGCCGCCACCTGCGACGACTGGAACTTCAACCATTCCCCACATTTGGGCAACTTCATGAGTTAATTTACCTGTAATTTCGGTGCCTTCGTATAACTGGGGCATCTGCTCAATTGTTAACCCTGTCGAATTAAGCATTTCTTTAGACCATTGCCTTTTCTCCACATCTAGCCATAAAGTGCCAGCACTGTCAGACATGTCAGAAGCAAAATCGCCCGTCATTAAAAAACGTAAGTAATCTTTAGGTAATAATACTTTTGCAATACGCTTAAAATTATCTGGTTCATTTTCTTTTACCCACAATAATTTAGGCGCAGTAAAACCCGGCATAGCAATGTTGCCTGTAATGTGTCGAGTTTGCTTTTCAGTTGCCTCAATGGTTTTGCACTGTATTTCACTTCGTCCGTCATTCCACAAAATGGCAGGACGTATAATGTGATTTGAGCTATCAAGTAAAGTTGCACCATGCATTTGCCCCGATAAACCAATGGCATTAACTTCAGCGAGCGATTCAGCATGGAGGCTTTTCAGTGATTGCATTGCTAAGTTAGTGGCTTGCCACCAATCTTGCGGTGATTGCTCCGACCATAAAGGTGTTGGGCGGCTCACCTTTAAAGGGGAAGATGCCTGCGCAATCACCGTACCTGTCCCATCAAGAATAATAATTTTTACGCCTGATGTGCCTAAATCTATACCTAAATACATAATTTGCTCTTAATGGTTGCTAGCGTTATTCACTGACTGCTTTAATCGATATCAATCAGGCCCTAATGAGCTATGCCTTTAATGTTGTTAATCAAAGCAAAGCTCAATAGACTCTATATTTTACTTACGATGAGTGGCTCACTACCGTTTGAGATTGAACTCCCAAACCTTCTATTCCCAATGAAATTTTATCACCAGGCTTAAGATAGAGAGGCGGCTTTTGCCCTAACCCAACACCGGGAGGAGTCCCAGTTGAAATCACATCGCCTGGTTGTAGGCTCATAAATTGGCTTAAATAGCTGACAATAAACTCAGGCTTAAAAATCATGGTTTTGGTACTGCCATTTTGAAAAGTTTTACCATTCACTTTTAGCCACATAGATAAATTTTGTGGGTCTTGAACCTCATCACGAGTGACTAGCCAAGGGCCAATAGGTCCGAAAGTATCGCAGCCCTTTCCTTTATCCCATTGACTGCCTTTTTCTAGTTGGAAACTCCGTTCTGAAACATCATTACAAACGCAGTATCCAGCAATATACTCATTGGCGCTTTCCTCCGAGACATAAGACGCATTCCGACCTATGACTATGGCAAGCTCAACTTCCCAATCTAACTTATCGCTGTTTTTAGGCTGAATAATGTCATCATTGGGACCTGAAATCGCGCTAGTGGCTTTACAAAAAACTTCAGGTTCACTAGGTATAGGCATGCCCGATTCAGCAGCGTGATCAGCATAATTTAAACCTATACAGATAAATTTCCCGACCTTATTGACACATGAACCTAATCGCACATCCGCATCAACAATGGGTAAATTTGATGTATCAATGTCATGCAAACTTGCTAGGCTTTCATCTGACAAAACACTGCTATCAATATCTTTAACAACTCCAACAAGACTACGCATGATGCCGTTGTCATCGATAAGTCCCGGTTTTTCTTGGCCTAATGCCCCATAGCGAAATAGTTTCATTATTTGATTCTCGATTTAAAGTAAGGAATTAATTATTTAAAGTGACAAAGCCACCATCAATAGGAAAGTTACTGCCTGTGATAAATGCGGCAGCATCAGAACTTAAATATTCAACCATGGCAGCAATTTCATCCGGCTGGCCCATGCGACCAATTGGCTGGCTTTTTGACAGTTTTTCAAACATTTCTGCTTTATTATCTGGGTAATTATTTTCTAAGAAATTGTCCACAAATGGAGTGTGAACACGGCCAGGAGAAATGCAGTTACAGCGAATGCCATAAGCTAAATAATCCCTTGCCACTGAGTAAGTCATGGTTAACACAGCGCCTTTGGTCATCGAATATGCAAACCTGTCAGCAATGCCTACAGAAGCGGCAATAGAAGCCATATTGATAATGACGCCACTTTTTTTCAGTTTCATTTGATCTATAACGGCTGAAATGCAGTTATAAACTCCTTTAACATTGATCTGATATAAACGGTCTAAATCAGCTTCTTGGGTTTGTTCTATGTTGCCAATGTGCGCAATACCCGCATTATTAATTAAGATGTCGATGGAATGTTGTTGGTTGATTTTATTAAATAATGAATTAATATCTTGCGTGTTTGATACATCAGCACTATATGCCTCAGCCATGCCGTTTGTATTAGTGATAATATCAACCGTTTCTTGTGCAGCGTTATGGTCAATATCGACGACCAAAACCTTAATGTTCTTTTTTGCCATTCGCACACAAATGCTTCTACCAATACCGCTACCACCACCGGTAACAAGAACAATTTTCGTGTTGTCTTTAATATTCATCATGCTTCCTAATGCTTGGGCTTTAATCGGCTATAAGTGATAGAACTTTTGTGCATTTCCAGCCCAGACGTTACGCTGTTCATGCTTTGATAAAGTGCTAAGCAACTGTTTAGTTAAACTCATCCAATGTTCATAATCGCCATTCAATCTCACCACTGGCCAATCACTGCCCCACATCATTCTTTGGGTTCCAAATACAGACAGCACATGCTCAAAATAAGGTTGTAACTGTTCAACAGATACCTCGCCCTTAGGAGCCTCTGTTAATAGCCCAGAAAACTTTATCGATACATTGTCTAGCAACGTAAATAGCGTTAAATACTGTTTCCAATCAGGTGATGGTTTGCGATCGATATGAGGCTTACCACAATGATTTATCACAATTTTTAAAGCCGGGTAGGTTTCAGCAAGCTTTGCAATTATAGGTAGTTGATTCGCTTTGATAAGTGCATCAAAACTTAATCCTTTTTTAACTAAGAACTCAAAAATCGGCTGATATCTTTCTAGTAATATCCATTCAACACACGGTATGTCTTGCAACATAGGGCGGATACCTTTGAAATAGACATCTTCAGACAAGTTTTGCAGCGTATCGAGTACTGAAGAGCTGTTCATATCAACCCAACCGACGACACCTGCAACATATTCAGTTTGAGAAGCTAAGCGTAATAAGAAATCCGTTTCAGTTTCTATCTCAGCAGCTTGTATCAAAATGGTTTGATGGATGTCAGCATCTACAATCTCTTGTGATAAATCCTCAGGTAAATAATCTCGATATAGAAGAGCTAATTCAGGTGTCAGCCAATCATAAAACCCCAGAGATAGTTGCCAAAAATGCTGGTGACTATCAATCTTGTAGGTAGCATTAATTTCAGACGAGTTATCTAATGAGCCAAAACCAACGGATGCTTTACTAAATGAAGTGTTCGACATAATTATTGATCCTCCACAGTAAAAGGCAGAGGCGAATCGATATCAATTAATCCTTTGTATTTTAGTGTTTGCCAAAAATCAGACGGGATTTGTTGATTAAATAGTTCAAAGGTTTTATGTACTCGGCTTTCACTACCTAAGCCTGGAATGACAGAAGCTACGGCGCTATGTCCCAATGGGAATTGTAAAGCGGCGGCAGCTAATGTGACATTGAAGTCCTCACATACGGTTTCAATTTGAGCCACTTTATCTATGATATGTTTTGGTGCTGACTCATAATTATATAAAGGCGAACCATGACCTTTAACGCCAGTTGCAAGTATGCCGGAGTTATAAGGTCCACCAAGAATAATCGATGCACCATGGGCCTCACATCGGGGTAAAAATGTGGCTAAAGGCGCTTGTTCGAGCAAGGAATAACGCCCAGCCAATAAAAAACAGTCAAACTGACCAATGTCCATTACCCTTTCACAAATAGCGGACTCGTTGACACCTAAACCAATTGCTTTTATCTGGCCTGCGGCTTTGAGTTCATCTAAGGCTTTATAGCCGCTTGTGCATAGTTGCCCATAATAAAATTCATCTTGTTCGCCATGGGTATCAACACCAATATCATGAACCAATAAAATATCAATTTCAGCTAGGCCCAGACGTTGCATGCTGTCTTCATAAGAACGCATAATGCCGTCATAGCTATAATCATAATGGGCATCAAATGGCATAGGTGTAGCGAATCCATAGCGCAATGTCTCTACTTTGGCCTTACTATCAGGGCGTAGTACCCTCCCAACTTTGGTGGATAGTACATACTGGTTTTTAGGAATGTTTCGTAATGCATCACCCACTCTTCGCTCACTCAGCCCGAGGCCGTATCGAGGTGCTGTATCAAATAAGTTCATTCCTAATTGAATCGCACTAGTCAGAGTAGCTGATGCTTCACCATCACTGACCTCATGAAAAAGGTTACCCATGGATGCAGCACCAAAACCTAATGGTGATACTGATAAACTGGTTTTTCCGATTTCTCTCGGTTCAAATCGTGTTGTCATTGTTATTATTCTTTTTGTTATTTAACGAGATGTTGGTGTAAATCAGAAACCTTGCTACAACCCAACTGATTCATTATTTGAGTGAGTTGTAGCACCAGCGAATTAATTGTATGCAAGCCGCCGTTATCCCCCAGTGCACCTACGCCATACACAAATGGTCTACCTAAAAATGTAAAATCGGCTCCTGATGCTAATGCCCCAGCGATGTTAGTACCGCTTCTTAAACCACTGTCCATAAATATTTTAATTTGGCTGCCATATTTTTGTGTCACACCTTGTAAGGTCTCTATAGGTGACTCACCAGCATCAAGCTGTCTTCCTCCATGGTTCGACATAATCACCGCATCGGCACCGAGTTTAATCGCTGCTTTAACATCGGTTTCATTTATTAATCCTTTGATAACTAATGGCCCTTTCCAAGTATCTCGGATCGGTTTTAACCCTTCTATATCTACCCGCCCCATCACTGTTTTATTCATGAAAGCGGCCAGCTCATCAGTCGGCATTCCTTTAGGCATGTAGGGCTTTAATGTTTCCATTTCCGGCGTACCCGCTAATGCAGTTGCCAGAGACCATTGAGGACATGACAACATTTGTAGTATGTTTTTCAAGGTCATTTTTGGCGGCATAGCAAGGCCATTTTTAATATCACGTGGTCTAAAACCGAATGTAGGCACATCAACAGTGACCACTAGCACTTGGTATTGAGCTGCAGTAATTCGATTCAGTAAGTCTTGGCGTATGACATCGTCAGTTGGGTTATATAATTGAAACCAAGCTTTACCTTCAGAGACTTGTGCAATTCGTTCTAAACTACTTGAAGAGACAGTACTTAAAATATAAGGAATATTTTTTTCTGCTGCTGCTTTCGCAAGAATTTCAGGGGACTTGGGCCACATTAACCCTTGTAATCCAACTGGCGCGATACCAAAAGGGGCAGCATATTTATGTCCAAACAGATCCACGGTTAAGTCACTACCGGAAAAAGGTTTAAGTAACTCACTACGAAGTTGAACACCTTCCACTTGAGTACGGTTACGACGCAATGAGATCTCTTCCATACATCCGCCTTCAAGGTAATCAAAGGCAAACTTAGGGATCCGCTTTTTAGCGTGACGCTTTAAATCTGCAACATCGGGGTATTTGGGATTAAAATAGTCACTCATAGCCTGCCGTCCTTTTAAAATGCTTGTAGGGAAATACCTAATATGTGGATATCAATCTGAATGCGTTATTATTCGTTATCTCGATAACTTCCATAGAGATTCATTACTCCCCACTGTTTTAACCAAGTACGTTTGTCTTTTTCACCTGACCACCAGTTTTCATGATGAAAATTTCCCCAATTACCTTCGCCATCAATAGCGTGGTCAAGATCGCCCACCGCGATATTTAAACCCATTTGAGTTAATGGCATATCAGCAGACCAAAATTGACCAGAAGATATTTCTAAAGTTGCTTCTGGGCGAATTTTCCATTCCATGGTGTAGCCATAGCCTTCAGCCTCAGTTTTTATATGTACTTTTACTTCGATATCTTTATTAAAAATCCAGCGCTGATAAGTGTCCCAAGCAGATAGCATCGAGCGTTCTTCACCTTCTAGCAGACCTGCTACACCAACCCCACCTAATCGAGATTTATGTGTGCTGGCAACCATTTGCCAGCTGCGACTGTTTCCTTTATTTAATTCACCATCTTCATTTCGCCACTTATTTTCTGCATTAATCAGTACTTCGACACCATCACCAAACCAAGGGAAACCTTCTCGCGTTAATGCATTCGCTTGTGGGTTTTCCTTTGGTAACCAGCGAGAGGTATCAATTCCATAAATCACGTCATCGGTTATATCAAAAGCAAAATATAAATGGAGACCGTCATGCTTAATCCATACATTGCCAGATAGGTCTTGTGCTGTTTTCACTGGAGAAAATTGTGCAGTCCATTGTTCTACTCCACTAATTTGAGTCGCGTCGCTATATTCTTCAGCAGTTACTTTCCCATCAAAAATAGGTGTTAAACCTCGGTAAACATTAACTTCAGGGCGAGTTAATGTCTGGGAATAAGCTTCTGTAGGTATGACTTTCGAAGGCATATCAGCAATTGAGTTTGACTGATTATGATTAGATAGCAGTTCAACGTTAGATGCGGTATTTGGCTTACTCGCCATATATTCAAAACATGCATATATGCCTACCATTGCAACAGCGAGACACAACCAGCCTTTCCAAATAGAACGGCTTTGGCTTGAATTGTGACCGCTAAGATCTTTGTAACGAGGTAGCATCGTTTCTTGTTCTGAATGCTGAGTCATGAGCGATAACCCTATGATTAAGGCACATGAAAACACGAACAAGAAAAATGACAGCATCAAGAAGTGAGGCCATTGCTCAAATAAACCAAATGTCTCACCTTTGGTACTAAGCAAGCCAATTGAAATACAAGTAATGCAACTAATTATGAAACTATATGTTGCAGCTGTCGCAGTGACGCGGCGCCAAAATAAACCAACTAAAAATAGAGTGGTCAGTGGTGGGGCTAAAAAGGCAATCAAGCTTTGTAATAATTCAAATAGGTTAGCCGCAACATTTTGCATTGCCAATGCCCAAAAGAAAGCAAGAACACTGGCTACAATTGTTACAACTCGCCCAACAACGCGCCCTTCCTGAACAGTTAACTTTTGGCCTTTTTTGAATATAGGCTGATAGAAATCAAGCGTAAAAATGGTACTAAATGAATTTAAACCTGAATCTAGCGTACTGATTAAGGCTGCCATCAATACCGCAATCATTAAGCCTCTAAAGCCAACAGGCATGTAATCACTGACCATCGCAATAAAGGCGCCGTCAGTATTTTCAATGCCTGGTTGCAATCCAAAAAATATAATCCCTGGCAGAATGAAAATAAATGGCGGTAAAACTTTTAAAACAGCAGCAAGTAACACTCCTTTTTGCGCTGTCGGTAAATCTTTTGCAGCAAACACACGCTGCACAATGGTTTGATCCGTACACCAAAACCAAACAGCCATAACTGGGTAACCTAAAATAAAGGCAACCCAAGGAATATCTTTAGACTCGGTATCAATTAACGTCCAATAATCCGCAGGCGTTTGTGCCATCAGGCCTTCAATACCACCAATTTCATATAGACCAATTAAGGTAAGTGCTGACATACCGATGATCATCAGTACGGTTTGAAAAGCATCGGTTACAATAACCGCTGCTAAGCCGCCAATGACAGTAAAACTGGTGGCAATAAATAATAATAGTAATATCGAAGCCCACAATTCCCAGCCAGTAAATTGTGAAAACAACAAACCACCAACATATAGTCCTCCGCCAAGCCATATCACAACGATAGTTAGCAAAGAATATGCGGTTAATAAACGATACATAGTATCGCCAAACCTGCGCTGAATAAATTGCGGCACAGTAGTAATGTTGAGGCTTAAATAATAAGGAGTAAACACCATCGCAAGGAGTAAAAGAAATATCCAAGCCATCCATTCAAAATTGGCAATGAGCATCCCTGAACTATATGCGGCACCAAAACTGGCAATTAAAAAAGAAGGCCCAATATTGGTTCCCCAAATAGACATACCAATACTGGCAAAACCAACACTTTTATCTCCAACAAACAAACTTGCATTTTTTGCCTGTCTCATAGAGACCACTATACCAATGGCCATTAGCAGGAAGACATAAATCCCTATGACGTAATAATCAATTGAGTGAAGTAATTCGTGTGATTTCATTTTAATCCTAAAATAGTGGGCACCTAATATCAGTGCCCACATTAATCGTTAACGACAGTGTTAGAATGCTGCTCTAGCAGCCAGTACGATCGTTCGACTTCTTGTCACAAAGTCTCTGAAGTTTGTTTCATCAATAATATAATTTCTTGAGTCTTCTTCAGTTGCATTGATGACGTTTAAAATTAAATCGAAATTATCAGTCACTTTATAAGATAGGTTTATGTCAACTTGCCCTGAACCTTCAGTAAATGCAGGTTGGCTTGCTCTATCAAAACCACCACCTAACGCTTGGAAGTAATCATCACGATATACATAAGCAACACGGGCACCGAAATTGTCAGTCTCGTAATAAGCCATTGCATTGAAATTATTTTTTGATGAGCCTGGGAAGCCGTAATTTAATAGAGGGTCATTGTCTGGGTTGTCGAAGCTTGAATCTACGTAGGTGTAGTTAGCCTGAATACCAAAACCTTCAATGAGTGATTCTAAAGGCATATTTGTGCCTAATTCGAAACCGTGAACCGTACCGTTTGATACGTTTACAGGTTGTGTGACATCAAATAACTCATCATAACCATCGATTTTAACGTCAGAGCGTGCTTGCCTTAGCACAAAGTTACTCACATCTTTATAAAAGAGGCTGGCATAAATCGCGCCGTTATCTTCAGTATAATATTCAAGAGTGGTATCAAATGACCAAGCGGTATAAGGTTTTAGATTTGGGTTACCTATCTGTGCAGTTGGATTTTTAGTTGGGTCATAACCTACTGAGTTAGGATCTTGAAAATCAATAGTTCCATTAGGTTTTAAATCTGAATATTCAGCTTGTGACATTGATTTAGAAGCACTTAATCGCCATTGAAGATTATCTTCTATTGCTAACATGAAATTTGCACTAGGTAAGTATTCCCAGTCACTAGTACTCGAAGTTGCTTGCACATACTCCGAACTAATCACGCCACCTGTTGTATTTACAATTCGTACATTCTGGAAGCCATAAACATCATGTTCAGTATTAACAGCTCGTACACCAATATTTGAGGTATAAGGCATATTACTATCACCCATGTCCCCCGCGATATCAGCCTGTAGATATAACGCTAATGTATCCTCTTCAACCACAAACGAACTTGCGCGATCTAATGGCATATCGCCATCAACAACATCAAATAAATTGTCATCGAAGGTACTACGATCAGCCTTCATTCCAAAGACATCAGGATACGCTGCTAACTGTGAGTCAAAATCTGCCATTAAGAACTGATTGAAACCAATATTTTCATTTGGAAATAACTCTTCAGTTAACGAACCATCAAAGGTCGCATCTCTAAATTTCTCTTCATCCCAAATTAAAGTAAACGCACTCGCTTCACGAATATCAACTTCAGCAGTTGTATATCTGACACCACCTTTTATTGTGATGTTTTCATTAATATATTGCTTGGCATCCAATTTAAATGCATGTTTATCAGACTGTCCCTCACGCTCACGGTTGAAACCACCAATACTGTCATATGAGCTTGGATCATTAGCGTCAGAACCAAAGGTAAATGAAGGTACCTTTCCTGTGCCATCATAAGTAATTTGATTTTGATCAAGTACCGTATTGATACCCGTTTCGATGATACCTAAGCGAAGGTCTTGTCTAAAATCTACACTCGAATATGAATAGTCAGCCTCAAGGGTAAAGTCACTGTATTTACCCCATATCAAATTCATTCCTACAGTAGAGTTATCTGATAAGTTATCGAATAACAGATCAAATGGACTTAATCGCATGCCGCTTCCACCAACGACTTTTGATTGATCGACACTTTGAACAAAATTGTTTTCAATAGAAATGGCATCAGGACCAAATACACCACTGTAATCAAAGAAAATATCAACTGTCGGGCGCTGTGAATAAACATCATAAGTAGAAGTGTAACCATCAATTGAAAACTCTAAATCTTCAGTTATTTTCCATTGTGCTCCACCAGCAAAAGACTGTCGTTCCTTAGTTCCACGGATAGCATTCAAGGTGATACGATCGTGGGCAATCACTCCCTCTCTAATCGTATCTGCAAGCCCATCTCCAGTGGTGTCTAAATTAATATCACGCTCTTGTGCTCGGGTATATGCTTCATCGACAGCATAGTCGGCTTCGGATATCACGGCTGAAACATAAGCAGAAAACGTATCGGCATCATTTTTAAAGCCTACAATACCTGAGAATTTTGGTGATACCTCTTCCGTTAAGCTGTCATGATAGCCAGACACTGTAGCAGTACCAAAATAGTTACGGTCATCTTTAAATAGACTTAAATTCTCAAGCGGTTTTAAGGTTTCTAGCTCAATTGAACCACCGATGCCGCCTTCAATTGTTTCTGCTGAAGGGGTTTTGCGAACAACTACACCACTGATTATTTCAGAAGGGATAACATCAAGATTAAATTGACGAATATTCTGAATACCTTCATCACCATGTGACAAAGGTGAGCGACCATTAACCGTGGTATTTACAAATAGTGGCCCCATACCACGAATAGATGCACGGTCTCCCGAAATGCCATTATTATTACGCTGAATTTGTACCCCTGGAATTCTATTAATTGCATCACCAATGTTTTCATCAGTAAATTTCCCCAAATCTTCTGATGTAATAGCATCGACAACGCCATCTGAACTTCGCTTTAAGTCCTGTGACTTAATAATACTGCTTCGTATATTTCCTTTCACAGAAATAACTTCAATTTCTGGCTCCGATTTTTCTTCTAGCTCAGCAGCAATACTTTGCCCTGATATCAAACCAGTTGTCACAGCTAATGCTAGTAATGACTTGTTAAATTTCATGCTTATTCCCCTGCGTATTTTTTACACGTATTCCATTCTCTATATTTTTTATTTTGAGATAACGATATAAATCATCAACAGCCCCAACACGAAATATATTACATGCATTGATTGCAATATCAACAGGCTCGTTCAAAATATATTTACAGCGTGTTAAAATTTCAGTTTGACACAAAGACACTTATGAGATTAACTATAATACAACATAAACTTAACATTGAAATGACTTAAACAGTGATTTTCAACCAAATTGATATTTCTGCTAGTTCATTCCAAATCTCTAGCATGACTATCTTCTTACTGTCGCTACAAAGGATTTTTATGAATGCAATAGGTAATAAAACAGGAAATAAAATTACCTTAGGCGAGGAAGCCTACAATATTTTTAAAGAAGGAATTTTAAGTGGTGAGATAGCAAAAGGTGAGATTTTTACTCAAGCTTTCTTAGCTAAAAAGTTCAATGTAGCCATCAGCCCACTTCGAGTAGCAACAACCAAACTTGAATCAGAAGGCTTAATTAAAGTCATGTCCCGTAGCGGTATACAAATCATTAATACTGATTTTGAGCTAACTAGAAATACTTATCAACTTAGAGTCATTTTAGAAAGAGAGGGACTTCGAACATACATTCGTTCGGTATCAGAGCAAGAAATTGATTACTTTCGTCAACAGCATGAATTATTAAAAACCGAAATTATCGATTCACAAGATCGTCTCCACGCCTATAAAACACTAGCTAAACTTGACTCTGAATTACACACGAAATTCGTTTTAGCATTAGACAACAAGATTATCACTAAATCATATTTGGCTAATGAAGAACTAATCCGCCTCACACGTCTTGACCGAGTTGATCTCGCTTCGCAAGAAATGATGATAAGTACAGTTAATGAACATTTAGCGCTAATCGATGCTATCGGTAATCGTGATCAAAAGAAAGCATTAGCAACATTAGACAAGCACCTTGAGACATCAATAAAAAGAGCCATGGGTCTATGGGGATTTTGAGTAGTAAAACTATTAAACATCAAAACTATAAGTGAGATAAAACAATGATATCAACCATAAAATCCATAAAAATCCACTGTTTTGATTATCCCAGAGATCGGATTATTGGGGATTCACAAATCGCTTCAAGCCGTGTTTGGATAGGTGCATTAGAACTATTTGATGCTCATGGAAACTCTGGTCTAGGCTTTTTCCAATCACTAACCGCCCCACTACCTGATGCAAAATTTATTAGAGTCCTGCTAGAGTCATCATCTTTAGAGGGGTTAACAGGCCAAACACCTGAAGCATTAATCCATAGGGTTACAAGACCAAGAGGCGGCAATATACAAGCTTTACCCTATCATTTAGATCAGGCGATTGATCAAGCTTTATGGGATATCGTCGCCAAAAGAGCTGATTTACCCTTATATCAATTGCTGGGTGGAACTAAAAATAAAGTTAAAGCTTATGGTAGTGGTGTTTGCTTTCATTTAACAGATCAACAAGTTACCGACTTCTATACTAATGCCATCAAGCATAACTTTGATGGTTATAAAGTAAAAGTTGGCCATGTTGATTTACAGCGCGATATCAAACGATTACTACAAATATCTGACATTGTAGGTAAAGATAAACGGATCATGGTTGATGCAAACGAAGCATGGTCCCCCAAAGAAGCCATCATGAAAATACGGGCATTTGAACAAGCTGGAGTGCCGATATTTTGGGTAGAAGATCCTATCTTAAGATATGATTATCAAGGCTTAAATGAAATAAGACAAGCACTGAAAGACACACATGTTAATGCTGGCGAATACCTCAATTTAACAGGTAAAAAAGCATTATTAGAACATGAAGCAGCTGATGTTATTAATATCCATGGTGACTTTTCAGCTGCATTACGTATCGGTTGGCTCTGTGCAGAAAAAGGCCTACCTATTGCTATAGGTAATACGCCAATGGAAATAGGCGCTCACATTGCTTCTGCATTACCCGAAGTAATATATACAGAACACTCGATGCTTAATTGGGACTATATTGTTGATAGCCCCTATAGCATTGAGAATGGATACATTGTATTACCCGATAAATCTGGCCATGGACTCACATTGTCAACCGATAACATCAAAGCACTAAACCCCAGTATTTCGTAAAATTTCAACAGAATAAAAGACTGTGTCATCCACAGTCTTTTTCCCTCTAATTTAGTCACAGATAAATTATATAAACAAAACCTTTGACGGTGCAAAAAACAGGCTATAAACTTAACCTTGAAATATTATAATTAGAAGTTGATATTTCAACTGAGGAGAAAGCCAACAAATAACTCATAAAGGTATATTATGATTAACCACCTAACTTGCTTTGACAAAGCGATAAAACGTTTACTATCGCAAAGTATTATTTTAAGCCTAGCCCTACTACCACTATACAGTCTTGCCGCGATTCAACAGTCCTTCTATGTTTCCCCTGAGGGTAGCGACAATAATCAAGGAACAATTGAGTCCCCCTTTTACACCTTTGAAAAAGCTAGAGATGCAGTCAGAACAGTCAATAGCAATATGACCGGCGATATCGTGGTGTATTTAAGAGGCGGCCTTTATCCCATTTCTGAGACAATTACATTAAACAACCTAGATTCAGGAACGAATGGGTATCGAGTTTACTATCAAGCTTTTGATAACGAAACCCCAGTTATCCATGGTGCTACACAAGTTTCAAACTGGTCGCAACATAGCGGCGATATCTTTAAAGCAACTTTAAACCGTACAGATAAACTCAGAAGTCTATTTGTAAATGATGAACGCGCTTATATGGCTAATAAAAATGTCACTAGCTCTGGTAGTTGGGGGACTTACAACATCACTGCTGGCCAGGCACCTTGGGCATGGATAAGTGGTTCTCATCCAGATGGCGTAACCTATTCATCAACATCCATCCCTAATCTAACTCATGCTGTTGATGTTGAAATAATGAACAAAACGACGTGGAATACAAATATTGTCACGGTTAGAGAAAGTATCATTGAAGGTGATCAGAGAGTTCTAAAACTATCGCAACCCTACGCTTCAATAGCCATGAATCAAAATTGGGGTGCATTTAATACCAGTGGTAACCATACGCTATATAATGCATACGAATTTCTTGATTCACCGGGTGAGTTCTATTTAGACCGCTCAACTGACACACTTTATTATTATCGTAATACTGAAGATATGTCGACGGCTCAAGTTTATGCTCCCCAATTAGGTGAATTATTAAATATCACTGGAGAATCACCAACCAATAGAGCAGAAAACATTACCTTTGATGGGATCACTTTTGCTTATGCTGAAGCTGTTCTTCCTTCAGTAGATGGCTCACATGGGAAATCAACTGTACAAGCAGCAACTTGGAAAACGGTATACGCTGATGGTAATTGGCATAATGACAAATACACCTCATATGACGTGTTGAGCGGAGCAATCAACGTTAATCACGCCGATTCCATTATTTTTGAAAACGGGACAATTAAACACATCGGTAATGAAGGTATAAACTTTACTAATGATGTCATTAACTCTCAGATCATCGGTAATAAGGTTATTGATATCGGTGGTTCAGGAATAAATATTGCCCATCCACAACACGTTTATATTGGAGATGGTGGCGCAAATGAAAAATACTCTGCAGATGAAGAAAGTGTCGTGCAGGATATTTTAATTAGCAATAACCTCATTTATAAAACCACTCGTTTATATTCTGGTCATGCTGGCATTACGGCTTTTTTCACTGATGGTTTGACCATAGAAAATAATCAAATTCAAAATACAAAATACTCAGGAGTTAGCTTGGGCTGGGGTTGGAATAACTTTGCCGAAGAAACGACTCCAACTAATCCAACCACTGTTGCTAGGAACAATAAGTTTAATTATAACCGCGTCTATAACGTGATGACCGAACTTCATGATGGTGGCGCCTTTTATACGTTAGGCAGTCAGCCAAATTCAGAAGCATCGGGAAACTATGTTAAAGCACCAAGTATCCATTTTCAGGGGGTCTATCATCCAGATGAAGGCACTGCATGGTACACAGGTAACGACTTAGTTTTCGAGATTGTACCTGGACAAGATAACTTTGAGCTTAATACATGGCGTGACAAACACGATAATCACTATAGTAATATTTATACCACTTCAAGTGCTTACCAAATTGGAGCACCAAATTCGACTATTACTAACCTCCAAGTGTACCCATCGGCTGAGTGGCCACAAGCGGCATTAGATATCATAGAGCTAGCGGGCTTGGAATCTGAGTATCAACACTTGTTGGTTGGCATTCCTGATGCTCCAGACGTACCAGGGTTGTCAGCACCATCTGGCGGCACACTTTTAGAGGCTGAAACTGCGACTATTTTAGGCATTGGTTCTCAATTTGCTGATGCCAATGCCTCAAATAATCTTGCCGTTGAAAATATCCACCAAGTGAATTCCGGAATTGAATTTACCAATGTACCTAAATCAACGGGATTTATTGTTAGGTATACGTCTAAAAATACTGGTACATACAGTATTTATATCGATGATGTTCACTATGCTGACTTTAGCTTTGATGCAACTGGAGCCTGGTCGGGCTCATACACTGATACAGCCATAATCCTCGCTAATATTCCCGCAGGTTCAACACTCAAATTACAAAATGATTCTGGTGATGCTGGTATTAATATTGATTACATTTTACTAAAAGATTTGAGTCTGTTTGCTGAATCTGAAGTCGGCCAACTATATGGTGGAGCCAAAGCCGAAAGTGAACATTTAGGCTTTAGTGGAACAGGTTTTGTTGGTCAATTACTCAATACTGGTGATGCTGTGCAAATGGAAATTGAAACTGAATTAGCAGGGCAATATTTCATCGACACGGGTTACGCTATGGGTACATTTGGACCCAGTGGCGAACGCAGTTTGAGTCTATATATTAATAATACAGACCAAGTTCAAAGTCGTTTTGTTACAACAACAGAGTGGGATAACTGGTCAGTCATTTCAAACAAGATTTCCTTACTTGCTGGTGATAACACTCTTAAGTTTCAACTTGATAGTGACGATACTGGCTACGTTAACATCGACTATATCCAACTAACCAAAATATACGAAGCAGAAGAAGCAACTTTAGTAGGCCTATCATCTAACAATAATCATGATGGTTTTAATGGTTTTGGCTTTGTAGACAACATTACAAATATAGATGACTCCGTAACATTTACTGTATATGTAGCTAGCTCGGGAGAGTACACACTAAATGAAAGGTACTCAATGGGAGCCCATGGACCTGCAGGGAACAGAACAATGAGTATTTATATTAATGGAGTTGATATTTTGCAAGCCAGTTATACCTCAACCGCTGATTGGGCAACTTGGTCTGATAACCTTCAGTCGGTGAATTTACAAGCAGGCTATAACACCATTAAGTACCAATTAGATTCTGATGATACAGGTTGGATTAACCTAGATTACATCACCATTAAGTAAACAGGTTTGTATGTCATACTGTTATCTCAAATTAGCAGTATGACGCTTCTGGAGCAAAGAATGACTGCAAATAAAAAGATACATTGGGGGATTTTGAGTACGGGTGCTATCGCTGACAAATTTTGTCATGACATGCCATTTGTTAAAAATGGACAATTAACGGCTGTCGCGGCAAGGAAACTGGAAAATGCACAAGCTTTTGCTCAAAAGCACAATATCAAACAAGCTTATGGCGGTTATGAAGCATTATTTGCTGATCCTAATATAGATATTATCTATATTGCCACACCACATAACTTTCATTTTGAGCAGGCAAAGTTAGCACTAAAATCTGGCAAATCAGTCCTTTGCGAAAAGCCTATCACAGTTAGTAGTCTTCAGTGTGAAGAGCTACAAAAATTGGCTGCACAGAAGAATCTATTTCTAATGGAAGCGATGTGGACCTATTTTTTACCTGCTATAAGAACTGCTAAGCAATGGGTTGATGAAGGACGTATTGGTAAAGTTAAACATATTAAAGCTGACTTCGGTTACGCCGTTCCTTTTGAACCAAACGGTAGAATGTATAACAGAGATTTAGCAGGCGGTTGTTTATTTGATATGGGCATCTACCCACTAGCCATTGCACAACTTTTCAATCCTGGGCCATTAAGTGATGCTTGTATTAAGGTTCAATATTCAAAAAGTGGCGTTGAAGATGATCTTGTTATTTTGGCAAAAGCTAACGAAGTTATACTTTCGTTAGCAACATCCTTTAGGTGTCGTTTGCAAAACAGTGCCCAAATAATTGGTGAAAAAGGTTATATTGTTATTCCAAATTTTTGGCGAGCAAATGAATGTACTTTACATTCAGTAGATAAAACGATTGATACTTTCGAGGATTCATCCCCCTGTAATGGACTATCTTATGAAGCGCAAGCTGTAGGTGAGATGCTACTTAGCAATAAAAAAGAGCACCCTACGATGCCCTTAAAAACTAGCTTGCTACTTCAAAATCAAATGGATTACCTTCGTTCACTCTATCATGAAAACTAGACTAAAATAGCTTCATATGGCGGTGCAGTGCTTCTCTAAAATGAAGCAGTAAAGCTTGCGATGCTGCTTCCTTGTCTCGTTTGGCACACGCTTGTAATATTTGAATATGCTCTGATAACGAACGCTTGACTAAGTTACTTGTAAAGTGATGCTCAAGCTGAATCAGTTTTATATAGTACTTAAGCCGAGTCGCGGTGACTTCAACAAATTCATTTTCTAAACATGAAATCAAAGTGCCATGAAATTTCAATTCAATAGCTTCAATGTCATTTAAAATATTTGGGGTAATCCCCTCTTTTTCGACCTTTTCAATTAACAAGATATGTTCATTTATTAATGAGTCTATAATGGTTTCTTGTCCATACTGCGCAAAATGACTCGCTGCAGAGCTTTCGATAATTGAACGAAATTGATAGGTTGCTCGGATAAACTCTAAATCTGGTTTACGGAACTGGATACCTGCCCGAGGGTGAATAATAAGCATATTCTCACTTTCGAGAACGCGTAAGGCATCACGTAAAGGTTGCGTTGGAATATCTAGCAATTTTGACAATTCTCCTTGAGACATAAATGCCCCTGGCGCTAATTTACCGTCAAAAACCCACTGGAGAATTTTGTCGTGTGCAGCTTTATTTAACGAGATAGCTTGCTTACTTTCAGGTTCATTGTTTGAGGCTAACACCGCACTTTTCTTCTTTTTTTCTACCACTAGCTATACCCCTAACAAATCCTTTTTAAACTGAGCCCGAAGCACCCAATCGATGCAAAATCAACTTCCAATTTGAGTATCTATTTTCCATCATAATTAGTCACAATATAAAATATCTATTACCAGTATTGTGACTAGATTTCACAATCTCGGTCAATGCAAAAACACACATCTATGATACTCAATTGGCATTGATGAATAATGTTACATTATATACCTATAAAGCTCTAAGCATATCCTCTTTTATCGCTTTAAAACTTCCATTACATCTCATTTAGCAATAATTATAACAGTAAGTCAGCTTACTCCTATAAACAGGCAAAACATGCTTTAACCTTTCATAGCACTGCTTATTTTAGACACAGATAAAAACACAGTACATTCTTACGACCTTGCGCTAAATACACGCCTAACGAAGATTCACACAAGTATTTAGCCCCGACCCTAGGTCTAAATTAATTTTACATCATTCAATTTCTTATAAAACAGCAAATAACTTAAGAAATAGCTAAACTTAACTTAATAATTTTAGGCTAGAAATAAAAAAACCAGTAGCAAGAGCTACTGGTTTTTTATATTCATGCCAATTAAATACGCATTTTTATTAGTTGGTTAAAAATAAGTTTACTTATATTTGCGCATCACTAACGTGGCGTTTGTGCCACCAAAACCAAAGCTATTGCTCATCACAGTCGTTAGTTCAGCATCACGATATTCTGTGACTAATGGAATGCCAGCCGCTTTCTCATCCGGCGTATCAATATTGATACTTGGGGCGATAAAGCTGTTTTCCATCATCATTAAGCTATAAATCGCTTCATGAACACCTGCAGCGCCTAAAGCATGACCTGT
>PJEL010001687.1_pt1 | contig 21579 bp, 18 predicted proteins | sample 1853271 | NCBI WGS metagenome assembly PJEL01 (sample SAMN08108733, study PRJNA415343) | Invertebrate metagenome, whole genome shotgun sequencing project. | host: Globobulimina | place: Sweden: Gullmar Fjord | collected 2015-08
ATATTAAAGTATTTTATATATATTGTATTTTTTATATACATTTTGATAGCTTTTCTTCCTAAAGAAAATCTTTATTTTTTGGGTTTGGAAAAACTTAAAAATGAAAATATTGTGATGATTTCAAATAAAATAGAGGATAATTATTTCTCTTTTGTAATAAAAGATTCAATTATAAATTATGAAGATATAACTGTATCAAATATTGAAAATATATCTTTGTATTCATCTCTTTTTTTAACTAAGGTCAATATAAAAGATATTAAAGTCAATGATGCACTAAAACATTTTGTTCCAGAATATATAACAAACATAGAATTAACTCATAGTGTTATAGATATATTTAGAATGAAAATAAATGCTACCTTTCAAAAAGGGAGAGCTTTTGGTTATATCGATTTATTACATAATAAAATTGTTATAAAAATTGATGTACCACAATCTTTTATTCACCAATATAAAGAATTATCAAAAAAATTCAAAAAAGAGGGGAAATACTATATTTATGAACTTCAATATTGATTTTAATAATATATTAAAAAAAGCTATCCCTTTCGGGATTATGATTTTAATAGCAATAACATTAAATACAATCTTATTTGTTTTTTTACCAAAATCGAACTTTACAGAAAACCTTAAACAAAATACTATTATGGAGTATAAGAAATATAAATTTAAAGAAAGTTTTGGAGAAAAAAAAGCCTTAAAAAATAAAATAATTAAGCAAAAAATGAAAAAAGAGTATACTTTAATATCTAATATTGTGTTAAAAATGATATATCAAGAAGAAGATAATACAGGCTGGATTGTTATCTCTGAGAAATCATCAACTGATAGTATTATTTTAGGAGTTGGTGAATTTTATAAACGGTATAAACTACAGTATATTAATAGAAACTATGTTGTTTTCCTAAAAGGTAATAAAGAATATAAATTACAATTAAATTTAGAAGAAGAGATACTCTCACCTATTAAAAAAGTAAAAGATAACTATAAGGATAAAATAGAAAAAGTAGAAGATCAATACTATATAAAAAGAGATCTCATTACCGAATACACTCAAAATGATAGCAAGATTTGGAAAGATATATCGATTAAAGAAACAATGAAAAATGGAGTAATTGATGGTTTTAGAATAATGGGTCTTGTAAATGATTCAGTATTTAGTAAATTGGGTTTACGGCAAGGGGATATTATTAAAAGTGTTAATAATATAAAACTTACAAGTTATGCGGATGCATTTAATTTATATAAAAAAATCAATAAAGTGAAAAATTTAAAATTTACTATTATGCGTAGAAATGAAAAGGTGGAATTAGAATATGAAATTAAATAAAATTGTTTTTACTATATTATTTAGTATGATTGTTAGTGTAAGTCTATTTGCAAAAAAAGAGATTATAATCAATTTTAAAAACTTGGAGATTAAAGACTTTATTAAAATTACATCAAAAATATTAAATAAAAATATTTTAATATCATCAAATATTAAAGGGAATGTAGAGTTTGTTACTAACAAAAAAGTTTACAAAGAAGACCTGTTAAATATTTTGATTTATGTTTTAGAATCCAAAGGGTATACAATTGTAGAGAATAAAAATATCTTGAGAATCATACGATTAAATGAAGCTTCAAAATATAATGTTCCTGTCTATAATAATAAAGAACTCTTAACAGACTCTCAAATGGTTACAGAGGTTTTTAATATCAATTTTTTAAATGTTGATTATATTAGTTCAAAAATAAGACATCTAATTTCTAAATCTGCAAAACTCGTATCAGATAAAGAATCAAATGCAATTATATTAACTGATTTTGCATCAAATATTCAAACTGTTAAAAAAGTAATTGATATGGTTGCTAAAGATTCTAAAAAAGAAATTCAAACTGTTAATTTAGACAATATCCAAGGAAGTTCAATACTAGCTGATTTAAAACTCGTATCTAAAAGTGTTTTTAATGAAAAAATTGAAAAAGAAAAAGTTTCGATTTTATTAGATAAAAATAATAATTCTATTATGTTTGTAGGTATTAAAAAGAATGTTGATTTTTTAGTTAATTATTTAGAAAATATTGATAAAAATGGTAGTTTAGTAGAAAAAGTTGTTGAAGTAATTGGACTTAAAAATGCAGAATCAAAAAATGTAATTAAAATAATTAACGGTATTATTGGTCAAAAAGTTTACAAAGATAAAACTAATAAACCATTTGCTTCAACGGATGATGAATCAAATTCTATTATTTTAATGGGACCAAGGGATGAGTTGGAATATTTTACACAACTTATAAAAAAGATTGATGTAGATAGACAGCAAGTTTATGTTCAAGCAAAAATTATTGAAGTTAGTGAAAATATGACTAGAGACGTTGGTATAAAGTATGGATTGAACGGATTCTCTGCTAGTGGTTCTGGTTTGGCATCATTTTCATCTAGTTTAAATGGAGGATCATCTGTTGATTTAAGTTCATTATCAACTTATGGTTTTGATTTAGCTAGTATGAAAGATGGACTATCCTTAGGTATGTCATTAAATCTTCTAAATCAAAATGGTGCAGCAGACATTGTAAGTGAACCATCTTTATTATGTATTAATAATAAAGAAAGTTCTATATATGTTGGTCAAACTATAAGTATTAAAACAGGGACAACAACAACTACAGCAGGTATACCTACTGACACTTATACTAGAGAAGATGTTGGACTTACTTTAAAAGTGAAACCTAGAATTTCTAATGGAAATAAAGTTCTATTGGAAATTAATACAAAACTAGAAGATGTTGAGGAAACGGTTCTAACTAATAGTAATCCAAATACTTCTAAAAAAGAGCTAGTTACAAGTGCAATTGTAAATAATGGCGAAAGTATTATTCTTGGTGGATATATTAGAGTTAAAAAAGAGCATACTGAAGATAAAGTACCATTTTTTGGCGATATCCCATTACTTGGGGGTTTGTTTAGGAATAATAATAAAGTTGATGATAAAATAAATTTAGTTATTATAATTACTCCATACATTGTACCTAAATCAAAAGATTTAAGTTATGTTAGAAAACAACTATCACAATTAAAACTTTTAGAAGATAAATATACAAAAGATACTATTTTAAGATTAGAGAAAGCAAAATTTAAAAATAAGAAAGCGGATTTACAAAGAGAAATAGAAAAGATAAATTTGGATGAAAATAAAATTTCTCTAAAAGAAGATATGTTAGATTTTTCTGAAGATAAAAAAGAATACTATGATGATAAAAAAGATGATGAATCAGAAGAGTTAACTTCAAATGAAAAACTTCATCAGCAAAGAGTTAAAGAGATGTTTGGATTATAAGTATGTTAGATTTAGAAGAGATACATAACCTACAGTTAGAAGTAACTGAATATGAAGATCATAATTTAGCGTTAAAAAGTTTTGTACTTTTTTCCTCTTTAAATGAAAGAGATATTATTTGTATTTCAAAAGAGCATATTAGTGTTTCTTTTGATTATTTATCAAAACAAAATTATGAACAAGAGATTGTTTTTTTGGATGAACTCTCTTTTGAAAAACTGTATACTAGAACGATAGAATCCTTAGCAGATAGAAGAATGTCTGATATTACTCAAACTACTGAAGATTCAATGATAGAAGAAGATGATATAAATATCTCCGAATTTTTAAAAACATCTTCTGATATCATGACAGATGAGGGATCCGCTCCAATCATCAAATTTGTGAATTCTCTTTTTTATCAAGCTATTAAAAAAAAGTCTTCGGATATTCATATTGAATTACATGAGTTTAAGGGAGAAGTTCGATATAGAATTGATGGAGTGTTAACAAAACATATTGAGTTAGATAAAAATGTAATGGCATTGGTCGTTAGTAGAATTAAAGTTATTTCAAATCTTGATATAAGTGAAAAAAGAGTTCCCCAAGATGGAAGAACTGCTATTAAAATATCGGGGAAAACACTTGATATAAGAGTTTCTGTTTTACCAACATTTTACGGAGAAAGAGTTGTAATGCGTATTTTAATGCAAAGCGAAGATATTCCTACATTAGAAAAATTAGGTATTTCTGACAATATTACCAAACAATTATCTTCACTTACGAAAAATTCTTACGGTATGATTTTAGTTACTGGACCTACAGGAAGTGGTAAGTCAACAACTTTACATTCTTTGCTTCAAAGTATTGAGTCTCCTGATAAAAATATTATCACCGTAGAAGATCCCGTTGAGTATAAAAGTGATAATATAAATCAAATTCAGGTAAATGAAAAAGTAGGGCTGACATTTGCTTCTGGATTAAGAAGTATTTTAAGACAAGATCCTGATGTTATAATGATAGGAGAAATTAGAGATAGCGAAACAGCTTCTATTGCAATTCAATCTGCATTAACAGGTCATTTAGTTTTTTCTACATTACATACAAATAGGGCACCAGCTGCTATTACTAGACTTATTGATATGGGACTTGAAAGATTTTTAATAACATCTTCTATCTTAGGTGTTATGGCTCAAAGATTAGTGAGAAATCTATGTGAAGAGTGTAAAGAACAAGATTCTGAAGCATCATATAATTTGAGTGAATTTAAACTATGTGAGGATCAAGTACTTTATAAAGCAAAAGGGTGCAAACACTGTTCTTTTACTGGATACCAAGGTAGAAGTGCAATTGCAGAACTATTTTTAATAACAGATGATGTAAAAAAAGAGATGCAGAATAATATTGATGATGAACAACTCATGAAAATAGCAGTTAAAAATGGGATGGTGCCATTGTCTTCTTTATTAATTGGGATGTTAAAAGATGGTACTACTTCCATTGATGAAGTTATCAGAATAGGTATAAAATAAAACTAGGTATGAAAAAAGCAATATCTTTAGTTGAAGTATTAGTTTCAATTATGCTTATTACTACCGTAATAGTTGCTATTTTACAAATGAAAGACAATAATTTCTTTTTATTAGAAAAATTTAAAAAAACTTCTTTATATAATAGTTATATTTCTCTTGCAGTAACTATAGGAATCAATAGAAATGAAAAAGTTTACTTAGATGATATAGTAAATTTTGATGATAATGATATAAGAAAAGATTTTAAGGAAGTTAGAATTCTAGTTAAAGACAAAAATTTGAAAGATATTATACTTCCTGAAAATGAGTATCTTAGATTTATTAGTGTCGTTGAATCTAATTATACAATGAGTTTACATAATGACACTGCCCAACAAAAATTTTATACGTTTAAGTTGGTACAGTAAATTATGAAAAAGAATGCTTTTTCTTTGGTTGAGATTTTAGTGTCTATTATGCTATTTTCAATAATAATTATCTTTTTGTATCATACTTTAGATATCTCAATAAAAAGTAATCAGTTTTATAGTACAAAATTAAGCGATAAACAAAAAAGAAATAATATAAAAAAAATACTATTTTTGGATCTTATCAATAGTGAAAATTTGAATAAAAATATTATTCAAGACACAAATAAAAATACTATTTTGTCTATACAAAGCAATAATACTTATCATAATCCATTTTACACTAACATTACATATCTTTTAACGAGTAAAGATAACTTTATTAGAGTTGAGAGTAAAAAGAAATTTAATACAAAAGAATTAAATGAAGAATTTTTTAAAGATGCATATATTGATATTTTAGATAAAAGTGTTCATAAATTAAAGATAAAAGAAAAAGGTAAAAAATATTACTTTTATATAGAGTATAAGGATAAAACAAAAGTTTTATTTAAATTCTAACTCATATTATTAACAAAGCCTAAAAGGCTAAGTTAATTAAGTTTTAGAAAGAGTAGTTTAATCCTATACTGATAACGCTAGTTGATTTATGTTCAAGTGTAGAATGTGAAGAACTAGATGGTTTTAATTGTGTTTGATAATCATGAACTAAATATTTTGTATTGAAAGTTACTGAGTATTTATTTGTTATAGGATATTGAGCTCCTAGTTGGATCCCTGCAACTATAGAATTTGCATCTATATTTGTATTTTGTGCATTATTGAGTGGATTGTATCTATATTTTAATTCTCCATACCCTAAAAGTATTCCTGCATATAAATCAATCTTATCATGAGTATAGTATTTATTTAACCCTGCTAATATATATTGATGTTTTAAATCATCATTGATAGAATAGGTATATGATATATAAGGTTTCATTCCAAGAATATCTTTATTTAATAGTGTATAAATTTCATAAGAACTAAATTGTTCATCTGGAGTATTCCCTAAAGTAATAGAACCTTGATGGTCTTTTTGAGAATAATCTGAATTTGACATTCCTATATTTATTCCAAGTGATTCAATATTTAAATCACTTGCGTATAAAGAGCTAGTTGCTAGAACAGATAAGAGTGTTAGTTTTATAAGTTGTTGTTTCATGCTAGTTTACCTCTGCACTTCCAGTAGGTGATGTAACTTTCACACATACTTGTTTTATTGTTGTTTGTTTCCATAATAGTTCTGTACCTGTCGTTGTACTTACTGTATCTCCACTTTGTAACGTTGTCCATGTTGTATTTGTAGTAGAATCACTAGTTCCACAGTTTACGATAGCAATACTTGAGCTTATTGTCCCCTCAAATGCAGCATCACTTCCTCCTCCACCACACCCTACAAATAATCCTGTTATAATGGATATAAAACTTATTAATAATATTTTTTTCATCTTTTATCTCCTTAATTTATTAGATATTGTGTAGTTGATGTCGCTGCTGGTGTAGATACTTCTATGTATTCATCGCCACTTCCATCTTCATATATTTTTACAGTATTACCTGCTTCAAAGTCACCATTTAATAATGACTCTCCATTTAGTTGTATTTGTGTTGTTCCAGTAACTGAAGTTACGGCAGATGCTATTCCATATGTTGTTGTTACAACTCCTGCTGTACTAATAGCTGTTTGTCCACCTGCTAACTCAACACTTGCAATTGTAGTTTGTCCACCAACCTTTACTGTATGTTCTGCTTTTCCATCTGTTTTTGCTAATACAGATATACTTGCACCACTAATCGTTGCATTTGTTTCTACAACTCTATCTGCTCTTATTGTAGTTATTGTATTTGGTAGATTTGATGTTGCTTTAGTTGTTACTCCATTTATTAAAACAGTATGTGTAGATTTAGTATCTCCAGTTGCCATTCCCAATACTTCGATTTGCATAGTATCTCCAGAATTATTAATTGTAGATGTAGATGTATTTAAATCGCCATTTGTACTAATTGTAATTTTAGAATCTGGTAATTTAGACTCCGCAATGGCTCTATCTGTAATCTCATGTCTTGCACTACCATCATTAAATATTTGTGTTGTTATATTTAAATCTGAAGTTTTAAAATTCTTCTGATCATATTCTCTTCCATCACTAGCTGTTTGATTTTCTAAATCTGTTTCTACTACACCTGATAATGTTACATTACCATCCATATATTCAGCTAGTGAAGCATTTAAATCTTTAAATCTAAGTGTAAAGTATGTTGATATATTCGTATCACTATTTAAACCTGTAATTTTTATGTAATGTTTAGTATCAAGTAGACTACTATTGTTATCTACTATATTTGTATCAAGAGTAAAATTTCCTAATGTATTATCTACACTAAGCCAGTTTACTGTTGCATTTGAGTCTTTTAGAATATAACTATAGTTTGTTGCATTTGTAAAGTACCCCGAGACATTATAATCATTTGATTGGTTATTATCTACTATAAATTTAGAAGTATTTATATCTACTAACACATCAGGAATTGATGTGATATTTATATCGCCTGTTAATATTGTTGGTACTACATCTGCTGTTGTAAAACTCCAATCATTATTAACAGTAATACCTGCAAAACTATTCCCTACTGAATCATCAAATGCTGTATCTGGAACTATTACATAATATTCTGTATTAAGGGCAAGTGTTGTATTTGGATTTATTGTTACCACTGCTCCACTTATACTTACTAAACTACTTGTAACATCTATAGTTTCTATTGTAGAATCATCACTCGTTTTTTTAATAAGAATATTACCTGTTCCTATAGTTGCATCTTCATTTAATGTTATTACTAGGTTTGAAGTATTTGCTACTTCTGTTGCATCATCTGCTGGACTTAAAGAAGATACTGTTGGTATATTTGAATCTAATCCATCATTTGATTGACTTATTGCTGTAGTATAAGAAGCAGTAACATTTCCGGCACTGTCAGTCATAGTAAAATTAACTGGTATATCAGCACTGCTGGCAACATCAGTTCCCCCACTAGTAATTGTGTATTGTGCTGTATATGTTGTATCATTTACTTTTGTGAATCCACTTAATGCATATCCACCAATTGTTCCACTAACTCCTCCACTTCCTGTAGTATAATCATCACTATCACTTGTAACTGTAAATGTAACAGTAATTATATCTCCTATTTTACTAGGTGTATTTGGTATTGATATACTAGCGATTGTAGGGGCTGTCGCATCTGCTGCTGTCGTAAAACTCCAATCTGTTGTAGCCGTTAATCCTGCAAAACTATTTCCAGCTGTATCATCAAATGCTGTTGCGGGAACTATTATATAATATTCAGTATTTATATCAAGTGTTGCATTAGGATTTATTGTTATAATCGCTCCACTTATACTTACTCTGGCATCACCTACTGGTATAGTTTCTACTAAAACATCTCCTGAAGTTTTTTTAATAAGGATATCACCCGTTCCTACAACTGCATCTTCACTAAGAGTCAGGACTAAATTTGAAGTAATTGATTTTCCTGTACTGTCATCTGCTGGACTTAACGTACTAGTTGTTGGATTAGTAGTATCTACTAAAATAGCGGTTGTAGCACCTATAGAGTTTAGTGTAGTTGTAAGAGTATTTCCTGCACTATCGTTTAGTGTTCCACTATTTGCATCTAGAGTTCCTGCTATAACAATTCCATCTGTATCAGTTTCTCCAGCTCCAACTGTATATCTAAATACTAAAGCAGTTGTTCCTGTTCCACTTGAATAAGTAGCATATTTAGTTGCTGCACCTACAGTTAATGTTAATCGTGGGCTCCCTGTTATTGTTATTGCTTCACTTGTGTTTACTGTGAAATCTAAGTTTTCACCCTCTTTATATGAATCATTAGCGGGAACACTTACTGATGTTACTGTTGGAACATTACCATCAATAACTAAAGCTTTATTATTTCCTAAAGAGTTAGCAGCTCCTGGAGTTGCTAAAGTTAAAGTAGCATCATTTCCTGCTGCATCTTTTATCGTACCACTATTTAGAACAAGTACTGAAGTACCAGTATAGTCAAGATCCGCAGATGTATCTCCTGCTTGAACTGTATAGTTAAATGTAAGTGTTGTTGATCCAGTTCCACTTGTATAATCTACTGTTCTATCTGTATCACCTGTTTCTAAAGTAATTTGAGGTGTTCCTGTAACTGTCATATTTTCATTAAATACTACAGTTACAGCGACTACATCTCCTACTTTGAATGTTCCATCTGCTGTACTTGAACTTACATATTGTACTGTAGCTGGTGCTGTATCAATAATTAAAGCTTTATTATTTCCCAAAGAGTTTGCCGCTCCTGGAGTTGCTAAAGTTAAAGTAGCATCATTTCCTGCTGCATCTTTAATAGTTCCACTATTTAGTGCAAGGGCACTTGTACTTTTATAATCAAGATCAGCTGTTATATCACCTGCTTGAACTGTATAGTTAAATGTAAGAGTATTTGTTCCTGTTCCACTCACATAGTCTACAACTCTATCTGTTGTTCCTGTTTCTAGTGTAATTTGTGGTGTTCCTGTAACTGCAACTACTTCATCAAATACAACTGTAATTGTTATTACTTCTCCCTCTTTATAATCTCCATTTGCTGTTATTGATGTTACTGAACTTACTGTTGGAGGGGTACTATCTACAAGTACAGATGTTGTAGCAGCAACACTATTTAATGTTGTTGTTAAACTATTTCCTACACTATCTTCTAGTGTTCCACTATTTGCAGCTAATGCACCTACTGCTATCCCATCTGTGTCACTTAGTCCTGCTTCTACTGTATATCTAAAGATTAAAGCACTTGTTCCTGTTCCACTTAAATACTCTGCATGTTTAGTAGTCGCACCTATTGTTAATGCTATTCTAGGAGTTCCACTAGTTGTCACAACTGTTACATTCTCATTTGTATTTACTGTAAAATCTAAGTGTTCTCCTTCTATATATGTTGTATTTGAAGGTACTGATACGCTTGATACTGTTGGATTTATATCATCTGTTATAGTGATAGAAAATGTTTTTTCAAAGTTACCTGTGCCATCATAAGTATTTACCCTTACATCATATGCACCTGCACTTAATGCACTTGCATCATTTGCTCGAAGTTCTGCACTATTGATGTTGAAACTACCGTTGTTTGTACTTCCTGTTCCTGATACTAAAGTATAAGTAAAAGTATCTGTACTATCTACATCTGTAGTAGTTAAGTTTCCGACAACTGCATTTGCTCCACCACTTTGTGCTACTGTTGTACTATCTAGAGAAATATCTGTAGAGGCATCATTGTCAGCTGATACAGTTACATTTACAGTTATAGTATCTGTATCTGTTGTATCACTAACTTGTACTACAAAACTATCTGCCCCATTATAATTTGCTGTTGGAGTATATGTGATAGTTCCACCACTAGATACATTTGTACCAGCTCCTGCAGTTGCACTACTAAAGTTAAGTGTACCATGTGCTGGTCCTGAACTTTGTGACCATGTAAGAGTATCTGCTCCATCACTATCTGTTACTAGAAGTTTAGCTTTTATATCTGTAGCGCTAGCATCTTCTGCTATGGCTAGTGTATTTGTTGCTCCTGCATCGAATGCTGGGGCTGAGTTTGATGATGGTGCAGTTAGATTAATCAATGAAAAACTGTTAAGTGTCATCCCATCTGGGCGTTGAACTCCTGCTGTATCAAATGATAGTTTAAAAGATTTTATTTGCACGCCACTAAATGAACCCATGCCTAAATGCGATTCACTATATGTATTTGCAGTACCATTATCACTAGCAATTGTATTTGCTGATTGTATAGTACTATCATCTGTTTTTGTACCAATAATTTTTATATTTGTATAGTTATTAGCTGCAGAGAATTCTTGAAAACTAATTCCTGAGAATTCAAAACTAGCTGTATTTGTACCATCCGCTGTAATAATTATAGAACAAGTTGAATCACCTCCTGTACTATTATTTATATATATGTATGTTCCATCAATGGCCATGTCATTTGAGCCAAGCGTACATGAAGCAGATATTGTTAAGTTCGTATGCGTTAAGTTTGATCCACTATCGGTAAAGTTTGAACCATCATATGCCAATGCATTAATCGAGATACTAAGTATACTTAGTATTATCAATAATATTTTATTTTTCATTTTTATCCCTTGATTATTCATATCTAATAATACTAAAAATAAACTGAATTTCTAGTATTATTAGATAAAGGGAAATTGTTAAATTTCCCTTTTTCTTGTTTTAATTTCGTGAAGGAAAAGTCCCTTGCACTGCCAAAATAAATTGCATTCCAAGATTTGGTTGCATTATAGCGAAAGCTTGGTTTTCCCCTGTATTTGTATTAGTAACAGTACCACCAGTAATGCCACCACCTCCACCAGAAATCGCAACTTGAACGGCGTCTGTTTTCATAGTTGTATCTGAAGTACTAGAATAGCATTGTTCCATAGGAGTAACAGCTCTTCCTACTGGTATACCTCCAACTGCCCAATATCCATCTGTTGGAGTATTTTGATCACCTTGCCCCGTAGTAGCTTTTACAGTTACACTTGCTGTAATTGGATTTGATGACCCTCCACCTGTAGGTTGAAAAGTAGCAGAATGTGTATGACTAGGTAATTCTCTGTCATTTAATATTTGCGTTTCAGCACCTCTTTGTTGACCTTGAAATACCTCTGTTAATCCAGTACCTCTTCCCACACCTATTGGAACTCTACTTCGTAAATCAGGTAATGCAAAGTTTGTTCTACCATCTCCTCCCCAAGTTGTTCCTAAAATTGCATATAGTGCTTGATTTTCACTTATTGCAATCAATTGTCCTTGACAAAATGCCCAATCTTTAGGGGCAAAGTTGCCTCCAAATTGAATAATTCCACCCATCATAAATTCCATGTTATCTCCTAAGTATTTTTTTTTACCAAGTTAGTTAAATTTCTCACCGGCATCAAGTGAGAAACGATCTGCAAATACCAAACCGCTAAAGACTCCATCTGTTAAATAAAAAGTTTCAATTTTTAATGAACCTTCTTTTGTTGCTACTATTAATCCTTCAGGTGCTCCAATGTGGATAATAGTTCCCGGATCAAGACCATAAGATGGAGTATTTAGAAGTTTTGCTTCCATAATACCTATATACGAATTTTTATAAAGAATTTGTGCACCTCCAAAGTTTGGGTTACATGCTTTAGCCAAAGATACAATCTCTTTCGCACTCATTGTTTTCCAATCAACTGTAATATCATTTTGAGAAGGAGTTGGAGCATTGGACTCTATTCCTTCTTGTTTAGTTAGAGGAATATCTCCATTATATTTTGAAAGTAATTCTAAAAATTCATTGATTAAAATAGGAATAATTTGAAAAATAGAAGCAGATAATGTACCAAAAGTATCATATAGATGAATATCAAATTTATAAGTTACGGCAATATCTCCACTATCTATACTCTCTTTAACTTTATGAATTACCACTGCTGTTTTTCGCTCATTATTTTTTAATTGCCAAAATATAGGGGAGGTCCCTTTATACTGAGGTAACAAAGATGCATGAGTATTGAATATTCCATATTCAAGAGATTCAATAATTTCTTGTGGAAATTTAACAGAAAAAGTCACTACTAATCCAATATTCCCTTTTAATTGTTTGATATTCGAAATTGTTTTAGATATATCTTGGCCATCATATCGAAAAGAAGAAATTTTCATTTGATTAATTTGATATTCAAGATTCCTAGAATCAGTATCAACTCTAGGAGTAATAACAACTCCTGCTAAAACCCCCCTTTGCTGTATCATTTGTACAATATTAAGAGTTATGCTACTGGATAAAAAAAGAACAATTTTTGGTATGATTTTATTTTTTTGTTTCATATCTATCTCTATTTCTTCGTAACTAAAAAACCAGGTAAACCCACTAGTTTATAGTAAAATACAATAGTATCTTGGCTTTTTAGGCAAAGATCACTTTCTTTTTGTTCTTGAGGAACAAAATTGATACAAATATCTAGATTTGGCAAAGGATGAGTAATACCTGAATCATATTCTCTTAATATTTCATCTTTATAAATAACTACATTTGTAGTAAAAAGCATGATTCTTTTATCAGAATTATCTTCAAAAATTGGGATTTTAAAAGTTGAACATTGTATAAGTTTTGTATTTTCATCAAGTTCTATTATTTCCATATTTTTTAAACTCTCCAAGTTTACTTTTAATATTTCACCTAAGACAACTCTTTTATTTTTTATTTTTTCATTTATATTCTGAGATGATGCGATATCTGATTCTTTCCATTGCGTATTGTATTCTTCTTCACCTATTGCTAAAACAGCTTCTATTTTAATCTCTTGAGGTAAGAATATACCATTATCATCTAAGAGTGTTGCAAAATGTTTAGATATAGATAGGTGACCTTCTTTGGAAAAACCATGTTGCATAGCTTCGAGTATTACTAAATCTATTTTTTCATCAGTTCTATAATCAACAGCATCAATTAGTAGAATTTCTTTTACAAATATATCTAGGTTACTTACTTTAAGAATTTCTTTTAAACTTAATATTGCCCCTTTTTGAATATCTATAAAAGTTATTTGAAAATCTTTTTCAGAATAAATATTATGTGTTTTATAATATGCTAAAAGAGGAAGAAGTAAAGGAGCTAATGGACCACAAGCAGGATACACAATATTTAGTTTTTTATTCTTATTTGATTTTTTAAGGTCTTGAATAGCCATATTAATAGCTCTTACAAAGCCTGATATTCTAAAAACATCTTTAATTGTTGTTACTGCATTTTGAGGAGACATAGCATACCCTGTAGCATTTATAAATTGTCTTTTTCTTAATTCATAAGGAACATTTGCGTAATCAAAAACATCTTTTAAACTATCATGTAATTTTTCAAGTTGGTATTTTGTATCTTTGTATGTATCTAAAGTATTTTTTGCAAGTATTATATCTATAAGATTTGATGAGTTATCTAGTATAACTTCTTTTTTAAAAACTTCTTCTTTTGGTTTTAATAATTCTCTTATTTGATCGTTACTTGTTACTATATCATTCATTTTCTTCCTTTATTTTATAGATGATTTTTGGTCTGTTTTTAAATTCATATTTAAAAGATAAAATATCGTTTTTAGATAAATTGCTTTTAAGTGTAAGCTCCATAGGTAAGTTTAAACTACATTCATTTCCCTTTAACATATGATTTTTATAAATAAAGATTGTAGTTGAAAAATAAGGAATAAAAGTTTTATTAAAATCTTTTTTTATCTTGTACTCTTTAGTTTTAATAATATCGGTATTTGTAATCTCGTTGTTTGTATCAAGATCAATTATATTACAAAGATGAATTGCATCTGTATTTTCAATGATAATATTTTTTCTTTCTATATATGTATTCTTTGCAACCTCTAATCCAATTACTACTTTTTGAGGTATAAATATACCTTTATCACAGAGTTGTGGCAATAGGTTTAATGTTATACTCACTTGTGGCTCTTTTTCAAATGCGGCACTCATTGTTTCTGTTATAATTAAATGGTTTTTTTTTGTACTTGAATATTGTGTAGCATTTTCTTTAATATAGTTATAAACAAATTGATTATAATTGAGTTTTTCTATAATTGTTGTTAGTGAATTTAATGACGTTTGATGAATATCTAAAAAAGTCACTTCTATTTTACTTGGGTCAAAAAAAGATAATAAAGGAACTATTAAAGTTCCATAAGGACCACATCCAGCATAAAGTATATGTATCTTTTCATTTTTAAATTTCTGATGCAAGTCAGTTATAGCGTCAAATACTGCTCTTATATATTTTGTTGTTCTCATATAATCATTAATACAATCGGCTGCATTTGAAGCAGATAATGCAACTCCCGAATCCATAAAAGTATCTTGAGTTTGTTTATTTAAGTGTATTATTGGAGTAGGTAAACAATTTTGAAAGAAAACTGATAATAATAGTGATGCTTTAAATAAATTAGTATCTGTTGATTTCTTATTTATTAAAATATCTATTATTGTTTTTAATTCATCTTTTTTATTTATTGAATATTTGGTTATCTCAAGGTTTTCTGCTAATTTTAAAGAATTATTATCCCCCAAAATTCTCAATGACTTAATAACTTCATCTACATTTTTATCAGTGATATCTTTATTACCATATAAATGTAAAGTCTCTTTAAATCCACCTATTATAAAGAAATCTTTTATCCAATCGTTAATGTGACAATCTATGAGCAGGTGAATCCTGTCCTTATCTCCCTCATTAATAACACTATGTGAATTATTTGCATCTATGTAATAACAGCTACCTACTTTTAATTTATACTTTTTCCCCTCCAATATAAAATGGGTATTTTCATTTGTAGTAATAGGAATATGGAGTCTTGCATATCCCTTTTCAAAAGATGAGCCTTTATCACAATGTTCTTTGATTTTAGAGTTTGCTCCTAATTTCATAAATCTTACTGCTTCTATTTTTGTTTTAAAATTTTCTAAAATAGTTTGAATATAATTCATTTTTTGTAGTAAAGGGGTATCAAAATATTCTTGATTTTCTATAGCCACAATATCTCGAGTTTTTCCACTTATTGATTTTAAAGATGAAATAAGCCATGCTCCATCATATGCCTGAGTGTTAGGATGATTGACCCAGTCATTTTTATTTATGAGCTTTAAATCACTTAATAATTTTTCTATATTAAATTCAAATGGTAGTTCTAAAAAGTTTGGATTATTTATCATTTCTTAAATCACTAGGTATTGGGTATTCTTTATGTTTAACTGGAAAAGAAGCATAATATGCCGGAGTTGGTGGTTCTTTTAATTTCATAATATTATTTATCTCTTCCTCATCACTTTTTAGATCACTAGGATAGTCCTTTTTCCATTCATCTGGCCAATCAGATGAGTTTGCACGTCTAAGAACAAGTCCCATAAATCTCTTTCTTAATTCTGTCCATTCTTTTGATTGCTCATTATCTTCAATAATTCCTTCATAAGGTCGAATTTCTATATAAATAGTTCTCCTAACTCCTTTTGTTCTTTTTGGTTGTGAACCATGAAGAATCATCATATCTTGGATATTGATATCTCCTGCTTTTGCAGGAAACTCAACTACGTTAGGAATATCCCAACCATATTTTTCAGATAAACCTTGTATATCTTGCTTTTCATGTTGCGTATTTGGTACATATCTTAAACATCCATCATTTTCGCCTGAATCATCAAGAAATACTCCTACATTTAAATATGGATGAGTTCTAGGATGTTGTGCCCCTTGATGCCATATAACAATAGGGTGAGGGTGTTGATATTTATAAAGTATATCAACTTGCAAAGGAACGGCACCTTTCCCACATATATCTCTAAAAATAGCCATCATAGAAGAACTAGCCAATAAATCAAGTGTAGTATCCCAATCATTAGAAAAAATATCATCATATCTCATAAGACGATCGCCTACGGGATCTTTTACTATACAAGCACCATGAACTTCTTGGCTTTTTTCATGTGCTTCCATAATATTATCTTCAAATTTTTTTGCCATTGATTGTAGGCGATTTAACAAATCTGGAGATATGGCATTTTTAATACTGGTATACCCTCTACCAAAATATTCATCTTTTTGTTGTTTACTTATTTGAAATATTGACACTATACTTCCTTTATATTTTCACTTAATACTTGACAAATATCATGATTTACTAGAAAAATTTCTTTCTTATTTTTCCAATAGTTAACTATTGTTTTCTACTCTTACCATTGGAATAACGCCCATTTCTGTATCCGCTATAGCCATGAATTGACTTTTTATATTTACAACACCAACAGAGTCCATTCATTGTTGATAATATTTTCTTTTCTATTTAGACTTAGTTTTATCTTTGACCAAAGTCTAGGAAGATGAGCAATACCGAGTTTGCCTTTATGATAAGTTTCTAAAAGTTCACTGTCCACCTAAACCTCCTGATTAAAATTACTCGATGTATATAAAAAACAACTACTTACTTAAAATAGTATACAATATAAATGTCACAAAAAGAGTCACAAAAATGATATTTTAGTCTAGATTTTATTTGATTTTTGGTGAATAGATCTGAATTTAAATTAATAAATAATTCAATTTAGAAATAAAATTTAGTAAAAATGTAAAATTTAGTAAAAATATAAAATTTTTTAAAATAAAAAATGTTAGAATAAGTGAATCAATCATTAAATAAAGTGATAAATTAAAAGGAAAAACATGGCAACAGCAACAGCAAGACATATATTAGTAGATAGTGAAGTAGTTTGTAACGATATAAAAACACAAATTCAAAATGGAGAAACAACATTTGAAGAAGCAGCACAATCATATTCTGAATGCCCATCAGGTAATGAAGGTGGAGATTTAGGTTCATTTGGTAAAGGTGCTATGGTTCCTGAATTTGATGCAGTAGTATTTAATGATGAAGTTGGTGTTGTACATGGTCCAGTAAAAACTCAATTTGGATACCATTTATTAGAAGTAACTTCAAGAAAAGACTAGGTAGATATTATGGCAAAGTCAAAAGAACATAGTTTCGATATATCTGCAAAGTTAGATATGCAAGAGATGAAAAATGCGATGGTTCAAGCTCAAAAAGAAGTAGATAATCGTTATGACTTTAAAGGTATAGATAAAGATTTTGATTTAAGTGAAGGATCTAAAACTGTAACTTTATTAAGTGCTAGTGATAATAAAATTGATGCAATGAAAGACATTCTTATTTCTAAGATGAATAAAAGAGGTGTTTCTATTAATTCTCTTGAAGAACTTAAAAGTGAAGATGCTAGTGGAGGAAATAGAAAATTTACATATAAAATTGTAGATACTATTGAAGCTGACGAAGCAAGAATTATACAAAAAGAAATAAAAGAATTGAAATTAAAAGTTACTGCAGCAAATCAAGGCGATGAAATCCGTGTAAGTGGAAAAAATCTTGATGATTTACAAAAAGTAATGTCACATCTTAAAACTTTAGAAGATTTAAAAGCTCCTTTAGTTTTTGAAAACTTCAGATAATAGTCATATAAACAGCTACTAAAGAACTTTCTTTAGTAGCTAATCTTACTCATCTAAATTTCCAAAACAACTACCATATTGGCACTCCTTAAATAATTCTGCTAAAAATGAACAAATTAAAAAATACTACTTGACATTTAAAGACTCATTTGATATAATTTTATTAGCACTCATAGAATTATAGTGCCAAATTAAGAGAAAATGGTATAACATGATTGATAAAAAAGAGTTTTTATTAGATTCTATTATAAAAGCATATATAGCACATCTTGAACCAATTGGTTCTGGACAATTAAAATCTATGTATGATATAGCTTATTCACCTGCAACTATTAGAGGATACTTTAAAAAGTTAGGAGATGAAGGTTATCTTGCTCAAGAACATGCAAGTAGCGGTAGAACTCCTACAACAGAAGCATTAAAAGAGTATTGGGGCACTAGACTAAATATTAGACTTGACGTTGTTAATTATAATAGGTTAAATTTACATGCAAAACAAATTGGACTTACAGTATTTTTAAAAGAGCAACAAATAGAGGTTTTACATAGAGTTTTAAATATTGAAAACCTTTATTTACTTTTAGAATTTAGTTCATTTTCAATTACTATTAAATATAACAGTGCATTAGATAAGTTTTTAAACGACATGTGCGATTTAGAAGCTTTTAATGTTCTGGAAATTGCAAAACAAGTTGGAGCAACAGAATTATTTGTTGAACTTGAAAAGTATCTTTTTAATAGAGATTTTGAAATTATAAATATTAAAGAATTTTTACGACTTTGTGTAGATTATGATTTAGATGAGATTGATATAAGTAAGTTTTTAAATGGAAATATCATGGATAGAATTGATCCCGATATATATTTTCATGGAAGTGAAGGGCTAAACCAAATATTACCACATGGTTATATTGGAATAGTTCATGAAGTAATAATAAATAATAAAAAATTTAAAATGCTAGTAGTTGGTGAATTATCAAAAGACTATGAATATTTTTATAAAGGAATTATATAGATGAGTACAGAAGAAAATAAAGAGCAGGTTGAAACTGAAATTGTTGAACCAGAAGAGATCATAACGGAAGAAGTTGTTGAAGAAGAAGTAATCCCAGATGAAGAAAAATTTGCATCATTAGATGAAGAATTTAAATCTAAAATGGAAGCAAAAGTAGCAGCTGCAGAAGAAAAAGCAAAAGAAGCAGAAGATAAATTTTTAAGAACTCATGCTGATTTTGAAAATATCAAAAAAAGACTTGAAAAAGAAAAATATAATGCAATTGATTATTCAAGTGAAAAATTTGCGAAAGATTTATTAGCACCAATTGATGCTATGCAAATGGCAATTTTAAGTGCAAATGGTGATTTTGAAGCAGAACAAATAGTTGAAAAACTAAAAGAAGGTATTGAACTAACAGTTAAAGCATTCAATAAAGCATTTGAAAAACATGATATTACAGAAGTTGAATATGATGAATTTAATCCTGACTTTCATAATGCGGTTATGAAAGCAGATAGTGATACTGTAGAATCAGGACAAATTGTTATGGTTATGCAAAAAGGTTATAAGTTTAAAGATAGACTTCTTAGAGAAGCAATGGTATCTGTAGCTAATTAAATATAGCTATAAGGTAAACTCGTTTGCCTCGTGGAGATAAAATTGTAAAAAATTCACTTTTTTAGCAATTTTATTAGGAACGGAAATCATAGTGACCGCGATGTCAAAAAACTATTAAAAACAAAAAAATAACTAATAAAACAAGGAAATTAAATGAGTAAAGTAATAGGAATAGATTTAGGAACAACAAACTCTTGTGTAGCAGTATATGAAGGTGGAGAAGCTAAAATTATATCAAACAAAGAGGGTAAAAATACAACTCCTTCAATTGTTGCATTTACAGATAAAGGTGATGTTTTAGTTGGAGATCCAGCAAAAAGACAAGCGATTACAAATCCAGAAAAAACTATTTATTCTATTAAAAGAATTATGGGTCTTATGATGGATGAAGAGCATGCTAAAGATGCTATGGATAAAGTTGGTTATAAAATTGTAAATAAAAGTGGTGCAGCTGCTGTTGAAATTGATGGTAAAGTTTATACTCCTCAAGAAATTTCTGCAAAAATCTTAATGAAACTTAAAACAGATGCAGAAGCATATTTAGGTGCAACTGTAACTGATGCTGTAATTACAGTTCCTGCATACTTTAATGATGCACAAAGAAAAGCAACTCAAGAAGCTGGTACTATTGCTGGTCTTAATGTTTTAAGAATTATCAATGAGCCAACAGCTGGTGCACTTGCATATGGTCTTGATAAAAAAGGTGAAGAAAAAGTTATCGTTTATGATTTAGGTGGTGGTACATTTGATGTTACTGTTCTTGAAATCGGTGATGGTACATTTGAAGTACTTTCAACAGATGGTAATGCTTTCTTAGGTGGCGATGATTTTGATAACAGAATTATTGACTGGTTAGCGGATGATTTTCAATCAGAGTTTGGTATTGATTTAAGAAATGACAAAATGGCACACCAAAGACTTAAAGATGAAGCTGAAAAAGCTAAAAAAGAATTAAGTGCAACTGCTGAAACAGAAATTAACTTACCCTTTATTACTGCTGATGCAACTGGACCAAAACACTTAGTAAAATCTTTAACAAGAGCAAAATTTGAAGCTATGACTGATGATTTAGTTTCTGAAACATTAGATCATATTAAAGTTGCTATGAATGATGCTGGTTTAGATAACAATGAGATTGATGAAATTATCATGGTTGGTGGATCTACAAGAATTCCTAAAGCACAAGAAATTGTTAAAGAATATTTTGGAAAAGAATTAAATAATTCTGTTAATCCTGATGAAGTTGTTGCTGCTGGTGCTGCTATTCAAGGTGGAGTTTTAAAAGGTGATGTTAAAGATGTACTTTTACTAGATGTTACTCCTTTATCACTTGGACTTGAAACTTTAGGTGGAGTTATGACTAAACTTATTGAAAAAGGTACAACAATTCCTGTTAAAAAATCACAAGTATTCTCAACAGCTCAAGATAATCAACCAGCTGTTTCTATTATGGTTGGACAAGGTGAGAGAGAATTTGCTAAAGATAATAAATCATTAGGTCAATTTGAACTTTCTGATATTCCTGCAGCTCCAAGAGGTGTTCCTCAAATTGAAGTAACATTTGATATTGATGCAAATGGTGTTTTAAATGTATCTGCTAAAGATAAAGGTACTGGTAAAGAAAATAAAATTACTATTTCTGGTTC
>PJEL010001688.1_pt1 | contig 21566 bp, 20 predicted proteins | sample 1853271 | NCBI WGS metagenome assembly PJEL01 (sample SAMN08108733, study PRJNA415343) | Invertebrate metagenome, whole genome shotgun sequencing project. | host: Globobulimina | place: Sweden: Gullmar Fjord | collected 2015-08
CAGGACGATTTCAAAATGATCGAATCTTACATAAATAACAGTTTTAAAGTGGTTTCAAAGCAAGTGTCATTTTCTCTTTTTTTCTTAAAAATACGTGACGCTCAGTTTGGAACCAAAAATTAACTAATAGACCAACTATTTGCAACTATATTATAACTATATAAACCAAGAACCCCCATCAATCCACAGTTCCAATACAATCACCCCCCTACATAATTTTCATACTCTTTGATAAATAATGCCCATACTGTAATCATCTTCCAGAACATGCCTCATCGCTTCACCCTGATCCCCGTTGTCATAGTCATCTGGGAGTTGATGAACATTTTCTTTTAAATGATCCCAAGTTTTAAATTGCCTATCAAAGGTTACACAGGAAGTATAAACATGATAAAAAGAAAAACCGTTATGCCCAATTCCCTGTTTAATAGCGGCAGTAATACCTTCTGGATCACCAGCAAAAAGCCTTGCTACAAAACCTGCACCATAAGTAAGAGCCATCAAGGTTGCATTGAGAGGTTTATCAACACTTCCCAGTGGTGAAACCTTTGTCTTAAGTCCTGGCTGAGAACTGGGAGATGGCTGCCCCTTCGTCAGTCCATAAATGGAATTATCAAACAATATGTAATTAACATTTACATCTCTTCTGGCAATATGTGGTAAATGTGCTCCCCCAATGGCCAATCCATCTCCGTCTCCTCCAACCGCAAAAACAGTCAGATTAGGATTCCCCATTTTTACACCTGTAGCCACGGGAAGTGATCTACCATGAGCCGTGTGAAGTCCATAGGTATTAACAAAAAACGGGTAGCGCCCTGCACAACCAATACCTGAAACAGTCACAATATTGTGATGGGGAATTTGGAGCTGTTGAATTGCGTTATTTATACCCTGATGGATACCAAAGTAACCACAACCAGGACACCAAGTAGGTAAATTTCCAGACCGAATAGAAAATATATCAGACTTATCAATACTACTCACTTGTTTGGCAAGATTTTTTCCTGAAGTTTTCACCAGCTATTTACTCCAACATTTTATTACAATCAATTTATAGCACCCAAGATATATTTTTTTACCCATAAAAAGATACAAAGAAAAACTTCTGCTAACTTAAGCAATCACCTCTTCAATCTTTGTAAACACTTCCTGAGGAGTAATCGGTTGCCCTGTTGCCAAATTGAGACGAATAATTGTTTTATTTGTCAAGCCTTCCAGCAGGGTTGATAACTGTCCCTGGAAATTCAATTCTGGAACCAATATTGTTTCACATTTATTCATAAAAGTCTGAATTTGCTCTTTGTGAAGGGGAAATACTGTAGCAATTTTCAAGGCACCTACTAAAATACCTTTTTGGTATGCCATTTCGGCAGCTTCTAAAGCCGCACCAAAACTTGATCCCCAGGAAATAACCCCTATAGTCTGCTTCTCTCTGTAAAAAAACTCCTCTGGACAAGGAAGATCAGCCAACGCTGACAACACTTTACGATGCCTTTTAGCACTCATTTCCATATGAGTATCTGGCCCGTAATCGGGTTTTCCTGAAGCATTAACCTCAAGCCCTGTAGTTGTAAAAATATAACCTTCCATTCCTGGTATCGATCTGGGGGAAACACCTGAAGTGGTGACCTCAAAACGCTGGTAAATATCTTTATCATCCTGCCTGGGATAAAGATTCCCGTCAAATAACACTTCACGGTCTGGCTCAATTTCAGGAACTGTTTCAACCCGATTATTCAAGAAAAAATCTGTCAGGATAATAACAGGAATTTGATATTTTTCAGCAAGTTGAAAACTACGGGCTGTAAAACTATAGCATTCTTCCACATTTGATGGAGCTATTACAAGTCTTGGAGAATCACCAGGCCCTCCGTAAACAGCAGCATGGAGATCAGATTGTTCTGTTTTGGTTGGCAGTCCTGTGGCAGGTCCTCCCCTTTGTGCATCTATGATAACAGCTGGAATTTCTGCCATAATTCCATGGGTAATTAACTCTGTCATCAACGCAAAACCAGGGCCGGAAGTAGCAGTCAAAGCTCTTGTACCAGAAAAAAAACTACCCAGTACTGCACCAATGGCTGATATCTCATCTTCCATCTGAATAACTGAACCACCTTTTTCTGGAAGTTTTTTGGCAAGAAGTTCCATAATCGGAGTAGCAGGAGTTATGGGATAGCCAAAATATAATCCTAAATCTGCATCCAATGCCCCTTGGCATATTGCTGCATTCCCTGAAAGCAACTGTGTTTTTTCAATTTCTTTTTTTTCTAATCTTTGGCAAACCTTGCGAATATAATCCTTATAGTTTTCACTTATATAAGTAAACCCAGCATCAAAACTCAAAAGGTTTGCTTCAAGAACGGCTTTACCTTTACGCATAAATTTCTTTTCAATTGCGCAGTGAAAGGCCTTAGTATCCATGGAAAATAATGCAGCAACTGCCCCTAGAGCTGTTAGGTTACGACCTCGGCGACTACCACTTGATGCAGTAGCAAGATTCCCAAATGGAACACCAATAAGTGAATGGGAAGCCTTGACATGAGCTGCCATAGATTGCCCCTCATCAAGTAACGTTTGTGGACCATTGTCGAAAATCACAAGACTGTCCTCATCCAAATATGGGATTCTGGAAAAAGATTGCTGATCATCAAGTGAAATAAGAACCTGAGTTTTTTCATTTAGCGCCACCATCTTCCTGTTACCTATTCGCGATCGTGTCACACAACGGCCAAAACCTCTAATTTCAGCAGGATAAGAATCAAACGCCATGATAGATAATCCACTTTCAGCCATCGCATCATTTAAAAGTGCTCCAGCTGCAATGGTGCCGTCACCGGACATCCCGCATATTTCAACAGTTAAATCAATATCTGACATATTAATACTCCAGCCACCATGATGTATTCACACTCACACCTGCCAAATCAAAAACTGATTCTGGCTCCACGCTTTTTTTTACATGACCAAGCAAATTTTGGGCTGCTTGACGTCCAAGCTTTTCAGCATTCGTATAACCAATGGATATCCAATAATCATTGATAGCTGGATGATATATTTGTGCACAATCACCTGTTGCGTAAATACCTGAAAAATCAGAGCAAAGAAATTCATCTACCAGAATTCCTCTATCTATAGCCAACCCGCTGGACGCAAGAAATCGGATATCCGGGACAAGACCAAAAAATGCACCCACCATCCCGACATCTACAGTGGCATGATTATCCAGGCTGACCTGACACTGACCATCTGGCAATGCCCTGATCCCATTTACCTTGCTCTTTGGCAACACTTCAACTCCGTTATGCTGCAACTTCTCAGAAGCAGCTTGAAATAAAGAATCATCTGCCCTCATTGGCCAGAAAGCACCATCATCTAGAATAAACAAGACCTTTTTATTCATCTTCAACAGCACATTAGCCACAGAAAAAGATGTCAGATCTCCACCAATTATCAAAACAGATCCAGCCTGTTTAAGTTTTTTGCTCCATCGTCGAGCATCTTCCACTGTTTTCAGGGTATACATCAAATCCTGCACACTTTGCAGTCGTTCCGGAATGAGAGGTTTTCCTCCAACAGCTATAATAAGCCCATCAAAAGAAATAACTTCCCTATGAGAAAGGGTTATGGTCTTTTGCAAGGCATTGCATGCAACCACCTCCTGGCCATTTCGCAACTTAATATTGTGTTCGTCATACATTTGTAAAGAACAACTGGCCAGTTGCTCTCTTGTTATACCTCCAGCAATAAAATTCGGTAGTTTATGCGCGCAGTAGCCGCTCTCCCTGTATTTACTAATTACAGTTATCTGTGCTTCCGGATCATGGTGACGCAGGGTAAAAGCTGCCTGACTTCCGGCAGGACCGCTGCCAATAACAACATAATGCTGATTTGTCATGCTACTTCTCCACTTCTCTTATCCTTTCAACAAGTTCAACTTTTGTTACCGAGATGCAGTCAACCGGACAAACGCGTAAACATTCTCCACAACGAATACACCTGGAATTATCAATCACGATAGCATTGACATCGTTCCAACTTGATGTTTCAACCAAATTACTGACAGCTCCTTCAACTCCTAACTCAACCTGCTTCACTAATTTGATACAGTCACGCGGTGCAACGTCAACACAATATCGGCAATAGATGCATTTTTTAATATCTATTTCGAAGTGGAGATAACAAAGATAACATCTCATTGCCTCCTTTTCTGCCAAATCCTGATCATACCCGGTTTCCACCTCTGAAATCATTGACCCCAGACGTTCAGGTCCATTTTCCAATGTTGGAATAGTGTTTCTGGATGTAAAGTTCCAAGTAAACTCCCTATCAGTGGTATTCACCTGTTGCATTTTCACCATTTTTTCTCGAAAAGGCCTATCACTCAAATCACGAGCTATTGTTTCTGCAGCATCCCTGCCACTTGCAATAGCTTCAATGACAGTTGATGGCCCTGTTTGATAATCACCTGAGACATAGAGCCCTTTAGTAAAGGTTGAAAATATGCTGCCACCTGTGTGAATGGTTTCCTGGTCTGATTCAAGGCTGGCCACATTGATCTTTTTTGGCTGTTGGCCTGTAGCGACAATAACAGTGTCTGCCAGTAAAAAAAACTCGCTGCTGTTTAAAGTTTCTATTTTTCGCTTTCCATTTTCCTGCATCTTTCCAGGTTTAGTTCTAACAAACTCTACCTTCTCAACCTTATTCTCACGGCCAATAATTCTTTTACATACCATTAAAGATTCTATCTTGATATCTTCAGATTTTGTCTCAAAAATCTCATCTCTTGTAACCGATAAGTCCTGCTCCGTACGACGCAAACATATTGTTACATTCTCTGCACCCAGTCGCAAAGCAGAGCGGGCGCAATCAAAAGCAGTAAATCCTGCTCCAATTACCAGGACATTTTTTCCTACAGTGGGTTCCTGGCCTTTGCATACCTGAATCATAAAATCCAAACCGCAGTACACACCGTTTAAATCCTCACCTGTTACGTCCAACTTATTGCCACTGTAACAGCCTGCAGCAAGAAGAACCGCATCATGAGAATCAAGCAATGACTCAAGTTGTACATCTTCCCCAACTTTGAGACCCGTTTTCAAAGTAATTCCTAAAGACAAAAGATTGTCAATTTCTTCCTGGATTATATCTCTTGGAAGCCTGAACTCAGGGATACCATAACGAAGCATACCACCTGGCTCATCAAAGGCTTCAAATATAGTGACTTGGGCACCAATCAAAGCTAAATCATGGGCAGCAGCGAGTCCTGCTGGACCTGCTCCAATAATGGCAATATCTTTTTGTAGAGAGTTTATCAGTGGCTGCAATTTAAGTTTTCCACTAACATTTAGATCTGCCGCAGCTCTTTTCAGGTGACAGATATTAACGGGATCGCCTAACTCATCTTCACCATGACGGCACGCATCCTCACAGGGTCTAGAACAAATCCTGCCTAAAACACCTGGAAAAAGATTAGCCATGGTATTGACTTGATAAGATTTGCCATATGCCTTTTCATAGACCCAACGTATATAGGCAGGAATATTTGTGGCAACCGGACAGGAAGCCTGGCAGGGAATATTTACCTTTGTGTAGATAAAATCCTCTTTGTGAGTTGAATAGAGAATTTTTTGCTGCTCTATTGTTCCTTGTGACATAACCTTTCCCAATAAATAATTAATACTCTCGCAAAAAAAACAGGATCCACTCAAGTGTCATTTGAAGTAATCAAGTTAAGCTAAAAATCTTAAATTTTATAGTCCATTACATATATACAGTTTTCTCCAATCATCCTTAGCCATATGGTTTACACGTTTTCCCGACGCCATCTAGAACTGACAGCATGAAATCAATCCCTGAAAATATTGTAGTGAACTAATATAGCATATTCTTTTGAAATGTATCCCAGCTTTTTAAATGATAATTATTACTATTCCCTTTCAGCTGGTTTTCATTTGTCTCAGCAAGTGCAAAAGAGCCGTCTGCCTGTTGGCTGTATCTCTATTTCTAATCGCCATTGCAAGAGCTCGACGTGTCCCAACAAATATTGCCAGTTTTTTAGCCCTGGTAAGACCAGTATATACAAGATTGGAAAATAGCATTTTGTAATGCTGAGTCAATATCGGCACGATCACTACATCAAATTCACTACCTTGCGACTTATGAATAGTTATAGCATAAGCTGTATCCAACTCTGTAAGCTCTTCACGTTTATACTCAACAACTCTCATATCAGGATAAAACATAACAGAACAAGAAAGCATTACATTGTCAATTTTCTCTATACGACCGATATCACCATTGAATACATTGAGATCATAATTATTTCTCCTGTGTATTACCCGATCACCCTCCCGGAAAATCTTTTCACCAACAGTCAGTTCTTTTCTCCCTTGCCCAGCCGGATTCACAGCTCCCTGTACTATTCTATTAAGATTTGCAGCGCCCATACTTCCCCTGATCATTGGCGTTAATACCTGAATTTCAGAAGATCTACCTAAGTATTTCGGTATCCATTGTGAATACAAGTTTCTCACTACATCCACAGCTGTTAAACCGTAGTAGAGCGAAGACCAGGGGTGAATTTTTTTTTGCACAGCTAGCAGCATTTCTGAAGCAGATTCTGTATTAAGTACAGTCTTAATATTTACATGACGAAACTTATCGGGTATCTGAAATCTATCTTTTGTATTACCAGCTGTGGTTGTATCAAATTCATAGGGATTAATTTCAGACAAGCAACTTTCCCGGTCTTCAATGGAGTTATAATATTGTTTCACTTTAGAAATAAAACGTAACTGTTCCTGAGTTACCTCATCAGAATCTATAAAAAAACAGTCTTTATTCTTCCATACTGCTGGATCTTTAAATGGTGATTGGATGGCTGGAATGTTGCCCTTATTAATGCTATGTGCATATTGGATAATCTGAGATTTCTGCGCCTGTCGAAAAATCTTAGTTAAATGAAAACTGGGAACAGTGGAAGAATAGATTATATCACGTAGAACATTCCCTGCCCCAACAGAAGGCAACTGATCTGCATCCCCAATCAGCAAAACGGAAGTGTCACTGGATACAGCGCGAAATAAAGATGCACTTAGGGAAATATCCAGCATGGAACATTCATCGACAATGATAAAATCAGCTCTCAGAGGATTTTTCTCATCACGTTTAAAGCCACCACCCTGGTATTCCAACAGGCGATGAATTGTCTTGGCCTCAATTCCGATGACTTCACACATACGTTGAGCAGCTCTACCTGTTGGCGCAGCAAGCAATATTGTTGTACCTAAATTTTGCAACAAAGCAACAAGCACTTTTGTTGTGGTAGTTTTGCCACACCCAGGACCACCCGTAAGAACAGAGCAATGTTGATTGGCAATGTCCACAACTGCAGCCATTTGCTCCTTACTTAAACAAATATTTGCTTGGGCCTCATAGTGTTTCATCCACTTTATGATTTTCGCCCGGTCCACATTTCTAAATCTTACCTGGGAAGAGAGTCTCTGAGCACAGTATTCTTCATCGTAAAATAAAGTCTTTGAATAATAGCAACTCAGAAGCTTCTCTGGATTTGTGGGATTTGGCAAAGAACGGACTTTCAGAAGATGTCCTATTTCCATAGCTTGTAATTGAGTATCTATTGCACCAGAGATATCACGCTCCAGTAATTCCCCAGCCTGACTGCAGATTTGATCACGGGTAAGGTAACAGTGCCCCTGTTCCCTACTCGCTGACAACAAATGCCTGATTGCAGCAGTCAATCTGATATCGCTTTCCGGAGGTATACCTATTGAAATAGCAACCCTGTCAGCAGAAAAAAAACCTATCCCATAAAAATCCTGAGCCAAGCGGTAAGGATTCTCAGTAACAAGAACAATGGCCTTGTCCCCATAACGCTTGTAAATTCTAACAGCAAAAAGTGTTGAAATTTCATGTGATTGCAGAAACATCATAACATCGCGAATAGAGCGATGCTCCTGCCAGGCAGAGGTGATTGAGCTCAGTTTCTTTTCAGCAATTCCTTCAACTTCCGTTAATCGCTCGATATGTTGTTCAAATACATCCAATGTTTGATTTGCAAAATGGGAAACTATCTTTTTGGCAGTCTTTGGTCCCACTCCTTTTATGAGACCTGAACCCAAATATTTTTCCAAAGCAGCAGCAGATGCTGGCTTTCTTTCACATGCACTATCAGCTTTGAACTGTCGACCATAAATTTTATGATCAGTCCAATTGCCGACAAATTCCATAGTAGCTCCTGCAAAAACCGAAACCTGATGCACTGTAACCTTTACGACGTCCTGGTAGGAATCAAATAATCGTACGCGTAAAACAGACCAACCATTCTCCTGGTTATGAAATGTTATCCCTTCGACAACACCCCGAATTTTTTCCTGAATAGTTATTTTTTGCATTCTAAAGACAATGAAATTGAAAAAAATAAAGCTGAAATAGCATAAAAATTAAAAAAAACCTTTCTTAAAAAGAATAGGTATGACCTATAATTCTAGTAATTCGAGGAAAACAAATGAAAATCAGTAAAAAAAAGTGCGCAATACCCCAAAAAAGCCCCATGGGGACCTTGACCTTTCCGCTAGGAATGGTATGATACTAATAATTACATTTTAGGATAATCAACGCGTCTTCTTTTAATCATATTTATTTTCTCTAATATAAACAAATAGTTACAATGAGCTTCCTTGAAGGACTACTCTGGTTGACACTAAATATCTACCACGAGGCTCGAAGCGAGCCCCGCGTAGGTCAACTTGCTGTAGCGCATGTCACCCTTAATCGGGCAGTGCAAAAAAATCAAAGCGTGGAAACAATAGTCACAGCTCCTTATCAATTCAGCTGGACCATCACCAAAAAATCCTACCTTCCAACAGAGCCAGGTGCATTCATAGACTGCATGGAATCTGCATTGGAGGCTATGACCAGTAAAGACTTCACCAATGGTGCCACATTTTATCATCGTAACGACATCCGTCCACGATGGTCAAGAAAAATGACTTTTATAAAACAATACGGATTGCATAAATTCTATCGCGACTAAGCTGGGCAACAAATACATTTCACTGCGATAATCAAACTATTTATGGTAATTGTGACCAGCCTTAATACTGCAAGCGCGATAGAGTTGTTCAAGTAAAATAAATCGTGTCATTTCGTGGGTAAAAGTTAGTGCTGACAAAGACAAGGTCATGTCAGCACGATCCAAAACACTTTGATGTAATCCAGCATGACCACCTATTAGAAAATAAATGCTCTGCAGAGACTGAGACTCCCATCTTTCCAAGACAGTCGCAAGTTGTTTGGAATCCGGCTGTTTTCCTTCTGGATCCAGAGCGACACAGTAAGACGCCTTCCTACAATGTTCCAAAAGAAGTGCGGCATCATTACGTTTCAAGGTCTCCTCTGGCATTTTCTTTGAATACTTTTCCTTAAGCACCACTATCTCCACAGGGACATAGCGTCTTAAACGGGCTGCATAGTCATCTATTGCGGTTGCCAGATATTTTTCCCGGGTCTTACCCAGAAAGAGAAATACTAATTTCATGGCACATCTTTCAAATTATTGTGTTGTTCCAATACAGATCTCAGTATCTCGCAAAACTCTTCATAACCCATTTCCTTGTTTATACCGGGGCAGGATTCTCGAATTGTTTCAAAATTATTCGCATCAGACAAAATACTTGGATGCAAGGGCCATTGCCTGCATCTCCAAGGGCGACCTGTATGAACTTTGCACCCAATAGAATTATCATAGAAGATGCAATGCCCATCGACTACTTTCATCTGCACGATATTACCGGTTACCCGCCAGAACTTTTCGCGAACCTCAACTTCACTCAAACCCAAACTTTCAATCATTCGTTTCTGATCAGCTCCATCAAGTGATACCGTTGTCTCTCCGTGACAACAAAAACCACACTGAGCACATTCAAATATCATGGGCAGCAATTTATTATTTTTTCCACTATCCAAAGACATAAAACCTCTCTTTGTGAATCATATATTGTTAACAAAATACAACAATTGACACTTTTCTTTCATGATAAACAATGATATTTCATAGCTGAGAAATATATCTGCCACGCATATTTTGTTAGATTGTCGACAAATCCTAAAAACCTGAACTTGATTCTTCACTCATTTATAAACAACGCTCACAATTTTTTATTGTTCATACATTACAAATAAAATATCACGATGTAATGTTCAAACCATACTATTTAGCGAGTAGAGAGTACACTGAGTGATAAACGAATGGAATAAAAAAACAGGATGGGAAAAGCAATATTGAAGATGTAATAATTGTTACCTTCAACCCAAATTAAAAATTCACTCTAACAACTGTGTAAACAGTTTAATTTGGGCAGAAAGTAGAGTTGGCAGTATTTACAATTATCTTTTTGTTTATTGCTCAATGGTATCTTTTACCCAGGAAAGAGCTGCTGCAATTGTTGGAAAACCAACAGTACTGGTAAGCAATAAAAGAGTGTGAAATATCTCTTCAGGAGAAGCTCCTGCCTCTAGGGCTCTTTTGGTATGAGAGTGAACAGCTCCCTGAGAACGACTTGTTGCTGCCCCTGCCAACTGAACAAGTTGGATAGTTTTCTCATCAAGAGGCCCACAATTTTTCAATTCTTTACCAAGTTGTTGATGTGCCTTCATTACATCAGCAAAATCTTTCATTAACCAATTATAATTACCAGGTAGTTGAGACATTCTTTTCTCCTTTATTTATAAACCACATGGAGGAATTATTTTAATTCCAACCACAAGCGAATTACGAAATAGCTCCATAATTTCAAAAGTTGTTACCTTTTTCTATTTAAAAAATTTAATCCAATTTTCCAGGTGCCAGCTCTGGATAATCAAATATAATTTTTCGTCCTTTCAACCCGTTCTGAAGAAAAACTAATAAAAACTTTTTCTCTTCTATTGTTAAACCCAGCGGCGTAATACCACTGCTTGCGCCACCTCCTTTATCAAAAAAATCAATCACCTCTTCAAGTGTTTGAAACACACCATTGTGCATGTAAGGCGCAGTCAAACTAATATCTCTTAAAGTTGGAGTCTTAAAGGCTTTCCAATCTTTATCTTGCTTAGTAATTAAATAACGACCAGGATCCTCATTAAGATTTCTAAAATCTTTATAGTTATTTAATTTGGCTACAAAACGTAATGTCGCCACAACCCTTGAATTATTTTGTAACTCCGAATTTTCAGGAACACCCAGAGCATGAAATTTATCATCAATTAGATTCACACCATAATGACATTTTGTGCAATTACCTTTGCCGGTAAAAATTTGAAATCCCTTAAGCTCTTCAGCGGAGAGACTTTTCTTGTCACCTAAGAGATACTTATCAAGAGGGGAATCAGCAGAAATGAGAGTACGCTCAAAGGAGGCTAAGGCTAAGCCAATCCTCTCCTTTGTAATCTCATTATCTCCAAAGGCTTTTTTGAAATCAAGCAGATACTGAGGCACTGTCCTGATTTCCTCTTCAAGATAATCCAGGTTTTGATTCATCTCAAAGGCCGACATTATGGGAAACAGAGCCTGTTCCTCAATTGATTCGGAACGCCCGTCATGAAAAAGATAACGACTGTAAATAAGGTTTATAAGCGTCGGTGCATTCCGCCAATTCTTGGTTGTAGGATAATTAAAGGAAATTGCTTCCCCATCAGTAAATTGGTAATCAGGCATATGACAAGAGGCACAACTCATAGTACCGTCACCGGAGAGACGTCGATCAAAAAATAATCTTTTACCCAGTTCCACCTTAAACTTAGCTGGAAAATTATCACGGTTTTCAGCTACAGTAGTCAACGGCAGGAGTTGCCCCTGACTAAACACCAGTGAATGATTAACAGCCACGATTAACAGAATTCCCAATAATACTGGTAAAAGAAGTTTAACGTTCATTGCTTAACTCCTCATCAAGTATTTTTTTCAGGAATTCATAGGAACGATGCCCCTCAACCTTGCGTCCATTAATCAAATATGTAGGTGTATTGAATATATTATTCCTTAATGCCAGCAACCTGTCTGCTTTTAGCTGTTTCTCAAACCTTTTACTATCAATATCTTTTGTAAACTGTCCAACATCTAATCCCAGATCAACAGCATATTGAATCAACTTCTCCCTGGCCAATACAGGAGATTCAGCCAACAGTTTATTATACATTTCCCAAGCCTTTCCCTGAGATGCTGCAGCAAGGTATGCCTGGGCAGCGACGCGGGCATAAGTCCGGTACTCATAAGGATAATTTTTTACTACAAGTCGAACATCTTTTTTATAATCATTAAGTATTCTTTTTACGGTCGGACCGGCCGCAACACAATGAGGTCATTGAAAATCAACAAATTCAATGATTGTAACAGGAGCTTTTTCAGGTCCTATTACCGGTGAAGAACCAACAGGAAGGAATAGACGTTTTTCATCTCCATCAGCAAAGGCACTCAAACTACTCAAGAAAAAAAACATAACGGCAAACAGATGCAATCTTCTTTTCAACATGACATCACCCTTTTCGTTATCCTTCCCCTGATAAAGAACAACAGAGAAGAATAAAATCAACCTGTTTTAAATATTCAACATGGACTTTAAATTGCTCATACATCGTGAAAAATATCTTGAAAAATTGTCTTTTCGCCCAATCTCGGAGTTATGATCAAAGTTTACTCTCAAGATATCCGCTATATGCCTGCGATAAATTTAAAATTTAAAATTTTCCAGCCCACTATTATTATAGCAACAAGACGATCAACTATTGTAACACCTCAGCTTCAGAAGCGAGAATTGCCTGACCAATTTTTGCAAGTCCTGCGTAAAACCCCCCTTTGCTATTATCCATATCTTCCCGTTCAAGATCTTTAAAGAACAAAGGCATCCATGGAATCACATGTTCACTCAAACACTCTTCCAGAGCTTCCTCCCATAGGCCCCCTTCCTGTTCAAACAAGTGGCTTATCTGTACAACTGTATCAAGGACAAATACAACATGATCCTCAAAGTCTTTAAATGCGTTCTTTTCTGGTACAAGTTCCCATTTTCTTAAAAACCTGCGGAAATCTACCAAAGCAGCCCCTTGACGATTCCCATTGATATATTGACTTGCATAAGCCTCCAATTTAGGTTTAAAAGGATCGCCTAACAAAAAATTGTAACTTGAGCAGATAAAAGCATCGGCCTCTTCAGCTGTGTGCTTTTTAAAAAAATCATCCAGTAAATTCCAACCTTCTGAAAACTCTTCATAATTAGTTTTTTGCGGCGGATCGGTTGCCTGTTCAGCTAACGCCTTAATTAAATCTCCAGAAGGAGTATCCTGCAAACAGGTGCGCAATAAACCATAGTATTCAACATGAACATCCATATTCTCTCCTAATACTCTGTAAGGGCAACAACAACACGGCAATCTGGACAAAACTCGAGATGATCCAGGTCCTGCATTCCAAGTTTTTCCTGTAAACGGGCAGCAACCGACTCAACAGCCTTACGGGTGGCAAAAACCTTATCGCATTTTCGACATGACACACCTTCCACCTTAGCCATTGGAACATTTGTAAACACTTCTAAATTCCATCGTAAACCAGGTACAACCTGAACAGCTTTTTCAGGACAGACTCTCTTGCATAACCCACATCCTATACAATTAGCTTCCTGAACCATTATAGTCATATTATCATCATCGCTAGTCAATGCATCAACCGTGCAGGCATCAACGCATGCACCACATCCAGAACATGACTTTTCATTAATGGCAATTTGGCCAAAAGGGCCATCAAGAGGAGGAAATTCTCCAGAAGTCTCACTAATAAAAGGTTTCAGCAAAGATACAAGTGATGCATGTTTGTTGCGCCAGTCAACATCTGCTTTGTCCTTAAAACTGTTAATTCCTGAAAAAACAGCTTCATTTCCAGCAGTATCTAAAGCTAGATACTGTGACATATCAGCCCTTTTCAATACTTCCTGAACACAATCAAGCTGACTTTTATTTGCATTAGCTTGACATGAACAAGGGGAAAGAAAAACTGATTTGGCACCAGCATTACAAGCCGCAAGAAGATGTCCTGCATCCAATAATGCTTTCTTAGGCAAAGGAAATGCAGCATGTCCTTGTATAGTTTCTTCACCACAATCCTGACAGGTAATTGAGACAGGAAGTACATCTCCCAACGTGATTACAAATTTCTCTAAAGCCTTTCCCCAGGCGCCATGTGTAAACGGCAATGAAGACAAGGCACCACTTGGACAAGCTGATACGCAGGCAAAGCAACCAATGCAAAGATCATGGATAACAGCTATCTTATTTCCATCAGATACAAGCGCATTACCAGGGCAGACCTGTATACATTCTTGACAACCTTTGATTTCTGCATACCCATGAACACATTTTTGTGGCTGATAGGAGATGGAACAAGATGCCTCAACAGATTCTTCAGAGGCAAAGGCTAGGGCATTTATACCCGTTGCAAAAAGATCATTCTGATCTGCAGGGAAATACAATCCTGGTCGACTGACACCGTCTTCTTGATACATGACAACCTGATCAGCCTGCAATACCATTTGTTTTCTATCAAGATCAATGGCTCCAATAGTTGAGCATGCCTTTACACATTCCAGACATTTATCGCATTTCTCTTCATCAAGATGATAAAATTCATCGAGAGCCCCTTGAGGACAGCATTCTACACAGGCATTGCAATTGACACAGAGTTGAGGATCAACCGGTGTTTGACAATCAACCAACACCTCGAAATCACCAAGCTTTCCACGAACTCCAGCAACAGTACCACATAAAATATCAACACCACTGTCAACCATTTTGGTACACACTGCAATGACATCCAGATATTCAGATAAATGTGTAGCAACCTCAGAGATATCTGGGCCAGCAACTACAAGCTTTGCACCAACTGGAATAGTGAGAGAGGGAACAAACCTCCGGTTTTCAAGTAAGCATGAAGCTGCTTCAGCATATGCACATGCTACTCTGGAGACATCTTTAACCGGGACAGAAGCTAGTAAATCTTTCAGATCCCAGGCAACAATATTATCTTGTTGAACATCCAAACCTGTCAAGGCATCCCTGAGATGTCTATTTTCTTTTCCACAACCAACAAACAAGCCATCTTCTATCGTACCAAATTGCTCCAGGACTTCATCCCGATCACGACAGAAAGCATGAGTAAAAACAGGGTCTATACCATCAGACAACAATCCCTGTATAACTGAATCCTGATAAGAAATAGTATCATTACATGTACAAAAAACTGCTTTCATAAACTATATCTCTATGAAAATTAATTAATACAACTGAAGCGTATTCCTCTCCTGAAAACAAACGAGGGAGCCACAGCTTACCTGTTTCTCCCTCGTTTTAATCGCCTTGTTGCCTTCTTAATGTATAATTCACAAACGTGGCTATCCGGATAACATGTTCAAGCAAAATTAATCCAATCAATATACCGGCATTAACATAATTGGAATCTGATTATTCCCGGATAATTATCTTTCAATATCATGTTACAAAAAGACTCAACCTTCAGGACTAACATCAAGTTCGCCTTTCTCAACGAGCTCCTCATACTCACCGGGAAATTCCTGTTTAAGCTCCTCAACAGGAATCATACCCGTAAGCCATACCTGATTTACTCTCGGACGGCCGTGAAGTGTATGCACATGAAAAACATGCCAGATATAGATAGCAAATAGCGCAAGCACAGCTTCCCAACTGTGAACAACCCATGCACTTTCTATAACAACCCCACCAAAAGACTTCGGAAACCACAGAAAAAAACCAGATACAGTCATGAGAAAAATACCAAGTGCTCCAGCCCAGAACTCCATCTTATGCATATAACTGAAATGCTTGAATAGAGGTTTTTCCTCTGACAACCCGAGCAAATGCTTAATGTCGACTATTGCCTCGGTGAAATCACCCCCACTGGGCCATAATCCACCTTTAAAGCCACTGGAGAACTCTTTGCAAAGTGCCCAGATAGCAAACCCAAAAGCATCCACGCAAAGAACAATCCCACTAATACGATGAATCCACTTGGTAACATCATGGCCACCAAAAAAATTAGACACACCCCACCATTCAAATTTCAATGGTAGACCGGTAACAATACAGATAGTAAAACTGACCAAAACAATTCCATGGACCCAGACAAAATAACTTGGGAATCGACGAATTTCCTTTCCATTCATCAGTCATCCTCCCTTCTTGATTTGACTATATCCAAAAAAATATATGTTCCACAAAACAGCGCAAAAACAGAAATTAAAATCTTATAAAACCCGCGAATCAAATCCGGGATAACACTGTCCGGGGCAGTTTGATGTACCAGCAGGTTATCAGAACTATAACTTGCCAGCTTCAACTGATTCTCTCCATGACAATCACCACAGACACTGACTATAGCAAAAGGATTATCCTTGACATGGCAATTCTTGTCACAGGAAATAAGTTTTTCATCCTTTGTTAGCTTATGCGCTGGCCAGTCATTTCTATCATCAAAATCACGGATAGCGACCTGTTTCTTTTCACCCTTGGCCAACAATATTTTCTGGCCTTCGGCATGACAACTATTACACTCTACCCTTTCTGTCTCTTTAAAATGCAGGCGACAGGCATTTGTTTTGTCACGAATTTTTTCCCATGTATGACAATCCTGACATCGCTTGGCCCCAAGACTAGCCAGGTCATCTCTGGCCTTTATCCGCTGATCTCCTTCGGGCGTAGCAACGAGTTCACTTACCAATTTGTCATTGAAACCAGGATGACAATCTTTAGTATCGCACTTACGTCCGACAATACCTTCCTTGAATCTATAATGAGCTTTTTTGGCCTTATCTTTCCAATTTGGGTTTGAGCTTGCAACTTCGACCCAAAACACCGATGATCCTTTATCTGTTGTTTTGGGGGATAAATATTTGTATTTTCCTTCAGCCAGCGGTTCCTTTTCTTCCTCCCCTGAAACCGGGGTGGAATATGCCTGGGAAACCTGAAAAACTAACAGGGCAATCACCCAGAACACAACTGGCACGAATCGGACCTTGTAAGTCTTCATGGCGTGACTCCTCCTTGGAGTAATACTAAGCGGGAGATGTGATCAAACACATCTCCCGTTGCTCCAGTCATTTCTAGAGGGTCTTTTTGTATGCCCTTTTCCAGCCCCAGGCATTAAGCTCCGAACCACGACTCATGGCACGTTTCTTAAAAGCCTTAGCTATATCTTGGGCATCACCACCCATCAAGGCTTTGGTGGCGCAGGCAGACACACAGGCTGGGAGTTTACCTTCTGCAATACGGTTAGAACCATATTTTCTCTTTTCAGCCGCAGAAAAATCTTCCTCAGGGCCTCCAGCACAGAAAGTACACTTATCCATCACACCTTTTGAACCAAATGCTGATTCCCTTGGAAAACTCGGTGCTCCAAAAGGACAGGCAAACAGACAATAACCACAGCCAATACATTTATCTTTAGAGTGCAGCACGATACCGTCATCGCGCTGGTAAAATGCTTCTGTCGGACAGACAGCAGCACACGGAGGATCAGAACAATGCATACAGGCCATGGAAACGGAAGTCTCTCCATCCTGACCTTCACGGATTGTTACCACCCGACGGCGATGAACACCGCGAGGAACATCATTTGCGTTTTTACAAATAACAGTGCAACCGTCACAATCTATACAGCGACTGGCATCACACAGGAATTTCATTCTAGCCATCATGGACCTCCTAAGCCTTACTTATTCTGCAGAGTCCTGTCTTGGTCTCCTGCATCTGAGTAACGATATCATAGCCGTAATTAGTTACAGTATTAGCCGATTCACCAACAACGTATGGTGCTGTCCCTTCAGGAAACTTATCAGCCTTACTCACACCTTCAAATACAGCACCCCAATGATAAGGCAAGAAGATTGTTCTTTTATCCACCCTTTCAGTTCGCTTGACCTTAATCTTAATTTTTCCGCCCTGAGGGCTTTCAACCCAGATCCAGTCCCCTTCCTGCAACCCATAATCATTTGCAGTAACAGGGTTAACCTCAGCATACATTTCCGGTGCCAGCTCACTAAGCCATTTATTTCCTCTAGTTGTAGCACCACCGCCCATATGTTGAACAACCCTTCCTGTTGTGAGAATAAGCGGGAAGTTTTCACAAACCTTTCCGTCCTGAACGCTTTCAAAAGGCGTTGGACAGCGAAAATGCATTTTCTTATCCTTATAACTTGGATAATCTTTAACCAGATCAGGCCGCGGAGAATGAATTGGTTCCCGGTGAATTGGAATTGGATCAGGAAAAGTCCAGACAAACATCCTTGCTCGTGCATTTCCATAGGGAGCCATTCCCTTATCCAATGCATCACGAAAAGTCTTATCAGAAAGATCTGTTTTCCAGTTTCTCCCCTTAACCACTTCCTTGAACTCGGCATAACCACCATCAGCTTTTGACTCTGGCATTGTTACACCTTTAGCAGCAAGAAGATTTCTTCCTTTATGCTCCACACCAAACCTGGCCCTAAAAGACAAGCCTCCTTCATTGACCGGCTTATGCATATCATAAAGCAATGGTGTCCCAGGGTGATCATCTGTCCAGCACGGCCATGGCAAACCATAAAATTCACCATCACATGGACCGCCATTAGCTTTGAGAGTATTGATATCAAAAGTATAAGCATTATCACGCTGTTTCTTAAGACGCTCAACACTATGCCCGGTCATACCGATAGTCTGAAGTCCACTTGACCATTCTTTGAGGACATCATCAGGATAATTTGTATAATTCTTTGTAAACTCTTTACCGAAACCAAGACGGTTGCAAAGATCAACCATAATATCAGTGTCTGTTCGCGAATCATATAGTGGCTCAACAACCTTATAACGCCATTGTATCTGACGTGCAGTTGCTGTTACAGAGCCGGATTGTTCATACTGACTTGATGCAGGCAACACATATGTACCATTTTTCCTATCTGGAACAACAGCAGCAGAAGGAACATATGGATCAACCATAACCAACATATCAAGCTTATCCAGACCTTGTTTCACTCTATGCATCTGGCTCTGGCTTTCCATACTGATTCCCCAGTAAAAGAGAGCCTTGATATTATCACGTTGGTCTATTTCCTCTTTAGGAAGCAATACCCCTTCGTACCAGCGGGCCATGGTAAACCCTTTTTTATTTCGCTGCTTTTTATCAAAATCATTGTCAAAACGTTTAAATAACCAGTCAGCATCAATCTTCCACACTTCTGCCCAATGCTTGAAAGCTCCATCGGATAAACCATAGTATCCAGGCATGGAGTTAGACAGAATACACATATCAGTTGCACCCTGAACATTATCATGACCACGAATGACATTGGCGCCACCACCGGACACACCCATATTGCCCAGAATTAACTGTAAAATACAATAACTACGGGTGACATTATTACCGTTGGAGTGCTGAGTACCACCCATACACCAAACCAGAGCACCTGGTCTGTTTTCAGCAATCAGGCGGGCTACTTTTTTCAACAATTTTGGCTCTACATCACATACCCTCTGAACTTCTTCAGGAGTGTAATGCTCAGCAACCTTTTTCACTTCCTCGAAACCAAATGTCCGCTTGGAAATGAAGTCTTTGTCATGCCAATCATTTTTAATGATTTCACGTACTAGACCCATAACAAATGCCACATCAGTTCCAGAACGGTGACGAACATGAATATCTGCTTTGGCAGCTGTTTTGGTAAAACGCGGATCTACAACAATTAACGGAGCGCCGTTAAGTTCTTTTCCTGCAAGAATATGCTGCATGGCAACCGGATGGGCCTCAGCCGCATTGGAACCCAGCATAATAATAGATTTAGAGTTGCGCATATCGTTGAGGTGATTTGTCATCGCCCCGTATCCCCAAGTGTTGGCCAGACCGGCCACAGTAGTGGAGTGTCAGACGCGGGCTTGGTGATCGACGTTATTGGTTCCCCATAGAGCGGCCATTTTACGAAACATATAGGCCTGTTCATTATTAAACTTAGCCGAACCCATCCAAAAAACTGAATCTGGCCCTGAATCTTTGCGTATTTTCTTTAAATTATCGGCGATTTCACCTAGAGCTGTATCCCAAGAAATTTTCTGCCATTTTCCATCGACTAGCTTCACTGGTGTTTTCAGCCGTCTCTCGCTCATGGTTATTTCTCTGGAAGCAGCCCCCTTTGAGCAAAGTCCTCCACGGCTGATAGGATGGGTAAGATCCATTTCCTGTCTTTCCCATACTCCATCTTTTACTTCAGCTATAATTCCACAACCGACAGAACAATAATTACAAACAGTTTTAATATTTTGCGAATCAGGATAAGGAGATGCTTCTCCAGCATGTGCCTTGCGCACAAAATTTCCAGGAAGAGTCGATGCTGCTACTGCTGCACCTAGACCTAGACCAGTAGTTTTAAGGAAGCGCCTCCTTCCCATGATTAATTTGCTCTTCCCTTTGGGCTGAGCATTCTTTTTGCTTTTGAGTTTCACCTGCATTTCGTATTCTCCTCTAGCTTGTGTCAGTCTTCTAAGGTACGCAGATAATCTTCCACATGTTGAGTTCGCCGATACAGTGTCTCATTTTCAAGCTCTGGCTCCCTATCCATGGCTGTCGCTTTTTTAACTACTCCAAGGCTTACAACCCCAGTACATGCAGCCAGAACAGAACCTATAAATCGTCTTCTTTCCCCTTTGTGCACTCCGGTCTCCATAACGCACCTCCCTTTTAGTTTTTCCGGTTGAAAAAAATCTATTACTATTGCCTTATGTGAAAAAATGGCCAGATGATATAATTTATCATTAATAAACATCTGGTTATTACATTTTATCCTGCCGAACGTGTCTTATTTCAGGTATGCAATAAAACCTTAAAACATGCAAGCTCTTTCCTATGGTAACCGCCTTTTACTAGGCCTTTTTTCCGACACAATACGCTGGGCAAACTGTGCGTCATGTGCCAAACAGCACCACCCCCGCTAATCCTCACAAACTACCCAAAATCAATCCCTTGGCAGCCAGAACCAATAATGATTCATTCTTCCACAAAAAAAGCTGTTAGCACCACAACTATTCGACAATAACCATTTTGATAAAATGACAAAATAAAAGCGAGTTGGCTTTGATCAAATGCCGCTAGCTTATTGCGATTTTTTAAAAAAAAACTACCGGATAATATAAGGGGAATTTACTGAATTGAAGGACTTGAATATTAAAAAATGGAGAATGGAAAATGAAGAAAAGCAGGCTTTCACTACTGTATTACTTGTATCTCGCTTATATCATTACCTGATAACGCTTGGCTACAAGGGCGTTTACGTCGGTAACTCCGGAATTTACTGCTAGCGTGACTCAACCCCATTTGAATTACTCAACAAACTGATACGCTAAAAAATATTTTTTTTGTTTATTAAAAAATAAAACCTGGTCCTCTGGGCCAGGTTAGAATTCTGAGGCTCTGCCGATTTGTATTTCAATGTTATTGTTCATTTTCTTTGTTTGCCCAAAGAAAACGAACCAAAAGA